>MDSW01100293.1_pt1 | contig 305849 bp, 292 predicted proteins | sample 811171 | NCBI WGS metagenome assembly MDSW01 (sample SAMN05326641, study PRJNA326480) | marine metagenome | isolation source: seawater | place: Atlantic Ocean: North West | collected 2012 | reverse complement strand
AGTAGTCAGCGGATAGGTGACCTGATCTTCCACCACCTGCGGCGCCTGCCCCGGATAACTGGTTTTGATAATCACCTGCACGTCCGACAAATCGGGAATAGCATCTACCGGTGTATTTTTAAGGGACCAGCCACCAATTCCCACCAACATCAAAGTGGCCAGCAGCACAAAAAAACGGTTATGAACGGACCAGCGAATAATGGATTCAATCATGCTTTACTCCCCGTCACCTGAGTGCTGTTGCTGATTGGAGTGATCCATCTCACCGTGATTCATCTGACTATGATCCACTTTCTCTTCGTCCTCCGAAGATATGTCCTCCTCACTCTCGCCATGCATAATATGTGTGCCAGTCATTTCATACTGCCCGTTATCGAGCTTGGTAATTTCCATGTGCAGCTGAGTACCGAGTGTTAACGCCTCAAAATTAACTTTTGGATTAACCTGAAAATCCATGGTCATTTCTGGCCATTCCCAAGCATCAATCGCTTCATGCTTGACTGTCACCATTCGATGATTCGGCATCACGCTCTTGATCGTGGCGGCAACCCAAACTGAGCTAGGCTGATCTTCGCCGTGGTGCATCCGCTTAAAGTCTGAGGTTTTGCTGGATTCGGAATCAATCAGGAACTGGGCAGACGTAACAATGCGCTCACCGTCTTTTAAACCAGAAAGGATTTCCACCTTATCTTCACCAATTCTGCCTACCTTCACTGCGATGGACTTAAAACGCCCTTCACCTTTTGCCAATACCACTCTTGATTGGCTACCGGTACGAATCAGTGCTTCACGGGGAATGAGTAACGTCTCCCGCGAGGGCTTGGTAACTATTGTCATTTGCGCAAACATGCCCGGCCTCAGGAATCTATCCGAGCTGTCAAAATGCACCCTAACCTGAGCGGTACGCGTTTTGGCGTTCAGAGAGGGGTAAATATAATCAACATTTCCTTTCCACTCGCGACCGGGTAAATAATCCAGTCGCATGCGCACTGCATCACCCACTTGCACACTGGCCGCCTGCCGTTCAAATATTTCACCAATCACCCAGATATGCTCCAGTTGGCCTATGGCCATCATCTCCATACCCGGCTTAACAAACATCCCTTCCCGAGTGTTCAGATTATCCAATACCCCAGATTGAGGTGCGGTGATGGTAATGGTCTGACTAACCTTGCCGGATTTTTTTAGGCGATTGATTTCTGAATGAGGCACTTGCAAGGCCGATAGCCGCTCCATGGCAGCCGTGATTAGTGTTGGATTATTTCGTTTTAATGCCAGCAACAGTTCTTCCTGGGCATTGACCAAAGTCGGCGAATACAACGCATACAGCGGCTCACCCTGTATAACCGGATCACCCGCAGCTTTGACATGGAGCTTTTCGATCCAACCCTCCACCCGTGGATGAATGTGAACAAGGCGATCTTCATCGTATTGCACATAACCCACTGTACTGATGGTTAGATCCAAACGCCCCCGAGTGACAGGGGCTGTACGTACCCCCAGATTGTTAACTACATCCGGAGAGATGGTGACGGTACCTACTTCCTCGTCACCCCCCATTTGTTCGTAAACCGGAATCAGATCCATACCCATGGGAGATTTTCCCGGTTCATCCCGTTTGTAATTAGGGTCCATTGGCGCAACCCAGTAGAGGGGTTCTTTGCTGCCCTCCGCTTCGCTGGTAGCGCGCTTTTCTTCGATGCGCCACAGGGCCGAATAGTGGGCAAGCGTTGCAGTAACAATCAGTAACGCAATGGTGATGAAGAATGATTTATTCAGTGGAATTTTCATGGGAGATGTCATTGGGTTAATCCTTCCGCATTGCCGTCGTTGGCTGCGGTTAAAAAGTAGTTCAGCTCGGCAATCGTTTTCAGCCTATCAATCCTGATGTTTAAAAAGTCAATCTTGGCGTTTAGTTCCGCGATGCGGGCTCGCACAGCTTCAGCAAAATCACCGTCGTCATTGTTATAGGCAGCCAAGGCTGCTTCTGCCTGTTCTGACATCTGCGGCAATAACTGCTGCCCATAGAGTGCACGGCGCTCATTCAGGCGCTGTAGCTGGACGATAGCCGTATCGAGTCCCGCCATCAGTTGCCGCGCCATAAGCAGCTTGTCAGTTTTGAGCGCCTCAGCCCTGGAGTTGGCCGCACTGACTTCTTTATCCTGTCGATTACCCGTGAAAAGTGGTAAGTCAAACGTCACGCCAACGGAAAACAAATCGGCACGATCACGACCTAATGGATCGTCGTCCCGGTAACCATACTGTGCCGAGAGGCCCCACTCGGGTTTGTATTTCTGACGCGCCAGTTCGACACCGGTCTGCATCGAGTTGATGCGTTGGTCAAAAGCCTGCAGAACAGGGTGCTGATTGATCCAGTTATAGCGCTGCCGATCACCACCTGATGTATTAAGTAAGCTCATCTCGTGAAAACCAAGTGCAGAAGGCTCCTGGTCAGGTGATACTTGCCTGACCGGAATGTGGGCTTGTGCACCAATCCACTCAGAAAGGCGCTGCTGGGCGGATTCTAATTGCTGGTGTAACACCGTCAGGCGATCATCGAGCCGAGTCAGCTCCAACTGGGCACGGATAATATCCTGCTGCCGTGCGCGCCCCAGTGCCGATGAATAACTGGCTCGCGTTGCGTCTACCAAATGTTCGAATAACGAACGGTCCCCTTCAATTAAGCGAATGCTCTCCTGGGCCTTGAACGCGTCCAGCCACAACTTGGCTACACTCGCGGTCACCTTGGCTTGACGATCCTGCCGAAGCAGTGGCTCCTGTGCCGCCAGCTCCTGCTTTTGGCGACTTGACAGTGCCAGACTATCGCCTCGCGGAAACATTTGACTGACACCCACAGTGAGCTGGGTCATAGCTTCCTGATTAATATCAAAAGTATCTGTTGGAAAATTTGCAGCCATCAGGCTGATCTTGGGGTCTGGTAGAGTGGAAGCAGATATCGATTCGTTATTTAAAGCATCTTCCCGGTAACGACTCCCGTTGAGCCATGGGTCCAACGCAACGGCCTGAGAAATGGCTGACTCCAGCGTCAATTCCGGCCCGGATTCCTGTGCGAAAACGATGGTTGCGCTACAAATCAAACAAAGTGCAGTCAACGTTTTCATGGGTGCTCCCCGCTTGAGCTGTCTCCGACACCAGGCAATCCACTTTGCGCATTTGCCATATGAATATAAACTTCGCTGCTGCCATCCGTCATTAGTAGCAACACATCGTAGGGATCGAAGCGATCACCCACCTCCATACCGGGGCTACCCACAGGCATACTAGGCACAGCCAAACCAATGGCATTTTTAGGGGGATCGGCAAGAAACTGCTGGATGATTTGACCAGGGATATGGCCTTCAAATACATAACCATCACTTGAGACAGCGGTATGGCAGGACTGATAACGGGGTTCTATGCCTTTATCAGATTTTATCTTGTTCAGATTCGCGGGGTGATGCACTTCGGATTCAAAGCCGAAATCCTCAATATGCGAGATCCATTTTTTACAGCAACCGCAAGTTCGACTTTTATAGACATCCAGCGAGACTATTTCGCTGGCAATTGAACTCGATGCAGTGGTTAAACTTTCCTTATCGGAACACGCAACAACACTCATCAGTAACAGCGTGGTGGTGGCAAACCACCCCAAACTTCTAACAACCCATTTCATGGTAACTCCCACAGAGCACAAGGCCTTTTCAGACTTTCTATTCGGGAGTTTGGTGACTCCCGCCAACAACTATCGAGCAAGAAGCGCCGAATTTCAGGCGCACTTACCCTGTATTAGCGGGAAATGGGAGGGCGAAAGAGGGAGACAGCCAGTTGAAAGTCCGCAGACTCGTCATAGTGACCAGTTATCGATTTAAGACTAGAAGAAAAAATGGACTGGCATGCAGGCAATGCTACTGAGGAGCACCCACCCAAACTGCAATCGCAATCAGGACAGCAATCGGCGGTAGCCGCACCATCTAACGAGAACGCATTTGAGCCCATATGCTGAGAGTGATCCATCATACCCGAATCCATCATCTGCTCCTGAGCTTGCAAAGGGGCAGACAGGCTTTGGCAAGACATGCTCGTAGACGCAACGACCTGACCGATGAATGCCATCATCAGTAGCGCAACGATCAACTGTCTGTATTTTACTGTCCGCATGATTCGGTTTATTGCAAGTAGTGGGTCAATTTAGCTTCAGCTTTCATAGAGTACATCGTGGTTAGAATAGTTCAATTATTTTACTTCCGCAAGGGCTTGCCACGCCTTATCACAAGACACCTGACCTCAAAAACAGTCCTAACCAACTGTTTTTATATGATTTAATCCAAATATGCGCTGATCACATTTTGATCACCCTTCAGCTTCATCAGTCTATTCCGCACTGGGCAGTTTATAGCTATTACGTGCGTCCTTATCAATCAGTCCTGCCAAATACAGGTGCATCAGTACTTGTCTGATTGCATCCATATCAAGCTCATATTGCGCTGCCTTGATCTTCCGAATAACTGGCTGTATTTGGCCTCGAATAATGTCGTTAGAAAGATTGACTATCTTTTCTCGCTGCACAGAGTCATCGACAGATGCTTCCGGCTTGATAGCATCGGCCGTCGCTTTATCAGAACACAAAGCTTCGCGCCGCATCGAATTTGCTAAACTAATGGCACCTAATGTAATGACTTCCAACAACAACGCCAGTAGTCCATAGCCGAAGTTTCTAACGGTTTCTATACTCACACCAAAAATCCGCCCCAAGACCGCAAAAAAGCGTGTTATTGGCACTTCATTCAACGCCGTATTCTTGCCTGCATTTGAAGATAGCTCCATCAGCCTTACCAGTGAACCTTTTAGTTCACGTATTCTCTCAGCGTTTTTTTCCCCTTCGACCCACTGTCGATGAAACTCACTATTGAGGCGTTTCTCCAGCAAACGCTCATGGTGGTTTATCTCCTGTCTAATCGCATCAGCCCTCTCTTGCAATACCCTATATTCCATGGATTCTAAGCGGGAGTTGTTAATAGCGACGAATTCTGCGGAAAGGAAAAATGCGCAACTAGCCAACAACGAAAATCCTGTAAGGATCAAAGCCATAACCCCATAACAATAACTACGCTTCCTTTCGGACCAAAATAAATATTTACCAAAATCGATACAACATCCGATCAGGATAAACAAACCCGCTGCCAGTAGATTTTTACTTAGCCCATTCCCATTCATGAAATCACTGGATGACACGGCCGACAGAGAAAGAGCAAACAGACTCGTCAGAATCATGCTGACGAGGCAAAAAATAATTTTAGTGATTTGAATTAGACGGTGCATAGGAGAGGAACCACCACAAAGTAATGTAGCCCTAATGCTGGTCATAGCCGCTTATAACAGCAATCGAATAACTATCGGGCCATCAATAAACTTTCCATCTAACGCTATTAATCAGGTCTCAATTGTTAACAACTTAACTCAGCGACAATTACAGATGTGAACTGGATCACACAATTTTTGGCAAGCCAGGTGCCAACACATAAAACCCCGCTCTGTTGAGACGTCACGGGCAATACTTTCTTGTTGTTATGAAAAGTTTCTCAACGTTATTTTTCCTCATTGTCAATAGTATGGAACCACAATCAACAACAAAGGACAGAGTGACTGTCAAGGAACGATGGTGTTACTGCTTATGGGAAATTTTGAGGATAAAATGTGCCGCTCTGCGGCCAAGACATTGATGTCATCTCTTGAGTCTCTTCAGTCAATTCATTTCAAGACAAATACCCTACCGGACAATCTGATTACCTTGATGTCCAAACTCAATCTCACCGAGCAGAAATCTCTGGTACAAAGTGCACAGCATTATGTCGTTATCAATATCAACACATCCGCACTGGAACGCCAAATCAAAGAACTAGAAGATAAGCGAGAAGAAAAAGAGCTCGAAGATATCTACCTTCTACAAGGCGCACCACTCATACTGATGCGTCGGTTGTTTGGCATGCATGCTTCAGAGTTCTCCCGTCGCCGAAATGTTCTTAACATTCGTGGAGTAGGTAGTGGCAGGCCACCTCTATGTGATGAAGAGTCCGATCATCTGGTCTGGAAGCTTTGGCAGCACCATAAACAACTGGAGGAACGTGAACGTTTTCTCAAGATAGCCGACGAAACCAGCCTGGATCTTCACCTTATATGGAGCGCTTTACGCGAGTATATTGATAACTGACTGCCAAAATGTGACCTCAGAACCTCATTTATCACACCATTTACAGTATAATTGTAGCTTCCTACATGGACTCCCCACTTAAGGAGAACAATGGATGTTTACTCAAAGCTCATTCCGCATCTCATGTATCTTTGCCATGCTGCTTTTGTCCACGTCGGCAACAGCGGGGCAAAATTGGGAATATCTGGTAAAAACCTACCCCTTACTGGGTAATGACGGGGCACTAACCCAAACGCTGAATAAATTAGGTGAGCAGCAGTGGGAACTTGTGAATTGCGCCAAAGGCAGTGCAAAGCTTACTTGTATTTTTAAGCGCCCTGCAAAAGGTGCCTAATCTGATGAAATGGCTCAAAACATCTTATCTGTTCATTGCCGCATTAATTGTCGGTATGCTCAGTTTGTGCTGGCGCACCCTGCTATTTTTAATTGATCTAGTCGATGGCGGCGATGACGAAAATGATCACGCCCCAACCGACAACATTATTCATTACAACCATCGAAGCGGTGAGATTGATCCGGTAAAACGTGCTGACGGCCTTTACGACAATAAGTTATAGAAAATGCCCGTAAAACCGAAGTTCTACGGGCATTGGGTTTGATCGACTAAAGCAATCCTCGCTCAGCAAACGATTCCACTGTCTCATCACCTACTATAAAGTGATCCAGTACCCGGATATCTATCAATGACAAAGCCTCTTTCAGCCGTTGAGTGATATTTCTATCACTCTGACTGGGCTCAGCCACTCCAGATGGATGATTGTGAGCAAAAATCACTGCAGCAGCATTCACCTGCAAAGCGGCCTTGACCACTTCACGGGGGTAAACACTGCAGCCATCAATGGTGCCCGCAAACATTTCCCGATACTCAATCAGCCTATGTTGGCTATCAACAAAAAGACAGATAAATACTTCTCGCTGCTGCCCTGCGAGCTGTAAGCGCAGATAGTCGCGTACTTCATGCGGGGAACTAAACACCTGGTCACGGGTTTTCAATCGTGCATAGAGCAAGTGTTTGGCTTCAGCAATCAGTTGGTTTTCCTGCTCGAATGCCGTTTCGGCGGAATACATTTCATTCGAAGGCTTAACGGTTTTCATAATGTGCTCCCATAGGAATAGGGAACACACCAGGTCCTTATGGGAACGGTGGTTCCCATAAGGATGAAATGGACAGCATATAAGCGTTAGATCAATACTGCCCTGGTGGCGTGTTATCCATTTGCAACTTGAGGTGCGCCCTCATGATCATCAAAAGTGCGTTGGTCTTCATAGACCAGTTCACCGTTAATTTTCATGGAGTGAATACGCGTCAAGAAGCCACCTATCGCAGCCCCCAATTCACCAGCACGTTCACCTTGTTTATAGATGAATGCTTTGGCACGAGGGTTAGCCATATTAAAGCGAATCAGCACATTGGCATCCTCGGCTTCGATAGCTTCCCGGTGTTCTAACACAACACCGAGCAAGGTTTCAGACGAAATAACGAGATCATGATATTCATAATGCACGTTATCCGCTGGCCCCTGGATAACCGATACTTGAGCTGCATAGCGCTCAGGTTTACCTTCAGCACCGAATTCACGAATGCTGTTCAGATAACCGATGCCATTGGCATACTCGTTGAAGTACCGATTGTTTTCTGCAGTAGCAGAGGAGGTTTTTGTATTTTCAGTTGGTTTACTCATAGCAGTGCTCCTGATTCAATGAGTTGATGCGATAAAAAGAGCCGCCGACCCAATGGGGCAACAAGCTCCCAGGTTGGGTGAGTGAACAAACAGATCATTCAGTATTTCCGTAGAAATAACTGCATACCACACCGAAGCGTTGATCCGGGTATGTAAGGTGCTATTGAGACAGCAATAGCGACTGTTGGTAACTGTTAGGCTGGCTGACAACATCATTTACTTGCCCCTTTCTTCCCCTTAAAACGCCCTCCTAGTCTGGGATTAATACGCCCCGCCCCGGCTGTGCCACGGGTGATCGCCTGGGTAGCACCATCAAGCTGAGAGGCGGCTCGAATACCTGCCAAACCGAGATAAACGGATAGCAGTAACGGCAATACCAAATACAACCCACCAGTGAGAAAGTTAAGAATGATCCGCTTGAGCGTGAGGTCAGTGCTAAACAGCGTGGTCACGCTGCCGGGGTCGGGATAAAACGCCTGAATCAGGTTTTGATCCACCCACCAGGCAAAGAACCAAAGTACTGTCCAGAACTTCACTGTGAACAAAATCAATGCGCCAATAATCAACAAAGAAAACTTGTAGCGGCTGATTAAGATAAAGAACGGCAACAGCGCGTAGAGTCCCATTAGGATCAGCGCTTGCACCATCGGTGCCGCTTCAAGGAATACGCGCAAATAGGCGGCAAAAGACACACTGGTCTTTCCAAGGCCGTAAGCAGCCAGACCTTGTTGCGCAGCATTCTGCACCGATACCATCACTCCAGGCTCCCCGACGCTGAAATCGACCAGATTCCCATAGGCAAAGTCGTAACCGCGAGTAGTCCAACGCGGCGGAGAGTTGATCAATGCAATTTGTATAACCGCATCGCGACGTGGCGCAGGGTCCCACCCCGGTTCAGCGGCAGCAGAGAGTAAATCGAGATCACCTAGCTCATTAAGAATCGATTGTTGAATGCCTTGCCACCATTCTGTGCAGAATGGCTTTCCATAAACAGGGTTATTAGACGCATCCCACTCTACGTCCCTGAGGACCGACCAGGGGTATCCTTCCCTGACGGTATCAGCACGGATGCTATCGTAATATCCCGGTATTTCCTGATACACATGCGAGCCAATCCAATCAGGGTCACTCTCCCCATAACGGTTCAACAATGCAGTGATTGCAACGGTACTGGGCCGTTCGGCCAGGTATTTTGATCGCGCCTCAACGAAACAGTCTCGAAAGAAATCGTTGATCTCATGTTGCAAATTAGGGTCTTGAATGGATGCATCGCGCAATTCATCGACATACCCCCGAAAATTCAGCGTGGGCGGTACATCTTCCATCACTGCGCGGTTAAAACCCGAACTAAAACTCATCACCGCATACCAGAACACGGGCACATTCACTGTCACCGGTGCGGCATTAAACGAAATGCCTCCCCCATAGGTAGTACGTGAGTTATTGACCGTGGCCACTGGCTGCGCAGGCGTCCCAATGACTGCGCGTGGCGTAAACGACAAATCGACAGCATTCAGCGGCGTCGCCGGCACGGCTGCAATCAGAATCACGAAGAAAGCCACAAAGAATTCCACCTCGACAATACGTAATGTGGTATTGCCCGCTTCTTCGGCATCTTCACCCGCATACGAGCGAATAATAGTATCGAGAAGAATACCCAGAAACGGCAGAAACACGATGCCGGTAGCCACCAGCACGTCCCAAATGCTGTTATAAAACAGCCAGCCAAATAACGTGGTGTAGAGTTCTAGCGTACTATCAACAGCCATACCGTTAAGCCACCCAGCCGAGCAAAACCGCTAAAGGATTCTGAGCAATCAAACATTCATAAAGGATGATCAAAATAACTAATGGGCGACGGCTTGCTGAGGATGAAGAGTCATGCCAACGATGACGGGTAAGTTGGCAGACAAGCCGAGGCCAAAACACCACCAGCAAACTATAGATACCAGCGCGCCACCAACCCAACGGCAAGTTCGCGACCAGTGAACCTATCGCCTGAGGAGGCTGCGAACTCCCCCAGATACTGACCGCGACTCCTACTATGAGTAGTAATACCAACGCAGCGGAGGTATACCCCCAAAGCAAGAACTGTCTCTTTAAAGCGGCAAATTTCATTGCTCTTCTCTCATTGTTCAACACCACCATTTTTCAGAGGACGAGGATCAGTCGGTACTGTGGCAGGCGTATTCACAGACGATTGGCGGATCGCATTGTCCCGCAGCAATAGCTCTACAACGGTCGAAGTGACAAATTTATCGCGGGCATCTTTCTCGAAAATCACATTACTGATTTCACTTTCCAGCTCATCCAGCGCCTGGATTACCTCTTGCTGCGCGATCTCATTCGCTGCGACATAGCCCTCCTTGCGACCAGCCAATAGCAAGCGTCGAATGATCATCGCCTCCTCCATGATCCTCGCTTCGGCAATCTCCTGGCTGAGCTTATTAATCACAATTGATATTTCGTCGGGAGACTGATTTCGAATCGCCAGAATGACTTGCAGCGTCACCGCAATACCCGGTGCTTCGACTTGCTCCAGGTTTGCCCGTGTAGGTGGTGTTGAACCTGAAACCAGATCCACTAGAAGCTGCACAATATCTTCTGTGGTTTCCTCAATATAGGGAATCAATCCTTTTCCAGGCCTTGTCCCTTTGGTACAGCTGTCGCAGAGGCCTACCTCAATCTCGCCCAGTACATTATTGATCCATCGATCAACTGCGTTAGGACCGGCAAAATGCTGAGCAAGGGGTGCGCTATTAGGTAAGTTACTACTTGATTCTGGAGGCCGTTGCGACAATATATTCAATCCAGCTTTGGCAACATCTGACAGCACGCGGATCGGAGGTTGGTTAACACCACCAGCCCTCAGCCCCCCCACCCATTCAATCCCCTCGTTAGGCGCATCTTCGGCATCATCGACCGCATCGTGGATATTGGCTCCACCAATTCCCACCGAACGCTTCCAGGAATCGCCCCAACTGACTGTAATCCACTCATCAAAGGGGTTTGTGTTATTGGCGATCTCGTACTGGATACGCTCACAGCTTTTAGTGGCCAGCGAAAAGGATTCGTTGGCGCGCAATAAGGCGTTTTGAAACAGGTCATACAGGCCAGGATTTGCCTTTTGAAGAATATAACCAGGCAAATTTGCTATCGCGGCTGTGGCTGCCAATTCAATGGCATTAACAGCGTTATCGACACCGTTTCTCAAATTGTCCAATGAGCTTTCGATAGCCACCATTGGATCAAAACCGCTGCAACTGAGTGCAGAGGCTTGTCCGCTTAGTGATAAATCAATCGTAGTGATATTGAGGCTGGGGGGAATTGAAATATCCCGCCCCCCACCAATCTTGTAATAGAACAGGCTATCGTCGCTTGGCGCTTCTGCGGCAATGAGCGGATAACAGGTTATAAAACTAACAATCAAGATCATTACCCGCCAACAAAACCGGGGGCCGCATATTCAAAAATCATAAGAAAATCCTCACCGGAACAGTGAATAAGTAAGCACCTTTTGCCTCACAGCACTCGTAGGGACGCCACAAGGTAAACGCGTATCGGTTATCTTCAGAATGACGCCCCTGGGACCACGAAGTACTCAACACATCGTTTTCACCAAAGGCATAACATTGCTCATCGACTTCAGGTGCCAGCATTTGCCATACCCCCGTATCCGGATCGTTCTCAACCAATTCACCGGGCAACCAGGTACGGTTATAGCCATTGCCATCAAGTGCGTTATAAATATGAGGTTGGCGGGTTTGGGTAACGATATTGCCAGCCCGCTGTGCAACCACCGCAGCCGCCTTGGCATCATCCTTTTGATTGATAAATCCTGTACGCGGCCAAACCGGCCCCCATTGTTGCTGGATTCCATCGCCCACGACACGCCGACCGGGTAGCAGGTTTTGCAAATACAACATCTCGGGCAAACCAAGACGCCAGGTCAATGCATCCAGAGAAGAGAGCAGGTAGGGATTAAAAGACTCGGCTTCGGACGGGCAGTAATACCCTGTGTTGCCAATAAAGTCAGAAACTGAGGAAAAAGGGTGGCCGATTGCGGTTACTTCTTTAAATCGCAGACTCTGATCCGTCGCCGGATTCCCACCCTCGGTTCGATGCCCTCCTCCCACGAAGGCACCGTGAAAGGTACTGACGATCCCGCTGACTATTCCTGAATCTAACGAGCCAAATATGGATTCCATCTCCTGCCATGGGTTATCGCCGGGCTCGTCGTAGACACTCACCACCAGATCCGGATTGTAGTGTGCGACTCGGATGCTGGTCTCGATAGAACATTCATAAATACTGCAACGCAGCCAGACACAGACGCCAGTAATGCAATAGTTCAAGCAGGAACGATCCAGCGTAATTGCTCCAACAATATCCGCAGTTGTTATCGTCGTCGGTTCTGCCTCAAAGGCCTGTAGTTTGTATCCTTGCAACAGCACAAATAGCATGACTACTTGAATAACTTTATTCATCAATTACCCCCTCCATTTTTATCTTTAAGCCACTGACGATGCCGATTGATGGCTAGAGAGAGATCGGTCATTCCATAGATCACCTCTCGCTTATCGAAAATAATTACTGGATAACGGTCAAGGCCATACGCCATCATAGTGCCCAGAGGAAGATAAGCAGTGCGTAATTCGTCTTCCAATTTTGAACGTCCTATTTCAGCAATTTTCTGCTGAACCAAGGCGCGCGCCAACGTTTCATCATTGGGCAGCCCTTCGCTCAATTGATCCTGGATAGACTGGACTGCATCAAGACTTAAGATGGTAATTTCTGGGTTGTTTTTGGAAGGGCTCGCACTCTTCCAATTGACTGACTGAATGGGCCGCTGATTAGAGGTGATTGCAACAATTGATTGTGGCAAAGCGTCAGCGCCAGCTTCTAATATGCTCAGTGCCGCGAATACGATTGCAGCAGATACAACAAAAATCTTCAGTTTCGACACGCTCTAATCTCACACATAGGCTCAGTTGGCTCTATGGTTAATCAGCAGACGAAATAGAGCGATAGAAAAGCTTTCATGCTGAAAAGTAAGATATTTGGAGACTTAGTGGTGCTTTTCCGGGAATTAGATCAGGAAGCCGTCCAATGAGTACCACCTCGACAAATGACCGGCGGGAATAACTACGCCAAGTATCGTAACTATGAATATCGAATACAACTCAGCTTGACTCTATAGCTACTATAGACATTACAATTGCGAATAATTATCAGTTAGCCCAAGGAAAACCCATATGCCGCCGCTTGTAATGACCCTTTCATCTGAACGAAAGCATTCTATTAGGCGTATTTATGCGTTTTGCCTTTTATTTGTGTTCGTATCTTGGTCAATCGTGGGCCTTGCCGCATCCGAAGATCACCTGGTGGAACTACGGCAGATTGCACAACTAGCAGAATATATCGGTGTTGATTACTCCGAAGCTGTCAACGACGGTCAGATAACTGACAACGGTGAGTATCAGGAGATGCTGGAGTTCTCCAGCCTAATTACTACGAAAATCTCGCGTGTAGCTGAATCTTTTAGCAAGCTCCAACCTATTGTCCACCAAGCAAAGTCGCTTCAATCATCTATCCAGAACAAACAAAGCATCAATACCGTGCGAGTGTTAACCGCTGAATTGAGGTATTCAGTACTGACACTGGCACCACAATCATCTCTGCCCACTGCGCTAATGGCGATAGCTAAAAGGCAACAGATGTATGAAAACAACTGTGCTAGCTGCCACGGTGTAACCGGACAGGGAGATGGAATTGCAGCTGCAAATTTAGAGCCATCCCCTACTGATTTCACTGACAAAGAACGCGCATTAAACCGATCCATCCTCGGCCTATATGATGCGATTGCCAACGGTATCGACGGCACGGCTATGCCTGCTTTTGCTCAATTAACCGACCAACAGAAGTGGTCGCTGGCGTTCTATGTGGGTAGCCTTGCTTTCCAGCCATCTGAGCAACTTCCCGCTCAAGCCGACCCCGCCATTTCTCTGCACCAGCTTGTAAACTATAGTCCCTCGTTGTTAGCCAAAGAGCTGCCCGACAAGCACACAAATGTCATTGAACAACTTCGAGCCAACCCAAACCCATTGTTTGTCGCAAAGAGTACACCATTAACTGTCACCCGAGAACGGCTTAAAGCAGCGCAATCTGCGTACCACATGGGCGAATATGATCGGGCACACAATCTCACTGTTAGCGCTTATCTGGATGGTTTTGAATTAGTTGAAAACAACCTGGATGCAAGAAATCAAGCATTGCGGAAAAGTATTGAAACCACCTTGATTAAACTTCGTCATGCTATCAGCCAGCCACAAAATGACCCCGAATTGGACAGCGTGATGTCCAATGCATTCAATCAATTGGATCAAGCCGAACGGCTTTTAACTGAATCGGCCCTATCGAATGGAACGCTTTTTTCAGCGAGTTTGGTGATTCTGCTACGCGAAGGCTTGGAAGCGCTGTTAGTCATTATTGCGTTAACGACAGTGCTGATACGAACGCAACGCCGGGATGCACTAAAGTATGTGCATGCTGGGTGGATTTCCGCGCTATTCGCTGGTGGTGCCACATGGCTGGTAGCCCAAACACTAATCAGTATAAGCGGTGCCAGTAGGGAAGTAATGGAGGGTGTCGCCGCGATGTTAGCCGCGGTGGTGTTATTTTATGTCGGCATCTGGATGCATGACAAAACTCATGCTGAGCAATGGCAAGCCTATATCCAGCAACATATTAACACCAAACTTAAGTCTGGAACCCTCTGGGGATTAACCGCCCTTGCATTTATCGCAGTGTACCGCGAAGTATTTGAAACGGTTCTCTTTTACCAATCGCTGCTGACACAATCTGTTGATGCTCAATTGTCTTATGTCGCAGGGGGGTTCTTTCTCGGCACAATTATACTCTTCGTGTTGGCGTGGGTATTGATCAAGTATTCAATCAAGCTCCCCATAGCTCGCTTCTTCGCGACAACCACCTATTTATTATTGACCCTCTCGTTCGTACTAATGGGCAAGGCTGTATCAGCTCTTCAAGAAGCTGCTTTTATCGATATTTCACCATTGCCGGTTAGTTTTTCAATTGAATGGATTGGCGTTAATTCAACATGGCAGGGAGTATTGTCCCAGGCACTGATACTACTCGCTTTCGCTGTGGTCATACTACGGTCGAAAGTTAGGAGGAATTCGATACGGCAGGCATAGCGTCCAATAACAAGGAATAGGCTTCACGGATTCTCCAGTTGCTTTGCCGACAAGTTTCTCAAAATACCGCACTCCTCGACAGTGCGGTTAGTTGAGCAGCTATCCCGTAGCGATGTTAGATGTCGCCGAAGCCCTTCCAGTTCCTTCATACGTTGCTCCACTTGCTCAATATGATTATCAATCATCTTGTTCACATCATCACAATGCATACCAGGCGATTGGTTTAATTCAATCAACTGACGAACCTCTGATAAAGCAAGGTCAAGGCTACGGCAATTTTTAATAAACATAAGTTGTCCAACAGCCGACTGGTCATACAGACGAAAATTCCCTTCACTGCGCCTTTTCGATGCAAGCAGTTTCTCTTTTTCGTAATAGCGTATTGTCTGCACGGAGCATCCGGTCAATTTGGCTAGCTCACCAATTTTCATCCTTCTTCCTCAAAGCTTGACTCTATAGTTACTATAGAGTTTAAACTATGCAGTAATGGTAAAACAAGGGCTCAAATATGACTGATTCGTGTGATGGGGGATGTGCTGACTCTGCTGATAAAAGCATAGCCATGCCGCTGCATAGAACGCGGGGCTCTGGAGGCTTCGCCAGCGTATTTACGATACCCAAGATGGACTGCCCCTCTGAAGAAAGCATGATCCGAATGGCTGTTAGCGCCATCGACCCTTCTGTCGCACTCGAATTTGATACACCGAATCGTAAGGCCACCGTGTTTCATGGCGACAATTTTGCACCCATTCAGGCCGCTATCGAAAATCTTGGACTGGGGGCAACCGTAGATGATACGCGACCCATTGATGGGGAGGACTTCTCAGCAGCGGTCACCTCCGCGCAGGCAACCAACAGCAAGGAAGCTGGCGTCCTCAAGTGGCTATTAGCGATCAATGCCCTCATGTTTGGGGTAGAAATCAGCATCGGTTGGGTTGCACAGTCGACTGGATTAATTGCCGATTCCTTGGACATGTTTGCTGATGCTGCCGTATACGGCCTAGCGCTCTATGCGGTAGGTCACAGTGCTCAAATGAAGCTGCGTGCAGCGCACCTTTCTGGCTGGCTACAACTGATCCTAGCGCTCGGCGCTCTGAGTGAAGTGATCCGGCGATTTTTGTTTGGCAGTGAACCGGAGTCGATGCTCATGATGAGCTTTGGTTTACTCGCATTGATTGCCAACTCCCTGTGCCTGGTACTGATCAACAAGCAAAAAGACAGTGGTGTACACATGAAAGCAAGTTGGATTTTTTCGGCCAACGATGTGATCGCTAATTTAGGGCTTATCATGGCAGGTTTACTGGTTGCACTAACCGATTCACGTTATCCGGATTTGGTGATTGGTTTCGTGATCGGCTTAATCGTTTTGAATGGCGCACGCCGTATTTTGCAATTGAAATCGTGAATGCAAAAAAGGTAACTTAATCCGTTATGCATAATCACAATCATGAATCATCTGACTCACGCATTGGTTGGGCGTTCTTTCTCAATCTTGGATTCACCATTGTGGAATTTATTGGTGGCTGGCTCACCAACAGCACAGCAATCATGGCGGATGCCGTGCATGATCTTGGCGATAGCTTATCAATCGGGCTCGCCTGGATTTTAAGCAAAATAGCGCATAAACAAGCTAACGACACCTATAGTTATGGCTATCAAAGATTTTCCTTGTTAGGCGCACTGGTTAATGGCGCGGTTCTCATCGGCGGGTCTATATGGGTATTAAGCGAAGCAATTCCCCGCTTATCCGATCCAGAAATGCCCCATGCACAGGGCATGATTGTTCTGGCCATATTTGGAATAGCCGTCAATGGATTCGCCGCTTATAAGCTTAGCCATGGAAAATCATTAAATGAGCGCGTTTTGAATTGGCACTTATTAGAAGACGTTTTAGGCTGGGTGGCAGTTTTACTCGTTGCTGTTGTGCTTAGCTTTGTCGATCTCCCTGTGCTCGATCCACTTTTATCCATCGGATTTACCTTGTTCATATTATTCAATGTCACCAAGACACTCATCGACACCATTAAGATTTTTCTTCAGGCAACGCCAGACACAAAAGTTCGGCAGGATATCATTAGCGACTTGAAATCTCTTGAGAAAATTAGGAGTGTACATCACGTCCATATCTGGTCGCTTGATGGTGCTAATGATGTATTAACCGCACACCTTGAACTCGAAAAGGCGATAAGCGATTTAGGCCAACAGGAGCTAAAACGAGAAATTTCAAGGACTCTACAACGCTACGACTTATCGCATACAACGATAGAATTAGAATTCCCCGATGAAGACTGCCGAGATAGCGAAGCAACTTCAACCAAAACAACATTGCCAACAAGTCCTTGAAGTCAACCATAAATGAAAACAGTCGAATTTTTAAACAATTCTACTAAGAATCTTGATCAGATAGACATATTTAGTATCAAACGCATTAACCGTATAGATTATACAAACCGAATGGTATAGAATTAATAGTATGTTGCGGCCATTCATCTCATACCTGTTTATCTTTTCGCTACTCTTTATGGGTATCGAAAGCGCTGTCGATATTACCGGTGGTGAACACCCCCACGGTGACGAATATGCGCATGTCCTGGACAGCGATGACTCGCATTCATCTGATTCAACTACTGACAACGACCACTGCTCACATTGCTGCCACGGTCATACCGGCAGCATTGCCGGTCATGCTCCAGTACTGAACTGTGACATGGCTAATCAACAGTTTTCTTTCTACCAGCCACACTTCCTCAACTTTACCCAAGCACCACCCACTCCGCCGCCCAACGTATAAATCATTTCTGATCTTTATCAGCATACCTACTGTTGTGGAGCGACATTCGCTTACAACAACTACGTGTGCACGAATGTTTATGGAATATCGGACTATGATTTATGCAAACACGAAACATTATTGCTGCCTTACTTTTAGGTAGCCTATCCTTGGTGAGCTGGGCGGATTCGATTAAATCGCCTATGCAAAACACCGAACAAGTGTCGCGGCGCGTCAATGCTTCCACAGCGCTAACGCTGGAAGATGCCATCACCCGCACCCTGAAAAACAACCCGCAGTTGTACCAATACCGTTTTCGTCAGCAGAGCCTTGTGGCACAGCGCGAAAGCAGCTCGCTCTCTCCAGCCCTGAATCTGGGACTGGAAGTCGAAAACATCGCGGGCAGCGGAGAGTTTAACGGGCTTGATAGCGCGGAAACTACCCTTGCACTGTCTTCTGTGATTGAGCTGGGAGCCAAGGCGCGTTCACGGGTTGCGGTGATTGATGCCAGAACCGACCGCTTGAATTTTGAGCGCCAGGCGACAACGCTGGATGTACTCGGTGAACTAACGACAACGTTTATTCGTTCTCTTTCCACCCAAGAGAGCATTGCTCTTGCAATGGAGGCTGTTGCGCTATCAGAGCAAATGCTAAAAACCGTTGAACAGCGAGCGTCTAAAGGTGCTGCCCCTGAGGCGGAGGTTATGCGCGCTAAAGCAGCACACACTCGTACATCTATTCGCCTACAGGCATTGCGCAGCAGTTTTAAGCGTCAGAAGGTAATGCTAAGCAGCTTCTGGGGGAGTACCAATCCCCACTTTACTGAACTCAGCGGTAGCCTATCTGCGCTTGGCTCTTCGGATGATTTTGCCAGTTTATTACAACGCGCCAAGCATTCCCCTGCCATTGCTATTTTTGCCAGCGAGGCTCGGCTAAAAGATGCCGAAGTCAATCTGGCTCAGGCACAAAGTCGCGTGGATATAGGCTGGCAATTGGGTGTCAGGCGTTTCGAAGCAACCGATGACACTGCGTTAACGGCGGGCATTTCGATTCCGTTGTTCAGTGGTAAACGTAACCGTGGGAGCGTCGCCTCGGCATTGGCCGAGCGCAATGCCGTGGACTACCAACAAGCTGATGCCCAGCTCAAGCTACACAACCGCTTGTTCGCTGCCTTCTCTCAGCGCGAAGAGAATAAGGCTGCTGTCGAGCAGTTCAGCACTCAGGTCTTACCCGCGCTGGAGCAGGCATTACTTTTGACACGACAAGCCTACGAAAACGGTCGCTATCGCTATCAAGACTGGATTGCCGCACAGGAAGAACTGCTCACTGCCAAGCAACAACATATTGAAGCCGCTACTGCAGCACAGCTCAATCAAACACTCATCGAGCAATTAATTGCAGAACCACTGGCAGCTAACGCTTTATCTTATTAACACAGCATTTTGGCAAATAAAACACTTTGCCAAGAGCGCAAGGAATTAACGATGAAAACTTTACCACTCTATTTAACCCTGACAATCGCAGTGATTATCGGCGTAACAAACCCTGCTTTTGCTCAGGCAGACTCTGATGATCACGACCACGATCATGAAGCCCATGCCACCGAAGATACCCAACAGGGTGAGAGCGAGGATCATAAGCACCAAAATGAACATGGCGACACAGACAATCAGTCCCACGATGACGAAGAAAATACCAGTCGTATTGATAGCGATATGGCTGTCCAAGTCGGTATTGGTACAACAGCCGCCACAGAAAAAACCCTTCACCAAACCATCACCAGCTATGGTGTGCTCTCAACCGGGCCGGAACAACTCAGTCATATGCGGGCACGTTTTTCTGGGTTGATTACCTCTGTTAAGGCCAGTATCGGCGATACGGTCAAAGCAGGCGACTTACTCGCCGAAGTGGAATCCGATGAAAGCCTGAAGAAATATTCGGTGCGCGCTCCCATTTCTGGGACGGTCGTACAACGTCACGCCAACACCGGCGAAGTCACCAAGGATCAGGTGTTATTTTCCATCGCCGATTTTGGCACTCTATGGGCCGAACTGCGTATCTACCCAGCGCAACGGGATAACGTCTCTACAGGGCAAACCGTTGAAATTGCCTCAGACAAACAAACCATTACTGGCAAGATCAGCCATATCATTCCTTCCCTAAACAAACCCTATCAACTCGCTCGCGTACAGCTGGATAACAGGCAGCTGGGGCTATCGCCCGGCTTGCTGGTCGAGGGGCATATCGTCATAGCCGAATTTAAGGTGCCGTTAGCTGTTGAAAAAGCGGCTGTGCAACAGTTAGGCGGACGTTCCGGTGTTTTTATTCAAGAGGAGGAGACTTACCGCTTCGCCCCCTTAACACTTGGCCGTGCCGATGAGCATTACGTCGAAGTACTGGGAGGTATTAACGCGAGCCAGCGCTATGTCAACCAAAACAGCTATCTGATCAAAGCAGATATCGAAAAATCCGAAGCCGAACACGAACACTAAGGGGCGCACCATGATTGATTCTATACTGCGCCTTGCCATTGAACGGCGCTATTTATTTCTCAGTTTAATATTTGTTGTGATCGGTATTGGCGTCTGGAGTTACCAAAAATTACCGATTGATGCCGTGCCTGATATTACCAATGTGCAGGTACAGATTAACACGGCAGCACCCGGTTATTCGCCTTTAGAAGCAGAACAACGCATTACCTATCCGGTAGAAACGGCGTTATACGGGCTGCCCAAATTGGCATACACCCGGTCGCTATCGCGTTATGGCCTCTCACAAGTCACCGTCGTCTTTGAGGAAGGCACAGACATCTATGCCGCGCGCAACCTGATTGATAATCGATTGGGGGCGATTCAAAGTGTGTTGCCACCCGGCATTGAACCAGAGATGGGGCCAATCTCAACCGGGCTGGGTGAAATCTTTATGTACACCGTGCAAGCATCGCCCGATGCCACCATGGCGAATGGTCAACCTTATGATGCGACCGCCTTGCGTGAAATTCAGGACTGGATCATCAAGCCCCAGTTGGCACAGGTCAAAGGTGTGATCGAAGTCAACAGCATTGGTGGTTTCAACAAGCAATACCACGTTACGCCCGACCCAAAAAAGCTGCTGTACTACCGCATCAGTGTCGAAGAACTGGTCAATGCCCTGCAAGCGAATAATGATAATCGCGGCGCGGGATACATCGAGCGCAACGGGCAGCAATTACTGGTGCGTTCTCCCGGTCAATTGGCGACCGTGGAGGACATCGGCAATGTGATCATTACCGAGCACGACAGCGTGCCGATAAAAATTCAGGATGTGGCCGACATTGGCATTGGCAAAGAGCTACGCTCTGGTGCTGCCACGCAAAACGGCAAGGAAACTGTACTCGGTACAGCCATGATGCTAATCGGTGCTAACTCCCGCACCGTGGCGCGCGATGTCGCCAACAAACTCGAAGCCGTACAAGACTCATTACCCGATGGTGTCAGCGCGGAGCCGGTCTATGACCGAACCCGTCTGGTGGACAAGGCCATTGCTACTGTTGCCAAAAACCTGCTTGAAGGCGCACTGCTGGTGATTGTCGTGCTGTTTACTCTACTTGGCAATTTTAGGGCGGCACTCATTACCGCTGCGGTCATTCCACTTTCCATGCTAGCCACCATGACCGGCATGGTACGCACAGGGGTTTCCGCTAACCTGATGAGTCTGGGTGCACTGGATTTCGGCCTCATTGTCGATGGCGCTGTCATCATTGTCGAAAATGCAGTGCGGCGTTTGGCAGAAGCACAACACAATGGCAACCAACAAACATTGCGCGAGCGTCTGGATACGGTATATGCAGCCACAGCTGAAGTCATCCGGCCCAGTTTATTCGGCGTGGCGATCATTACCGTTGTCTATATCCCCATTTTCTCTCTTACCGGTGTTGAAGGAAAAATGTTCCATCCGATGGCAGCCACGGTGGTGATGGCATTGCTGTCGGCGATGGTGTTTTCTCTGACGATTGTGCCTGCCGCTGTCGCTGTTTTCCTACGCGGCAAGATCAGCGAAAAAGAAAGCGTGGTGATAACCAAGACTAAATCCTTTTATAAACCACTCTTACTGCTGGCGCTTAAATTTCGCTGGGTAGTCGTCAGCTTTGCTGCGCTACTAATCGCGGGGTGTATCTGGTTGGCGACTACGCTGGGTTCAGAATTTGTCCCACAGTTAAACGAAGGGGATATTGCGCTACACGCCATGCGAATTCCAGGCACAGGGTTAGAGCAGGCGGTAGAGATGCAGGAAATTCTTGAACAGCGCATCAAATCTTTCCCGGAAGTTGATAAGGTGTTTGCACGCATTGGCACGGCAGAAGTCGCCACCGACCCTATGCCACCCAATGTTGCCGATAACTTCGTGATATTAAAGCCGCGCAATGAATGGCCTAATCCTGATAAAACCAAGGATGAGCTGGTCACTGAAATGGAAACCGCACTCGAAGAACTGCCCGGTAATAACTACGAGTTTACCCAACCGATACAAATGCGCTTTAACGAGCTGATATCCGGTGTACGTGCAGATCTCGGCATTAAAGTCTTTGGCGACGACCTCGATCAACTGGTATTGACGGCTAACGATATACTCAAGGCAATCAACCAGGTGCCGGGAGCCGCAGATGCTCGTGTTGAGCAAGTCACTGGCCTACCGACCTTGTCGATAATTCCCAAACGTACCGCCCTGGGTCGATACGGGTTAAATGTGGTGGAACTGCAAGACTGGGTCTCTGCGGCAATTGGTGGTGAATCGGCAGGCTTATTGTACGAAGGTGACCGGCGCTTTGAGTTGATTGTTCGCTTACCTGAAACGCTACGCCGCGATATCGACCGTCTCTCGTTTTTGCCCGTACCTCTGCCCAATGGCGACTACATCCCTCTGGAGGAAGTCGCTACATTAGATATTTCACCGGGGCCAGCACAAATCAGCCGCGAAAACGGGAAACGTCGGGTAGTAGTGACTGCCAATGTTAGAGGTCGTGACCTCGGCAGCTTTGTTACCGAAGTCAAAGCACGCATTAACAACGACGTTGATATACCACCGGGTTACTGGATCAATTACGGCGGTACCTTTGAGCAATTGGAGTCTGCCAGCCAACGCTTAGCCCTCGTGGTACCCATCACCCTGCTTATTATTATTGGTTTATTGGTGATGGCCTTTGGCTCACTCAAAGATGCGCTAATTATTTTTACCGGCGTCCCTTTGGCGCTAACCGGTGGGGTTCTCTCTCTATGGTTGCGGGATATGCCACTGTCGATTTCGGCAGGCGTTGGTTTTATTGCCCTATCTGGAGTCGCCGTGCTCAACGGTTTAGTGATGCTGGCCTTTATTCGTGATCTCTGGCATGAAAAAGGTGATCTTCTGACATCAGTTGTTGATGGTGCATTAATTCGATTGCGTCCAGTATTAATGACCGCACTGGTTGCCAGTCTCGGTTTTATACCCATGGCACTCAATACGGGAACTGGTGCTGAAGTACAGCGACCTCTGGCAACTGTCGTGATAGGGGGAATTATTTCGTCGACACTGCTAACACTTTTTGTCTTGCCCGTGCTGTACCACTGGGTACATCGTCATAGCAAGCAAGGTGTCGAAGCCGGATAAACTTGAGAGCACACCCTCCTTTTTGAGGGTGTGCTAATTTTCTCGTTGGCCCAAAAATCTATAGGGAGCTGTAAATGTCTCCCCTACTTCGTCGACCCCAAACCATCAGCAACAGTAAACACCGCTTCCAACTCGGAGCAATGCTGAGACTTCATAATTTCAGCACGTTGCTGCTTCTCGTGCTTTTCAGTCATGGCTAGTGCCAAGGCTAGCGGGGGCGGCACGTTTCGGAACAAGCATTGCAGCTTATCCGATAGCACGACGCCCTCAGTATAATTGCCAGGCTCTTTTCTTGCCGCACGAAGCATACCCTTTTGCTCCTCGGTCAGGTCTTTAAAGCGTGAGATTTGTTCAATCTCTTCCTTGGGACAAACCATCGCTATCCACCACTCGAACATACTGAGTAGTTTTTTGGCAGCGTCGGGAAAGTCTTCCAGATTCTGGGTGGCCAACCATAACCAGGCACCCAACTTGCGCCACATTTTCACGATCTTAACCAGGAAAATAGCTAATAAGGGATTCGTCGTAATCAAGTGCGCTTCATCGCCTAGCACGAAGGTCGGGCGATGATCATATTGCTCACGCTCCACGACACCATTGATCTGATTCATCAACCCCATAAACCCTAAAGCCAGCTGATCTTCATAGCCTTCATTGGCGAGCAGCCCCATTTCCATGATGGTGACATCGGCCTCAGGCCAGGCCTTTCCCACGCGATTAAAAAAATGCCCGGCGGTTCCTGAACAATACAATGCCATTGCATCAGCCATGTCTCTGGCACGCTCTTGGCGTTTCGGCGTGCTGGACTCCTCCACCGCCAACTTGTTCAACGCATTAACCACATCCTCGGTTAATACAATTTCTCGACTGCCAGCCGCTTGCTTTTCCTCCGCAGCGAGGATGATCGCTCTACGAATCGTTAGGCGATCCGCCCGCGTCATCACAGCTTCTTCCTTACTATCCCCGCCGGTAATCATAATGCGGGCCTTCAATTCCATCTCGCCCAGCAGATCCCGTTCTTCGTCATCATCACTGTTATCCGAAGCATCCAAAGATGCTTCTTCATAAGCTGAAGGCTCTTGATTAGCTGAAAGCTCTTCACCAAACGAAGCCTGCTGTGCTCGTTCTCTTTTGAGCATTTCATAGGCGTCAGCAAAAGGCGGCAGGCTAACGTCTTCCTTGGGGTGAAGCGTCACCTGATTAACGCTCAACCCGAAATATCGACAATAATCACCCAGCAGTTTGAACGACCCGCCCTTTTCAATAATGTAAATTCGCGCACCGTAGATCGCTGCGACCTGTAACAGGATGTACACCATTAATGCCGACTTACCAGAACCAGGAGGCCCCAATACCAAACCAAAGGCATTCTTGGCCCGATCCTGCTTGTTCAGCGGATCGAAGGTCAAAGGCTCACCGCCTCGATTAAAGAAAACCAGCCCCGGATGCCCGGTTCCCCGACTGCGACCGTAGAACGGTAATAACTTGGCCAGATCACTGGAGAACACCAGACGACTCTTTTTGTTGACCTTCTCCCTTTTCGGTTCATAGTTCATTGGTAACTGGCGAATATAGGTATCCAGTGGCAACAGTTCATCTTTCTCTCGAATAGGATGCAAACCATTAGCCAGTAGCAACGCGTTGACTTCATTGGTCCTCTTTTGCAGATCAGCGAGGGAATCCCCACGGGTGAACAGCGTTATAACGGTGGGCAACAGGTAGTCCCCGTGGGACATCCATTTCAAGGCTTCCTTGGCATCCTGCTCAGCCGCCATCGCTTCTGCCGTTTCACCCTTTGCTGAATTGAGCACTTGCACCACATGATTTTCGACGAGGTCTTGAGGCTGAAGTGTCACGCATAGGGAAAGAATGCTGCCCTCTGGCAACTTATCGAACAAGGCATACAGGTTATCGCCAACCTGTCGCTCACCGGTAAAGTGACCGGGCAAGGGCTTCCTTCGCAATGCATCCACAGTGATCGCTCTATGTGGAAAATCATCGAAGTACCAAACGCCGTGACCGCCATCGGATGAGGGCTGAGAAAGAAACAATAGGTCGGACAGATCGTGACTAAATGCCCGTTCCTGCTTTTCGGGAAGTGACATTAGCTCAGTGAGCCTATCCAAATCCCCTTCCGTCACTTCAGCCTTAGGGTTAAACCAACGTAATAACCACGCATAGAGATCATGGTCATCACATCGTCGAATACCAATGCCTGTGGCTGCCATCTGGGTGACAAAGCGCTCCGCGACCTGGTTGATCTCGGTAACAGGGTCGATATGTTCGTTATCGTTTAACTCTCTCCGACGATACAAAAATACTCGCACACGGCGCACCTTTCCTCGCCAGCTACCGCCGGTCACTGTGTTATCTTCGAATAGCCCGGCGCTCTGTGTCATTCGTTTAAAATGCCTTTGCATACGGGCAACAAAGTTACTGGCTAACAAACGATGCTCTGGGGTTTGCCTGCAATGGCTCTCTGTATAGGTATTTAAGGATCGTGATAATGCCGATAGCGAGTCTTCATCTGAGACAAAACATTGCAATACAAAGGGGTTATCGTGTGCCGGAATTGTGTGGTTGATACAGGTTTGTATATTGGCCTGAACTTCTTGCAAGAATTTACTTGAACGCGCTTCCGTGGAAACACCAGTAATTTCAAACATCGCTGCAGCACTAAAACCATCTTCAAGAGTAAACGTCTCTGAGGACTCATCGTAGTCTACCCACGGTAACCAATCGCTTAACGACGCGGGGTGACGATAGAGTGCATCCACATCAGCATCCGTAATCGCTGAATCACGCTTTGGTTGCTTGCCTATTAATTCCTTATCTGCCATGTCTATTCCCACCCTGCCTGTTCACCCGGAGCCGCAATATGATCCTGGGTGTAAAGCCGGAAAAAGGTGCTATATCCCGGTATCGGGTGGCCTGCAGCAGTCAGATGCCTGAAAACATACATTCGCAGCGTCGGATTAGGTAACCACTGAAACTCGTCTTGTCCAGCATTGGCCTCACCGCCGATGGCACGTTTCGACCTCACCAGCGGTTCATCGTTAGCATTGTGGAATTTTTCATCGTGAATGCTCTTCATAGAAGGCATATCAGTGCCAAATACTTTTGCCTTTCTGTCACCGTAAAAGGAAGTGGCGCAACCAGACAGTAACCCGGCATTAATCCAAATCGTGATTAATATCAGAATCATTTTTCGCATAGCGTAATCTCCTTGCAATCGAACTTTTATCCAGTGGCAAACTGCGGTCTAAATGGACGGATACCTCTACCCCCGGATTCACCACCACCGCATCAAAACTCTGTTTTTGTCGTGCCAGCAACCACCGGCTGACTTCATCCGTTGCGGACTGCACTGCCTCGCCAGCAACCAGTTTATTAATGTCACCCACGACCGTACTCGTTGTTGACCCGGTTAATGATGATGTTTGCCTCTGCTGCTGTGCTTCGGCGTAGGCGGAACCCGCCGCCCCCAGTCCTGCCAGCCCAATACGCTGGGAAATAAACGAGGGTGCGTTGGTGACAAAGCGCCCGGCCACACAGGGCACACCGCTAGGGTCAGAAATGTAGCCCAATGGTTGCCCCTGGCTACTGTGGTTTACGATAGAGCCGTCCTCAAAGATGAACGTTGCCGATGTTAGGCGAGCGCTGACACAGGAGAGATTCCAGTCACCAAAACCCAAACCACTGAAAATCATGCCCTCGACCTCTGGCATATCGTGACCATTGGCTAACAGATTTTCTTTGCCGATATAGATTTTTACCGGATAAGGATCGGGTGTCTGTCCCTCTACCGGAATACGGCCAATCAAAGCCGTTAGTGCCAGTCCGTCCGTCAATGTTGCATCTTTGGGTATCGTATAAATCGGCTCGACAATAATCTGATGTTTCTTCTCAGAATCTTGTACCTCGTTATTCGCTTCAGCCGTATTAGGTGAGCGAGGTAGCAATCCAGTAAAGCGGCCTTTATTACCTTCTGTTGTTTCTGGCTCAACATAATCAAGAGGGTTATACCAGGCACCCTGATCTGGATTGATCGGAATCACATTCTGACCATCAAAACCAAAACCAACAGGCAACCCGTCCTGATTTAATTGCCTAATGTCAGCTGAGCTTTTATCTTCTTTCAAATCCTTAATTTCACGTCTTAGCTGACTGAGATGCTGCTGAAGCGAACCTATGGTCGCCGTGGTTTCATTCAGTGCTTCCTGGGCCTGCTGATTTGCCGCTTCCAGCTTTGATACTTTTTGCTGATTCTCCAGCACTTTACCCATGTTCTCTTTAGTCGATGCGTTCAGCGTATCTGCTTTTTTTACCGCTTCTCGGGCGTAGGCCTGCAATGCTTTGATAGTATCGGTCTGCGTATCACCGTCCTGAGGCTTGGCCGCAGGGTCATATCCAGGCATCTGTTCAACAGGCTGGTAACTTTCCTGTGGCTCCGAGCACATCACGAGTGACAGGCAGCCAATGGCCAGCGCAGCACCTCCAATCAGTAACGGATTCATGCGCTTTTCAGCCATCTTGCATTTCCTCTTTACCGGTTTGCCCACTTTGAAGAACCCGGCTGTCAATCGGCAAGGACAGGCTTTCCACGAAAGACCGGTTCGAGACCAGATACAAGGTGGTTGTATCGGTTTCATCGCCCATTGCCCCCAAACGATCATGTTGTAATGTCGCCGTCAGCCAATCTCCACGGACAAGATAACTTAGGTCTAGCGCCTGGTGAGAATCGGATCGATCAAACTGTAGCTGCAGTGACTGCCGCGACAAATTACGCACTCTAACCGCAGTCACTGTTAATCCATGGCCTTGCCACGAAGCTATAGGCACCGTTTCTATAAGACCACCGCGAATCAGTGGCACTGACGTTTTTGATTCAACCGGAATTCGTTTAATCGCGCTGTCACCATCGACTAACCGCTCCGGCGCATAGAGTTGTTGCGCAGCATAACGGGTCAATCGGATACGCCAGTCCTCTGTCGTTCTGTACGCAGTTGCTTCCTTACTGCGATTCCGAGTGTTTTTCTTTGTCATCACAATCAATTCATCGCTAACTGCCGCGACTTCACTGGCTGTTATATCTAACAAATAGACTTGATGATCGTTCAGCCCCTGAATACGAAGACGGGTTGTCGGAAATGGTTCCATTGCCCTGATATACAAAACGCCGTTTGCCGACAGCACTGATACATGGCGTTTAACCGTATCAGGCAACCAATAACGCACATTATCTGGGAAATGAATAATGCGCTCACTACCGACTTGCAGATGAACGTTAATGGGGCGTTTATCCCAAAGCACGCGCTCTGATGCATCGGCTAGGACGGTAGCAGAGGCTAAAGTCAGTAAGATCACAAACAACCTTTGGATACAGCTTTTCATAATTCACCTCCAGGACGCCGGAACGGTTTTCCAAGCTGATCCTCTGATAACAGCACTGGGCGCATGGCTTCATTGCAGGCTAATGCCAACCCCCAAGGGTTAACCTCTTTATCCACGTCGAATCGAACAATACGCAGGGGGTAACGCAACAGCACATCCTTAACTGGATGGCCTCCAATCGATTCCGTGACATTGACATCCAGCCAGATACTCCACGCACTGCTGGTTTCTATCTGGACACGTTGACGGGTATAGCTTTGACCGAGAATTTCCTGTACCGAACGAACCCGTTGTCGCAGCTCACCCAGTTCCTGTTTGGTATTCATATCCGTTTCCAGCGCAGCTCGACATCCCGGTGTAAGAAAACCCTGGAGTGCGTATATCTGCTTGGGATAGTCCTTCTCTCCGTCACTTGGCCAGCGGTTCAATTGCTGGAAAATGTAATAAGCGAAGGTATATACCGTCGGAGCTGGCACACTATCAAAATTAGTTACCAGCCCTTGAGTTAAATCGGGAGGAATATAGAGCCGTCGAGTTTCCTGCAATACACCGTTACGCCACCAAAGCGCGACTACTGCAACAAGCAAACACACAACAAGGATACGCAAAGTACGGATATGATCACTGGTGGCCAGCAATCGCTGCCGCGCCTGGTTGTTTCTGATTACCGTTGGTTTATTGAGTGGCTTTTTCATCATTTTGCTCTCTACCTCACTTTCCACTTCAGTCGGCGTCCAACATCCCAAACCCGGCTTTGTCGTATAAACGAGGAACGCAACAAGTGAAGGTCTTCAAGCCATAAGCGTAGTCGCAACTGGTAGTAACCCAGTGGCCTGCCCCGTTTAAGTTTCTGTAATACCGTTGCCCCAATGACGACCCAGACAATCACCAATAGCAAACCGATGCCGACGCCCATCATGAGATAGCCAAACAGGCCGCACACAATGACACTACCGGGCACCAGAGCGATACCGCCCACAGTGACCAGCAGCATCAATTCTGAGAGCGAACAACCCCTGAAGATCGACGGCTCGGCATTCAAGCGCACCGGTAACAGTTCGTTATCTTGCTGCGATTCCATGCCTCAGATGATTCCAACGGCTTCGTTCAGGAAGAAAGACACGATGGCCAACAGCACGCCAGCTATGACTGCAGTAAGGCCCACGGAGCCCCAATCAGGATCATTGGAACTGCGCGCTTCATTGAATTTGGAAAGCAGTATCCAGCCGATCCACAAAAAACCAGCGCCTGAGATAACCAGGGCGATATAGTCAATGGCATCTCCCGACCATCCCTGCATAAAGGCCAAGTAGTTGCCATTAGGCGCACCGCTCGACGGATCGACGGGTGTAGGCAACTGTGCCTGAGCTGATATTGAAACCAGCCACAACCAAAACATCGATAAAGGAGCGATATTGCGCTTCTGTATAATAGTAGATTCATGCATTACGGGGTTCATAGTCTTCCTCACTTTACGTGCTAAAATTTTCGCGTTTTATGTTTTTCGTTAGTGCTATCGCAGTAGGAAGCCAAGAACGAGAGTTAAAAATATTGAGCGGACTGACCGAGTCAGAAAATCATAGAAATTTATTTTTCGGTGTGACCAGGCTTTCCACTGAGTGACAATGACCCAGGCGACCCAGATATAAAGCACCGAATACAAGATCAATAGAATCGTTAGACTAAAGCTACCCATAGGTACGCCTAGCGTTGCACCAGTGAAAGCCGCCTCTTGGGCAGCGGAGACAGCCATCAGTGGTAATCCCCTTCAATCGGAGGCAAGGACCGCGGCTCTCTTCTTCGATTCTTGAGTGCATCCTCAATACCTTGCTGTATCGCCTTTACATCTTGCCTGAGTTGGTCATAATCAACCTGAAATCGTGCGTGAGTACTGGCGTTGTGCGCTGCTTGGTCGATAATCGACTCTATTGTGGTCAATTCGAGCTGGAGCCGGTGGAGTCCTGCACGCTCTGTATCGGTGATGGCATAACAGGGTGTCAGGTAGGCGATGGTTAACAACCCGGCAACTACTATCAATAAACGCATAATCTTCGTCCTTTGGTTAGGACAATGATCAGGGATAATCGGTAATTTGGGCTATGGAAAAGCTTTCAGCGCATCAATTAAGTTTTCTAAAGCACCCTCATAAAGGAAATGTGGATAGCGTTCAATTGACGGAACTAAAGTCAGTGCTACAGCGCCAATCACTAATAGGGGTATTTTAGCTATGAAGTGTCTTAACTTTCTTGTGCAATATGATATTGATTATTGATACAACTTGATGTGTATGACAGTTATCAACCAAAGCGGACATTGAGTCTCTTGCTCTGTCCTCAAAATTCGGTTTTTAAATTTGACAAATTCTAAAAACTCATTGCTGTAGCAACACATGTGCAAAATTTTGTTTGGAAAGCCTCTGGAGGTGACTTATAGTCATCACAGCAATTGACTCGACGAAAATGTGACTTATAATCCGTTGGGTTATAAGTCACATAAAAGACCATGTATTTCTTTGGAGCGGCAGCTTGGCAAAAGAAAAGAAACCCTTTCCCTGCCCAGAATTTGGAGGGTACTTGAGGGAACTAAGAAAAGCAGCTGGGTTTACTCAAGAAAGCTTTGCTGTTGCTGCTGGCTTCGATAGAACTTATATCAGCGGAGTTGAGCGCGGCGAGCGTAATGTCAGTCTTATCAATATATGCAGGTTTGCCGACACACTAAATATTCATCCGGCTAAGCTGTTTGAATTTTATGAACCCTTAGAGCAGGCCTGGGGTTAAGCAGCGTGACTGAAATTCAAGTAACTCAAAGTAGTATATTTATTTCTAAAGGATTTTTTAATGGTTAATAAGTCCAATAAGAAGTATGTAGGTACCTACATCGACTTATTTTCCGGTTGTGGTGGTCTTTCCTTAGGACTAGGTAACGCTGGTTGGCAGGGATTATTTGCTGTTGAAAAAGACCCCATGGCATTTTCGACATTCATACATAATATGGTTGATGATAACAGTAAATATGCTCACTTCAACTGGGTAGATTGGCTACCCAAAGAAGCTACAACCATCCAAAAGTTATTAAGAAAATACCCAGACCAGCTGGCAAAACTGGAAGGTAATATAGACCTTATTGCTGGCGGACCACCTTGCCAAGGCTTTTCTCTAGCTGGCATGCGTAATTCGAATGACCCTAGAAATAAAATGTCCCAAGAATATATAAAAATGGTTGGGATAATTAGGCCAAAATTTCTCCTTCTTGAAAATGTTCGTGGGTTTAATGCTGTATTTAAGAATGGCGTAGGCAAAGCTAAAAAAGTGCCCTATTCGCAAATAGTTAAGAAAGCTATAGAAGGACTAGGGTACAAGGTTTCCAAAAACTATGTTCATAGCGAACAGTTCGGCGTACCTCAGCAGCGGACGCGCTTCATCATGATAGGAATTCGTGAAGACCTAATTGCAGACGATAATGAGGTAAGTCCTTTTGAAATACTGAATGGTATTCGTGAAAGTTTTCTGAAAGATAAAGGACTTCCTCAAAATCCGGTTTCTGTAAAAGATGCGATCAGTGATCTTGAAATTAGTCGAAAAGGTGCGAAGCTCATTGAACACTCAGGTTCGCGTGAAAAAGGGTTTAAACAACTAGATTACAAACCTCCTGCTAATTTAACGCCATTTCAAGCGTTAATGAGAAAAGGACTTAATGGGACAAAGCCATGTAGTATGCGATTAGCTCGGCACAAACCTACAACGATTGCGAAATTTGAACTTATACAAGAAATTTCTCGTCCAGGTATTACGCTGAGTCATGAGGAAAGGAAGATCATTGGCACAAAAAAACAAGCGATCTGCGTTCTTGACCCTAAAAAACCCTCTAAAACTATTACAACCCTGCCTGATGATGTCTTGCACTACAAAGAGCCACGTATTTTGACAGTAAGGGAAAGTGCCAGAATACAGTCGTTTCCAGACGATTTCGAGTTTAAGGGAAAATACACAACTGGCGGGAAAGATAGAACTAAAGAGTGCCCAAGGTATACGCAAGTAGGAAATGCCGTGCCTCCCCTTTTAGGAGAGATATTCGGGATATGGGTTGGGGAAATTCAAGGAAAGATATGACCAGAAAACACTTTAAAGTAAGTTCCGCGCTCAAGAACATCATTGGGAAAGACTTAATTACTGATGATTTTGTTGCAATATTCGAGTTAGTTAAAAATTCATTTGACGCGAATGCTAAGCGCGTAGATGTAGTCTTTGAAAAAACCTTGTCTGATGATGGGAGAATCATCATTTCAGACAATGGAAAGGGAATGGATTTAAAGGATATTGAAGAAAAATGGCTTTTTGTAGCTTACTCCGCCAAGAAAGAAGGTGTTGAAGATTATCGCGACGAAATAAAAACGAAAAGAATACATGCTGGAGCAAAGGGGATAGGCCGGTTTTCATGTGATAGATTGGGTAAAGTTTTAACTATCTACTCTCGAAGAAGCACTAATGAAAAGATTTCCAAGCTCACCGTCGAATGGGAAGCATTCGAAAAAAGCATGCAAAAGAAGTTTGAAAACATCCCTGTGGAATATGAGCTGATCGATAGCTGTGAACATAAACTGACTAAAGGCACAGTACTTGAAATAGCTAATGTTAGATCTGTATGGGATGCTTTCAAACTTCGAAAACTTCGTCAATCCCTTGAAAAGCTGATCAACCCCTCCCAATCGAATGTAAAGACTCCATTTTCTATCTATCTGAAAGCTGAAGAATTCAAGCCTTATGATTCCGAGGCTAAGAAAAATGGCCAAGATCATGAAGTTATCAATGGCAAAGTAAATAACTTCCTTTTTGAAAAGCTAGATTTAAAGTCTACCAGCATCAAAGTCGATATCGACAAAAAAGGAGAGTTGATAACGACTGAGCTTTTTGACAAGGGGCAGTTCGTTTATCGAATGGCAGAAGAAAATCCGTATAAAACGGAAAACTGGACGCTATCTAATATAAGAGTTCATCTTTTTGCCATGAATCAAACTTCCAAGTCTATGTTTACAAAATATATGGGAGTTAGACCCGTTCAGTTTGGTTCTGTCTTTGTGTATAAAAATGGATTTCGAATTCATCCTATTGGTGAAATTGGTCGGGGTGACGTTTTTGGTCTTGACGGACGAAAACAACAAGGCACAAGCAGATTTTTCGGCACTAGGGATTTGGTTGGAAGAGTCGAAATTGATGGAGACAACGAAGAGTTTAGAGAAGCTTCAAGTCGCGATGGCGGACTAGAGAGAAACGAAGCCTTTATTTATCTTCAAGATTTTTTTATAGACCATGTCCTTAAACGATTAGAGCGATTTGCTATTGGAGTCGTCAAGTACGGGAATATTGATGAATTCGATGTGCACGACTTATCTTCTGCCTTCCCGAAAGAAAAAGCCTTAGAATTCATTGAAGCACTTACAAAAAGCGATTCAATTCATGACATTGAATTTAATCCAGATATTTTTGACATTGTAAGCAATGCTTCTGAAAAAAGTTTAAATACGCTTCTTAAAAACTTGAGCCGAATTGCATCGGATTCTGATTCCCCTGAGTTGGATGGCGAAATTTCAAAAATAGAATCTCGACTGAAGGATTTTTCAAAAGCAACAAAGGATGCTGAAAAAGAAGCGAGAGAGGAAAAGAAACGGCGCAGAGAGGCAGAAGAGGCAGCAAGAGATGAAGCTGAAAAAGCTCGCGCTGCTGAGCAGGAAGCACAAGCAGAGAGAGATAAAAGTGCGTTAGTTACTAAGCAATCGATTTTTCTTAGATCAATGGTTTCATCTGATTTAGAAAATGTGGTCTCGCTCCATCATCATATTGGAATAGCTGCCGGAACAATTGAAAACTATGTCCGCGCTATAAGCAAAAAAATACGATCTGGAAAACCAATGACTGCTGAGTCATTTCTAACTGTTTTAGATGAAATATCTTTTGTAGCCAGACAAATCTCTGCGACAACCAAATTTGCCACTAAAGCCAACTTCAACCTAGAGGCAGAATTGATAGAACAAGATTTATATGGGTATATACAAGAATATGTAATGAATGTGTGTTCAGGGCTAGTCAAGGTAGACAAGAAAATAAACTTGAACATGGACTTTCAGTGGCAGTGTGACAACGAAGATGAATTTATTATCAAGTTTCGACCACTGGAAGTTGCAATGGTACTCGACAGCCTAATAAACAATTCAGTTAAGGCTGGAGCAAAAAAAGTAGTATTTGATGCGACTATTGAAAACAACGAGCTAACTATTATCGTAAGTGATAACGGAAAAGGAATAAAAGACTCTATTAAAGACAAGATATACGAAATGGGCTTCACGACCACAAATGGTTCTGGCTTGGGCTTGCATCATACCAAGAGCATATTACAAGGAATGGAAGCCAGCATAGCTCTTGTAGATGGGGCTTCCAAAGGTTCGATGTTTAAGTTGACGTTTACAAGGTAGTTGTATTATGAAGTTTAAAATTGTTTGGATTGATGATTCAAGAACATGGGTCAAGTCTGTCGAATCAGAAGTTAAAGATGCATTTGAAGGCCTAGAGTTTGATCCCAATATTGAATGGTTTCAGGATAGCAATTCCGCAAAGGAATCTATTTTAGGAGCTTACGCTGATTTGCTTTTAATAGATTGCACTCTACCCGAAGGGGTTCGAGGGGATGATTTTATTAAAGAGTTACGAATAAACCGATGTTTTGCTCATGTAGTATTCTATTCGCAAGATGCAGATAACTTGCAAGCAATGGAAGAGGACAAACACTTTATTCACGTGACTCATAGAGATGATATTGCAGACACATTAGAAAGTGTTGCTGACCAAGCTTATAGAAAATATAAACACCCCGCCTTTATGAGAGGCCTTTTATTGTCGGAATTTATTGATTTAGAAAACCTTATGGAAAGCTTGATTTCTCAGTGTTTTAAAGGGGAATCTGACTATTTCAAGCAAACAATCATTCACAAGGGAGGGGAAAGCTTTTCCTTAGCAGCAAAAAAGAAGTTCATAGTCAGATTAATAAAAGAGGCAATAGAAAAAGATGGTAGTTTCACGGAGAAACTTAAAGCAATTGATTTCTCTTCCTCTCAGTTCGACAAGCATGTGACTAACAAAAGAAATGTCCTGGCACATGCTTATCCAGAATATGACCAAGATAGTGGCAAAATCACTCTAGTTAGTGCAATCGATAACGTTGATTTCAATGCTGAATGGTTCCATGAAACAAGGGAGAAAATTCATGAGCATAAAAATAAAGTCCGCAACCTAATAGATATGAATTTATATCAAGTAGTAAATCCTTAATAATTCGATATGACGAAGCGTAAAACCGTAATTGTAGATCTGGATGGGACTATTGCTCTAAACGAACATCGCCATCATTACATCTATCCTAAAAATGGTAGCAAGCCTGATTGGAATTCATTTTTTCTCGCATGTATTGATGACACCCCCAATATGGCGGTTATTCACTCGATTGAAGCTTTTAAAAAGTCTGGATACAAAATTCACATTATGTCAGCTAGAGGCATGATTGCTCATAAGGAAACTGTAGATTGGCTTTCCAAATTTTCTATAACATACGATGAACTAACCATGAGAAATATTGGTTGTTATAAGCCTGACGAAGAGCTAAAACAATACTGGATTGAAAAGCTTTACCCAAACTATCAAGAAGATATTCTTTGTGTATTTGATGATCGCGACAAAGTCGTCAATATGTGGAGATCACTTGGCTTGACCTGTTTCCAAGTGGCCGAAGGTGATTTTTAATAGAGCATTTAGTGATTCAAAACTACTTCTTCAACCGTTCAAAACTAATACGAGAATTCCGGGTACAGTTTACTTATTTCACGTCGGCTAATAGCCGTAATCAGAAATACTTCTTAAGTCTCTCAAACCCAATACGGACAGCTAACCCGAGTAGAACTGCAAATGGCAGGATGACAATCACTGGGGGAATGCTGATTGGCAAGCTGATATAGACCACACAAGCAGCTACAAATGAAGGTACGACGGATCGTCTGGCCAAATTGAAGACATTACTGCTCTCGCGCGCCCCGCCCCAACGCCTGAGATCACGCTCAACTAAGCCGTCAACGCCTCCCACTAGTGCCGCTACTAGGAAGATCGGCAGTGAAAATAGGATGAGCGCTAGCCGGATAATGAAGGTTTGTGTGACATAGGTAGACGCTTCAAGATAGTCGTCAAAACGCTGATATAGGCCATACCCCCATCCCTGCAACGATGAAAAAAAGCTGCCGTCAGGAACATCGGGGACGTTATATAGAAGCGTATTAAGCCAGGATTGACGGGCTATCCAGCCGGTCGCCTCATACGTCATGGCAATAACATCATGCCTGATCGCTAACGATTGATCATAGAGTTGCTGGTTGAGATATGACTGGTCAGCAGCCAGAACAGCTTTTGCGTGGTCTGCCCCTTGCTCTGGCCAGAACCAGATCATGCCCAGCCATTCAATAATGATGGACAGCATCAGGCTGATCACCAGCCAGACCATCAGTTGAACCAGCGCGGAGAACAGTTGGCCGATCAGGCCGGGTTCTTTCCTTCTGGGAGGCTGATACTGCTGTGACTTGGCCATGGGTTTATCACCCCTGCCTATTGGCCATAGTAGCTATCGACCATAATAGCTCGGCCAATCCACGACTGACGTATAACTGCGCCGCATATGTTGGAGCATGTCGCCCAAATCATCGGGCAGCTCCTGATCATCCATTTTGGATGGCATGGGAATACGGATTTTCCAGAGTTCACTACCCCTAAGCAGGACGAATGCCTGCCCTTTGGGAAGCGCCACAATATCGGCAGGTGAAATCATAGGCACACGGCTGATGCTGACCCGATCCTGATTATTGGAGGTAAAGCCAATGCCAGCTGAGGTATCGACATTGTCGGTGACGCCGGAAACCGCCATGATTTCGCTGACACTCACCTCCGGCAGCTGCCTGGTGAACATTTCACAGGTAGCCACCTCCTTCACGCCCATGATCAGCATAGTGCCGATGTTGCCAGCCAACTGCCCGGCTTTCGCTTCGCTACCCAACTCGGCAATCGGGTCGCTCCAGGTTTGGGTGTACAGATTGAGTTGGTAGCCAGCCCCGCCACTTTTATTGATCAGCGTCTTGAACTGCGGCCCGATCAAGTCAGAGAACTCATCCCCGTGGATCACAATATCCGGCGGTTTCCTGGCCCGCTCGTTCGCATTACTGGGCGCTATGCCATGCTTATAGATATGACCTGCCAGACTGGTCAGGTCACTGAACATGGAAGCGCCCACCGCACTGGCTACTTCCGGATCGGTGAGTGCATCCAGCCCCACATAAACCACAGCGTTCGACCTTATCGCTTGCGCCCACTCCAACACCAGACGCTGATCGTCGGTATTCGCCTTATCGGGTGCCAGGATAGAAGCAATATTGCCGGTGGTCAGCTTTTCCAGGAAGGGCTTGATGGATACCGTGATTTTCAGAAAATACTCACGGTCATAGCGAAAAGCAGACATTAGCCCTTCTAACACCTGATCGAAAGTCGCATGAGTATTGAGATAGCGCACCATTGCCAGTGCCTCAGGGTCTTTGCCCTGATCGATCCTTGGCAACGATTTTATGTTGATACTATCTTGCAGTTCCCCCAGCTCATCTTGCCAATCCTCTGGACCATTTTCAGCCAGCCAATGGCGACCATACAGAATCAACAGAGCATCAATATCGGTAATATAGCGACGAATTTTGAGGTAATCCGGTGTTTCACCCATCGCCACTAGCGCCACGGCAATAACATTGATGAATTGCCAGGCGAATTCTTTAAACGCACTGGCCTCACCTTCGCCCGGTAGCTGGCTGGCGATTCGTGTCGCAACTTCTGTAATCCGCGAAAAAGAGCCAATGGCATTGTAACGAGCGCTCAGCTCGGGATAGCCCAGATGAAAGATAATGAGCTGACGCCCTGCTTTCTGGGCTTCAACATAGATACGCTTTAGATAATCAGCGTCTCCTTTCGGGTCTAACACAATGACACAGTTGTTGCCGCGTCGAATATCCTGGGTCGTCAGCACTTCGGCCAGCCGGGTCTTGCCATGGCGAGTTCGGGCGATCACCACCATATGCCCGACCCGGTCACTGAGCGGCATGGTGGCATTGGTTTCCCCTCTGATCCCGACACCGTGTATGACGGCATCGCCACCAATGGCTGGCGGGGGACGGACGGGATTCAGAGGGGAATCTAGTGCAGTCCATCGCATTATCGTTCGCAATAGGGGCGTATGCTCCCATTCGATCTCTTTGCGACGAACCCATTGTTTGATGGCGCTGGGCTGCAGATAGCGCTCAGCCCGTTTATCGCGGGCAGCATAGAGCCGCTCGGTGTGTGTCTGGTTCCAGCGAAAGCCTCGCCCCAAGAACAATACCGACTGACTTACCGGCACTTGAGAAGAAGACATGACGTAACGCGGGCTGCGCTTGAGATGACGCTGGTATTGAATCACACGCCAGGCCTGACGACCGCGCCACACACCGATCCCACCCAAACACCCGGCGCTGAACAGAGCAACCGATGGCGTCATCATCAAAGTGTGTGGTGCAGCTAACACGATCCCTGCACAACTCAGCGCCACTATCGCCGAAGACAGTTCGACTGGAGGGCGTAATAGCACCTCGACTTCATACCGGTCGGTCACTGCTCCCAACCCTCCTTTGATAGCAAGATCGGGTAGTGGCTCAAACCCAGCTTAGTGGCGAAGCCCTCGGCTGAAGCGGGCACCAGACGAAGTCCTTTCGCGATAGCCAAAACCGCCTCAATCTCCTGACGATCCTTCGCTTCAACCAATAGGCCAACGGCTCCGATACGGATAAGCAGCTCGCGCTTTTCGACCAACCAGTCTCGCGACTTCTGATCAGCCCCCACCAAAAACAAAGGCCGCTGCAAATAACGTAATGCTTTTGGGGTGACTGTGACCTTACCCGGCTGCATTGAGGGCGTGGTGATCGGCAGGTTAAACGGCAATTGACGATTCGCGTCCTGAGCAGTGGGCTTTTCTTGTGGCGCTCGTTTCGGCAGATAGGGCTCAATCGGTAAGGTATCGCCTGAGTCATAAATAACGGTTAGTGGTTCTCTTGCGTGAGCGCCTAAACAAAACAACAGGCAAAACAGTCCGAACAGCCCTCGCATTAGAACCACTCCCGCCAATACTGCCTTACTCGCTCTCGGTAACGCTGAGCGCTGTCGAGCGATTCGGCATCCTGGCCGGGGTCATGGTAGCGCCCAACCGCCTCCCACCAATCATTAGTCTGCTCAAACTGCTCGTGCAGAATCGTAGCTCCGGCACTGAGGTTCTTAATCGGCACCAGCGATTCGTCAATCGTGGCAAACCGTTGTCCGTGCCAGCGCCAGTTAACCTGCATCAACCCGATATCGACTGACTGCTGATTTCGGATAGCTTGGGAAACCCGGTGAATTGCATCTTTCTGAGATTCGCAAAAGACGCTTTGGCCATCAATATTCAACGCCCAGGGCCACGGTACTCGCTCACCGCGATAATGCGTGCCACTTTCTGTCAACGCTATCGCATAGAGAATATCCGCAGGGACTTGATGGCTCTTGGCAACGATCAAATAGGCCACCGGCACATCTTCCAATGCAACCGCCGCCACTGATTGCATCAATGTCACCCCGGCAATCCACGGCTTAACCAAACATGACCTCATCAAATAAGGATTCATAACCCTAAACTCTCCCTGTTCAATTGAAAGAAACGTCCATTGCGTTTTAAGAAGATCGGCATAGCATCTGCCGCTGAAACCGTGGATTGACTCACTAATCGCTGTTGTAGCCCCTCGTCACGGTTTAGTGTGAGATGCCGTCCATTAAGCCAGGTCGTTTTTATCGCGTGGGCATTTGCCCATGCTCTAACAGCCCCATCATCTTCAGCATCGCGAACGTACACATCGACACCGCTTTGTTGAGTGCTCGACAGCAAACCCATTAATCGGTTAATAACCGGCAAGCACACACGGCAATTTGGCGGTACAAAAAGGAGCAGACGGTCACCATCAACAAAGCGCTTTTGCGCTAATCGCTTCGCGTCCTTCATTGCAGACTTCTGTTGTTGGTGTGCTAAGTAAGGAGCCAATACGCGGTGATCTAACATTGCTTCGTTGGGGAACAGGCGCTCAAAAGCTGCGCGGTAGGCTTGTTGAAATTGTAACGTGCGCCCGGTTAAATCAAATTCCTGTTGCGCATACAGCTCGGCGTAACGCTGCTCTTCCTGCGCAGACTTTGCAAACATCCCAAGCGCTAACAATGGGTCAAGATCGGGATTCCATTTTCCTAATGGGCCACGCATTAAATCGAGATAACGTTGATACTCTTCTTGATCCAACCCCCATCGTTTCGCCAAGGTCCGTAATTCAATCGTTCGGCTGATCGGCGTTTCAGTACCAGGGGTTTGTGATGTGTGCGTTATAGCCTCATGCCTATCCGCAATCGCTGCGCTAGAAATAGACGATAATAAAATCAACCCTATCGCTAAAGTCCGTTGGTGATTCACGGTGTCACCTCACGCTGAATCCATAGACGGTAGTGCTCGTCAACGAGCTGGCTTGCTTCAAATGCAGTTGGCAACGTTTCAGGATTAACAGGCGGGGTATTCAGCATTTTCCCTGCCAATAAATGATTCATGTTTTCATTAGCAAACGCATGGGGATTCGCACGAAAGAGGTAAACCAACACCTGGTCGATTGTCATACCCGTAAGATTAAGCTGACTGGCGATGTGACTTAAACTATCGCCCCGCTGCACCGGCCCGTAGGTTTGATGTTCTTGCTGTACCACCGAAATTACCCCTGGCTCTTTCGGTGGCAGCGAGGTTATTTCCTTCTGATCAAGCCACTCTTGTTTGGCGACCTCCATCTCTTCAGCAGTAGCGAATTGGCCAAACCCCTCACGCAACTGATAGCGCACTGAGCGCTTAACTGGATTGATTAGAGGTCGAAAACTTTTCCCGCCCAGGGTGATCAACGCATCCATTAACGTCATCGACTCCAATTTCCGATGCGGTTCGGGAAGTGTCAAGACCAACAGAAGGTACTGCTCATCGACTTCTGGCTGTTCATCTACCTCATGAGAGACGTCCAATTGAAACCCATAGGGTCTCAACAGGTAGTCCAGCGCCCCTCCTACTGTGGTAATTTGCTCAGGTACTTGTATATCGATGATGCTTTTCAGCAAGTCGGTTTGTGCATCCTCAGGACCCACCTGGGCAGAAATATAGCGACTCTCAAGAATACGACTATCCGTCGTGTCCGTAGTGTTTGCCTGCACCGTCAATGGAAGAGCGAATATCATCGTCAGTATCGCCACCCACCTGCCAATCACTGTCTCTCGCATGAATACCACCATTCATCCAATCATTAAAAACGGTCACCAGATTAGTGATGGCAGCTTGCTAGTGGCAGCAAAAAGCTTTCATGGACAAAAGAAAGAATAGGATTGATCGATTTTCGAGAAGTGAAGGGGAAATAAAAATGATAAAGGCCTGACGGGAGTCAGACCTTTATCGTGGGTTACTGGGCAAAGGCCAGTTGATCATTAACTTCTAGTCGCATACCCGGTGTTGGCTGCCAGTGCTTCAGTACTACGAGGGTTTCCCACCGTACACTTGAGACACCTATCATCGACGTTTCTGTCAACTGACCTTGCAGCTGTGTTAACAACGCACGGGTACTGTAACTTTCTGAGATTGTGCCTTCGGCACTGATACTCAGAGTATTTTCCTCAATGCCTATATCGATATAGCCTGCATCGACAAACTCAGTTTCTCGCAACTTGCTGAGAACGGATCGCACGACGGCTTTATCGGCATCTGCTTTGAGTTTTACTGCACCTCGCATTTCCAGGTACTCCATCATCTTTCTCCTCATCATTGAATGAACAAGAGAAAGATGTCCCTACGGGAAATCATTCTCCCGTAGGGGTGGTATAACTGGCTAACGTATCAGCGGTTGCTTGCAACGTTTTCGAGCCATACCGATTGATTGGCAGCGTAACTGCCGGGTGCTATTGAGACTGCAATAGCCACAGTGTGATTCATCATGAGGATTCAGCGTCAAGGAGGAACGCAGGCGTTAGCCGAGTAGTCCTTGATGTGCCGATCCTTTTTATCCTTTCAAAGGGGTTGTAGCTATGCTGCAACCCCTGCTACCGGCGAGGGCGGGAAGGCCCAGCGGCCAGGGCAGCGCCCGTTGAGCGTAATTCCCTAATCATTGCTTACCTTCCTAAATAGACCGCCGTGATTTGCTCACGCTCATGACCGAGCTCCTGAGAAATCGCCCAGCGGGCTACCTGATCATTCGCGCGTTCTTCTTCAGTGAGTTCACTGCGTGTTGGGCCACCACAGGCCGGGGCCTGCTTTCCGGTGAGTTCGTAATATCGATCTTGCGCATAGCGGTGACGCAAACCGTGCAACTTGGATAGCCCTGCCTTTTGTGTCTCACGTTCATAGAGGCGCATTTGCTGAACATACATCAGGTGGGGTGGAATCAATGAACCTTTCCCTGCTACCAATCGCGCGCGTCTTAAAACATCCCGCTGCTCATCGGTACGTATAGGGATTTCCCGTGCCCGCCCTCCTTTACACCAGGTAGATTTCAGACGAATGTAGGTATTTCGGTCTGCGTAATCCGGACTGAACTTGATCGCTTCTTCCCGCCTCAGGCCAAAGGCTTTTTGAAGTTCCAGACTGATTCTTAAATGCGGATCGCTGATTTTTTCAAGCAGCTCCTGATCCAGGTCACGCGCTTTCGACACGTTAGTAACAAAGACCCGAGAGTCAATGCCGTAATAGGCATTGTCCTTAGCCACGACATTTTGCTTACCGATTTTTTCAGCCCACCACCGCAATGCGGCGAGACGATTTTTTATCGTGCCGGGAGTCAGCCCTTCTTCGAGATATTTGGCGACCAACGCATCAACATGCTTGGGTTTGAGAGATTTCGCCTCCATGCGTCGATAGCCCAATTCATTGAGATGATTGGCCATCGTTTGTAATAACTGAAAACGTTCAGCTTGTGTGGCACGACTGCCATCCTGATTGCGCTGACACAATTCCTTTAATTGATAATTGACATCCTTCACAGACAACTCCTCGTCGAGAAATAAAGCGTGATTGCATTCTCTGTAAATTCGTCGTGCTGAGTCGTTAGTAAACCTTTCAAGGCCGCAGGAAATAATCTTCAAGGATTTACTAATGCATCTACCTGATGCCAGAAGCAGGCAGCCATGCGGAACAGGCATTGAATCTAGGAAATTCTGCCAAAGGTTAGTGGATCGTGCGTTACAGATAGTTTCGTTAGATTGTCTAATCGTTCCGGTCAGGTTTGTTGTCCGTTCCTTACCTGGGACGACTGTTCTGAACGGACAAGTTGCCCTATGGAACAGACGTGCGACCGTTCAGAACAGTCGTCTTCAAGCTGGAACAGTGCGGTGTTAAAGTTTTGGTCAGTGTTTATGACTGTCCAGCCACCACAGTGGATGGAGAAGCAATTTCAATAACGGATTGCTAACGTCACGGGACACCACTCCCACAAAACCTGAATAGCGGCATAACCAACAATGCCAATTCCCGGATGGGTACGACAGGGTTTCGTTTTCACGCTTTAGACAGTACTACTACTTTCATTTTTCTTTTGCCGGGTATTTCTCCTCTGTTAAGTGATAAGCCACTCATCGCGGTTGCGTGAGTCAGCTTGAAAAGCCCTTTCGAGCCGGTTTGCTATTGAGGATGCAATAGCCACATATGGAATCTGTATTATCAGTGAATTGAGCGATAAGCACCCTGATAATGCTTTCGTCATGTCAGGAATTTTTATTGAGTCCTGTTTTCATGGGGGCTAGCGATTCATCGCACCCCACGTCACTGCATTTATTTTGCAGTGACGTGGGGTACTAAATCCGATGAAAACTCTATCTCAACAGATAGCGCTCATGCTCGAAATATATTTCTTTATGGACTGAAACAAAAAGTGTGACTATCGACTAACCATACCGCTAATGTGCTCGTGACTCTTTCGGAAACCAAAACATGAACGACACCACAGCGGCTATTGATGACCGCGAACTCACTACCAAAGAGGCGGCCACCCTACTCGGCTTGTCGCCTAGCACACTGAGAAAATGGCGCTGTACTGGAGAGCGCCCAGAATTACCCTGGTGTAAGCGGTTTCGCAAAGTTTTCTATCTGGAATCTGAGGTCATTCTTTTCAAGGAAAAAAACACCACATCCAATTGCGAAGAAACTTATGTCTAGCCGTTATTTCAACAATTCTGAAGATACTCTGTTTTAAATCTGTTGGCGTTTTCCGGGCTTGGCCGGGTTCGCTAATCGCTCATTCCCCGTTGGGGAACTACCGCCCTCTCAATCCCTAACGCTTCAGCCCTCCGGGCTGTTAAATCATCTAACAGCATATTCTCCTACGCCGACATTCCTCTCAAGCATTAACTTATACCACCAAAATCACCTTACTAAGGGGCACTGCCCCTCGCGCATTGCAAGTGCAAGGCTTCGCGCTTCCTCACCCGTTCAGATTCCTTCGCGCTGCTCAGTCACTTAGCTGCGGCTTCCGGTGAGCCACTGGCAATTTGCTACCCCCACGCTTCGCCAGCGGGTCAGGAGCGCAGGCCGCAGACGCTGCGCTCAAATGAAATAGTTAAAGATCAAGGGGAAGTGAATCTATGAATACTGCTGAGGATATGAAACGGGCATATGAACAAGCTCAGGTACAACTACAAAGCATCATCGATATGGTAGGAGCGTTGAATACCGAGGAAGAAGCCGAGCTTGAACAAGCTAAGCAGAGAATATATGAAGATCCACTTTCTATTCAGGTGAGATCCGACTGGTACAACGCGGGCAATAGTTCTGAAATCGAACCAGCTGAGTTTATGATTTTGCTTTGCACCGGGGGGCCAGCCACCAGAATCATCGGGACATTAGGCCAATTCAATGAACCAGTAGATGCTACTCTACAATTTCAGGATTGGTTCATGCCATGGACAGATTATGCCTGTGATACTGATGAAGCAGTGGCACTCGTTAAGTACGCTCAAGAATTTTGGTTTGGTGACTAAAAATCAGTGTTACGGGTAACACCAGCAACCATCGCTCTCGCTATCAAAAAATCTAACATCTACCTTTTCTCCTAGCTCATCCGCTATAAGCTGCGCCACACGTGTACAGTAGCCCTGATCATTTCCAAATACTGAAAGTGCTACTTTTTCGATCCCTGATTTAGCGATTCTACGCAAAATATGGAGGTCATGTTCTCCAAAGCCCCAACCATATACGACTAGCTCAGAGGGTAAATTGGCCAATACTTCGCGATAAACGGTGTTGAGGTAATAGCTGCCCTGAATGGATTTTATTTTCTGCTGGCTGGTCCCTTCACTAACAAATAGCGGGACATAACTACCGGCCTCCCATTTATTTAAAATTTGGTCGAGCAGACTAATCCCTCCTGAGGTTATTTTCCTTTCATTTTCTATCTTGTCTCTGGCCAGCACCAAACTTCCATGGGGATAGAAAACTAAGGTGCAAGACTGTTCTCCACCAATAGGATCGCGAAAACGAGACCAATCATCGTCAAACTCTGACTGCAAGAAACAGTCTTTAAAAGCATGGCGATCCTGAATATCCAATCCATACATCATCGCCCAATAAACAATCAGGTCATAGTTCAATGGTATGACAGTGTTGAAACTTTTAAGACAGTTATAGATATTCGGAATGCTTTCCGAGACATGCTCGTACTCAGAATGAATATCTCTAACTGCCGCAATTAGGCAGTCTCTTACATGCAGGTATGCTTGCTCTGTCTTTTCATCTTCAATCTTTAAGGATTTATTGACATTGGTCGCCTGCCATACAATTCTGAGAATAAGCTCAAAGTCATCTGTATGGAAAAAGTCGAACAGACTCTGTATATCGTCAGTTAGCAAGCCATTGTCAGTCGCATGCTCCTTCAATGACCCATAGGCAAAACTATCGTCAATCGCGATGCTTGCTCCGTTCCCCAGCAAGATTGCCCCGCCATTGAATTCGTCTTTGATATCAGACCACTGAAATATTTTGGTCGGCAACTGCACATCCTCCTGATCTATAAAGACAGCTTGTCCACAAATAATGCCGAGCGACAATACACTGATCTAGCTGTAACTGTAACTGTCACCCTCAAACCCAATGCAAGAGGGTATCACCAGGTACCTTTTAGTGCTGCGGTGAGGTCGAAACCAGACTTTTTAATCATGTAATCAGCAATCCTCTGGCTTGCCTCTCGGAGTTTTGTCATGGAAGGGTGAATATAATGTGCATCCACGCCTTCCCTGGCATGGCTTAGTAATTCATCAATAAGGATTGGGCTGATTTCCAGTTCTGCTCCAATAGACTTGTAGGTTCGTCGCAAATCATGATTCGTAACAGATACTCCAGACGCGTTTTTAACGATCTTTCGAGCATCCTTTGTGTCCCTGTAATGCCCGCTGCCAGTAATTCCCGGAAATAGATACTCCGTCTGTTCAGGCAAATTCGCCAATCGATTACGAACAATCGTTTCAGTGGCAGTGTTCAGGGGTAATTCCACCTGCTTGCCGCCCTTCTTGATAATCTTGAAAGTATGCCTATTGAGATCAATACCGGCGATCCGGATAGTCACCGTACCCGTCAACCTTACACCCGAGAACAGCATAAATAACAAAGCATCCCGCCCATTCCGAAAGGCGGAAGTGTGATCATGCTCCCGGAGGCCCAGCACCGCTTTAAGATAGGGTTTGAAATCGCCATCATCCAGGCGCTCGGTGCGACGGTTAGAGCGATTGATGTTAACACCCAGTTGCTTCATCGCCCGGCTAACCGGATTTCGGAGAAAAAGGTCCGACTCGTCATATTTCGCCTGAGCCCAGTTCCATACTGATCTCAATATGCGCATCGCATTGTGCAATTGGGTTTCGCCTTTACCCACTTGCTGGAGGTATACGGCCTTCACCTGCTCTGCCGATATGCTGTACAGAGGCTCATCCAGTAAGTCCACCAACAAAGCCTCACATTTATTTTTGATATCTATCAAATAACGGTCACCGGGACGCCTCTCCGCAACAAAGCCATCGGGTAAATACTCCCCTTCCTGATCTGTTGGTGAGCCAAATATCATGTCTCTGAAAGATCGCTTAGCCGAGAATAGCTGTTGCTCATTATCCTGCTCTGCGGCTAACTGCTGGGCAAGTAACTGGGGGTCACGCCCTTCTTGTATTTCCAGGAACAGGCTATCCGCTTTCTGCCTCAACTCCGAGATCGGTACTTCCGCGTTTCTCGCTTCGCCAACCTTCATAATTTGCCGCTTATACAGCTTACTTTTTTGCTGGCCGCGAATACGAATCCTTTCGTATACACAGAACGCACTATCTGAATATGATTGATTGGGCCTGACTCTTATGGCCAGATGACTACCATTATCATAAAGGTATGATTCCTTGGTAAACTCACCGCTATTAATTCGGCGCTCAATTGCGGTTAAGGTTGGCTTGCTGAATTTGATCCGGTTTTCTGATGATCTTCCCATGAACAAGAACTCCTTTTCAGGCGATGATGGGGCTAGATTTGGGATACACCTGGGATACAAAACAGAGTAATTTTTGTATCCCAGAGGAAATATCGAGTAACAGTGAAAATTGACGAACCAGGAAAGAATAAGGAATTAAATCCTTATATATCAACCACTTGAGTAGCGAAAATCAACTTTAAGGAACTTCAATCAACACTGAGGAATGATTATACGAGAAGGATTCAAAATCCGGTTTCTTCGGAAGTGCCGGTTCGATTCCGGCCCTCGGTACCACTTAAGTTAGCAGTCTTAAATCAATTAGACGTCAAGTGTCTCCTTCGATAATTTTTTTGACGTAGCGACCGACCGCCTCTTCATTTACTTGAAAACTGGTGTTCAGTTACTCTCAAATTTCGTCACATTATTCAAAAAAGTCTTATCGCTAATGACTTAACAGGCCTTTTTGTTAGGCAGGGTTTTTGCGATTATTGCTGACACTAAAATAAACAGGGCTGACACCCACAAACAGGCCTCAAAGCCGTAATACTGATACAACCAACCCGAAAAGACGGTGCCAAATAATCTGCCAGCAGCATTAGCCATATAATAAAACCCAACGTCTAATGAAACGCCATCCTTATCAGCGTAACTGACAATTAAATAACTGTGTAACGATGAATTAACGGCAAATAACACACCAAATACAGCCAAACCAAGCCATAAGCTGTAGCTACTTTGAATACCGTAGTGCAGCGCTAATGCGATCATTGCTGGCACAAATGAGAGAATAGCCGCCCATTTAAATAAACGTGACCCTTCTTGCAACCCCTCTTTATGTTGACCTGATAAGCGAGGTGCCATTGCTTGAATCATGCCATATCCAATCACCCATAAAGCCAGCGCCCCTCCAACATACGAGTGACTCAAACCCAGTTGCGATGATAGATACACGGGTAGCGCAATAACAAACCAGACATCTCTGGCTGCAAATAAGAACAAACGCGCACTCGATAGGCAGTTAATGGCCTGACTTTTAGAAAAAACATGCTTAAATTTCGTTTTTTGTTTTACCTTGCCTATATCTTTTTTTAACAAGAAAAGACTCAAGACCCAAACAACCAATAACGCCAGTACCATTGATAAAATGGCATCATGAAAACCCAACTGGCCAAGCAACACGCCACCAAGAAAGAAACCCACCCCTTTTAACGTATTTTTAGAACCCGTGAGTAAGGCAACCCATTTGTACAACGCATTATTTGCATTTACTGGTACCAACAGCTTAATGGTACTTTTGGCGCTCATTTTATTAAGATCTTTCGCTACGCCTGACACCGCTTGCGCAACCATGACCCAGAGAACACTGAGCATCTCGGGAGGAACCAATAGCATTGATAAAGCAACCACCTGCAAAGCCAAACCAATATTCATGGTTTTATTAAGGCCAATAACAGCGCCTAGCCACCCGCCAACTAAATTCGTGACGATACCGAATATTTCGTAAAAGATGAATAACATGGCTATTTCGAGAGGCGTGTACCCCAACTGATGAAAGTACAGCACGACGAGCATGCGCAAGGCCCCATCAGTTAACGTAAACACCCAGTAATTCCCTGTAATAATAAGGTATTGCTGAACCTCTCGAGGTAATGCCATCAGACCACGCATACTAAGCTGTTTACTTATCCAATTTTGCCACTTTGAGGAGCAGCTCGATGGTTCGGTTCACATAACCCCATTCATTGTCATACCAAGCATATAATTTGACATGGGTGCGATTAACCACCATGGTTGATAAAGCATCGATAATACTTGAGCGGGGGTCTGTCTTATAATCAATAGACACCAATGGACGCCCTTCATACCCTAAAATGCCATGTAATTCATTATTTGATGCAGACTTTAAATATTGATTGACCTCATCAACCGTTGTTGTTTTTTCCACTTCAAATACACAGTCTGTCAAGGAAGCGTTAGCAAGAGGAACGCGGACCGCATGGCCATCCAAGCGACCTTTAAGCTCTGGAAAAATATGAGTGATGGCTGTTGCGGACCCTGTTGAAGTTGGAATTAAACTCATTCCACAGGCTCTGGCTCGCCTTAAATCACGGTGTGGCGCATCTAATATCGTTTGTGTGTTAGTGATGTCGTGAATAGTGGTTATTGAGCCATGCACGATGCCCAATTTCTCATGAATAACCTTAACCACCGGGGCTATGCAATTCGTAGTACAAGAGGCAGCCGTCACAATTCGATGCTGCTCTTTATCATACACATCATCATTTACACCTAAGACCACATTGAGCACGCCTTCTTCTTTAACAGGCGCCGTTACAATGACACGCTTAACACCCTGATCAAGATACGCCTGTAATAAAGCTTTACTTTTAAACCGTCCAGATGCCTCGATAACAATATCGCAGCCTGACCAATCTGTCTGCTCAATTTTAGAATTTCTGCTGGTGCTGATCACAGTCCCATCAACACACAATTTATCCTCTGCACTACTTGCTTCAAAACCCCATTGGCCATGAACAGAATCAAAGTTCAGCAAGTGGGCAAATGTTTTAGCATCGCCCGCCGGATCATTAATATGCACAAATTCTATCTCATCAGATGGGAAACCCACCCTGAATGATAAGCGCCCCATGCGCCCAAACCCATTAATCCCAACTCTTATCGTCATAATTCATCGCTCTCATTAAACTATCAAACCATTAATATGTGGAATTATACATATATGAAAAAGCATATGTGTGAAAGTTTAATGACCATGCCGAGCAACAGCCCATAACCTAACAACAGGCTTGTTGCCGATTTGGGCGCGAACGCATTAAAGCCAGGTTATTTAAACAATCCTGTATTTGCGATTCATTGGAAAGCAATGTTTCTTCTAACACCCTCTTTGCCCATGACGCTAAGGAAGGGTTAATGCTATAGAACACCCATTGACCTTGCCTTCTATCTGATAACAAATCAAATTTTCTTAATTGAGCCAAGTGCCTTGAAATTTTTGGCTGGCTCTCCTGTAAGGCTTCCATCAATTCACATACGCACAGTTCGCCTTCTTGCTGAAGAAGCATTAAACACGTTAAACGCGTTTGATCAGATAAGCATTTAAAAAAAGATAAAGGGTCCATGCGGCGTATTATAAAGCAGGAAATTGAGATCATCATAGGCGTTCAATAAAAAAAGCCCTGGCTGTATGCTAGGGCTTTTACAGGTGGCTTTATTGGTAAAAGGTCTTCTAAGCCGTTGTTTCCATTTTAACTTTAATTATTTTCATCGGGTTTTTAAACTGCTCATCCAATGTTTTCCAACGACCCTGAGCGACTTCAATATTCTGCGTTCGGACATGGCCATAACCACGAATAAACTCTGGCACCTTTGCCATCTCTAAAGCTATTTCTTTATTTTCCTCGTTCAAATCGGTAATAATCTGTTTTAACACAGATTCATATTGACTAAGCAATTCCTTATCTTCCTTACGCTCAGCAGAATAACCAAATGGGTTTAGCGGTGTATTTCTCAACCCCTTAAATTTAGACACTATTTTAAGAGCCGACAACATCCAACCACCAAACTCTCTTTTTTTCAATTGGCCTGTTATCGGATCGCGCTTAGAAATAAGCGGCGGCGCCATGTGGAACTTGATTTTATAGTCACCAGAAAAATTCTCTTTAATCTGCTTCTCCCAGGTACCATCGGTATATAAACGGGCTACTTCTAATTCATCTTTGTAAGCCATTAATTTATATAAATAGCGGGCCGCTGCTGCAGTAATCTCATCGCTATCACCGTTTAATTTTGCTTCGGCTTCACGCACTCGATTAATTAACCGGGTAAATTTCTTAGCATATGATTTGCTTTGATAAGCGACAAGATCTTTCTCACGGCGGCTAATCAGTTCTTCTGTACTAGCTGAAAGCACTTCCCACTCGGGTATTGTTGCACCTTGTTCAAGTAAAGCTTTCACTGCATCGGGATCATGCGCCATTAAACGCCCAATTTTGAAAACACGCTGATTGTAAGCAACTGCAACGCCATTTTCTGTAATGGCATCTTCTAATGATTGACGCTTAACAGGCAGCCAACCTTTTTGGCACGCGTATCCCAGCAACATCATATTTGCACCAATGGTGTTACCCGTTAGTGTTTCTGATACGACCGTTGAATCAAAGAAATGACAATGACCTTCCCCAGTAAAACGCTCTAATGCTTGCTTCATATCGTCTACAGGTATCGTGAAATCACCATCTCGTGTAAAGGCGCCCGTCACAATTTCATGTGAGTTAACAACGCCCTGGGTATGCCCTTCTCGTAAACGAGACATCCCCTCATCACTGGCACTGGTGACGATATCCGCGCCTATCAACAAGTCTGCTTTACCAATAGATAGCCGTGTTGAATTCAATTCTTCAACACTATGCGCAACTTTAAGATGGCAATAAACGGCACCAAACTTTTGTGCCATTCCCGTCAAATCCAGTACTTGCGATGCAAACCCTTCTGCCTTAGCCGCTTCACCAATCATTGAGGAAATAGTCACCACACCTGTGCCACCAATTCCACAAACTAACGAACCAAAAACACCGTCCAGCGCTTTAGGTGTCGGCTCTGGCAAGGCTGAAAAAATTTCATCGGAGAGATCAACCGCGCTACCTTTTGCTAACTCTCCCCCTTCGATGGTAACAAAACTCGGGCAGAAACCTTTTACACAGCTAAAGTCCAAGTTACAACCTGACTGGTCGATAACGCGTTTACGGCCCAGCTCAGTTTCTAGCGGTTGCACAGATAAACAATTAGATTGTACGCCACAATCACCACAGCCTTCACAAACGCGTGAGTTAATAAAGGTTAATTTTTTAGGTGTTTCCACTATTTTACGCTTACGGCGTCGACGCAATTCAGTCGCACAAGTTTGCTCATAGATAAGAATCGTAACGCCTTTTGTTTCTGCTAATTCTTTCATCACCTGTTGCAGATCATCACGGTGATATAAATCTGTTCCTGGAGCAAATGCCGCCTTGTTTAAGGCCTCGGGCTCTCTTGAAACAACCACAACACGGGCAGCCCCCTCGGCATGCATTTGTTGTGTAATCCCTTCAACGGTTAAAGGTCCATCGAACGATTGGCCACCGGTCATCGCCACTGCATCATTAAATAAGACTTTATAGGTAATGTTTATACCCGATGCAATGGCTTGACGAATGGCTGTGGAGCCCGAATGGTAAAATGTACCGTCACCTATATTAATAAACGTATGGCGGTTACCCAAAAAAGGAGAAGCGCCAGCCCAGGTCGCGCCTTCACCACCCATTTGTGTATAGGTTGTTCCCTTTCTATCCATTAGGCCAACAAGAAAATGACAACCGATACCAATCAATTGCTCAGGTGCTCCATCCGGTAATTTCGTTGATGAACTATGCGGACAACCAGAACAAAAATAGGGTGTACGTTCCACCGAATTACGAGGTACGCTCAACTGTTGATCTGTATTTTCAAGCACTGCAATCCACTGATTCATGGACTCGGTGGTTTTGTAAGGCTTTAACCAATCAACCAAAACCTTTGATATCAATGCCGGTGTCAATTCTCCATTGGAAGGAAACTGGACTTGTTGATCACGCCCCTTCTTCCCCATTACTAAAGGACGACTATCCATTGGCATGTCAAACAAAATATCCTTCACTTGGGTTTCCAGAAATGGGCGCGATTCTTCTATGACTAAAATTTCATCGACCGATTCTGCGAATTCTTGCACCAGGCTTTCTTCCATTGGCCAAATAACTGCAATTTTAAACACAGCCAAGCCAAGCTCATCACGCATCGCGTCATCAATACCCAAGTCATTCAGGGCTTCAATGGTATCCAAATAGCTTTTACCTGCTGTGATAATCCCCATACGGCGCTGTTTTGCATCCAGTGTCACTTTATTGAGCTTATTTGCTTTTGTGAAGGCCTTAACAGCAGGCAAACGCGCATTAACAATGCGTTCATCTTGATCAACCGAACGATCTGGCCAGCGCGTATGTACGCCGCTGTCAGGAATGACAAACTCACTGGGGTCAGGCAGGACAGTTTCAGTGCGGTTAGGATTGATGTCCACCATGTACCATGACTCAGCTATATCAGAAACCGATTTAACAGCAACCCAAACACCCGCATAACGAGACATCTGGTAAGCTATTAATCCAAAATCATATATATCCTGCACCGAAGAACAGTGCATGATAGGAATACATAAACCAGACAGCACATATTCACTTTGTTGTTGAATACTGGATGAACGACTCATGGGGTCATCCCCCACCGCCATAACCACACCACCGTGTTGACTGGTGCCCCATAAGTTAGCATGATGCAAGGCATCCGCCGCCTGATCTACACCAGGGCCTTTACCGTACCAAAGCCCAAAAGCACCATCAAATTGTTTACCTTCAAACAAGTCAATTTGTTGTGACCCCCAAATAGCCGTTGCGGCCATGGCCTCGTTTACACCCGGGTTAAAATGAATATCCCGCTCATTTAAAGCGCCTTCAACCCCTTTGCATTCAGAATCAAAATTACCAAAAGGCGAACCTCGGTAACCTGAAATAAACCCCCCCGTATTCAGGCCTGCTTCACGATCTCGACGCTGTTGTTCAAAAACAAGGCGTAAATAAGCCTGATTACCCGACAAGAAAACCGGCCCAGTTTGGCATGTATATTTTTTTTCCTTAGTATTCGACATAGTGGTTCTCTCAGTTAGTTTTTTTCTTTTAATTTAGCGGGTATTGGTTTTACAACCGCTTCACTGCTAATAATTTTATTACCCTCGTGGTCAAAACATTCTGTTGTAAAAGTGACGGTATTGTTTTCTGTATCAATCGCAACCACTTTATATTCATTACCAAAAAAGCAGGTTTTAAAAACTCTATGCTCTGTATTAGCTATAAAGTACCCAGACAAGGCAAGTCCATACCCAAGATACCTGAAAATTGAATCACTGAAAACAAGCCATTTCTGTACCAAAGCAAGGAATCGCCGTTTTATTAATCTCAACACATCATCATAATTAATTTTATTAATCATATGATGACTTAGCCTCAATCGATGTGATCATTTTTACCAATCAATAAAATCTCTCTAACATGATTTTTTACACGCTATAATTACGACAAAAAAACCAGTTAAGCCTATGCCTAACTCTCAGCCAGATCAAGATTTAACCATAGGTTCTATTTACCGCCATTTAATCCGACTCGCCATTCCTGCTTCTATGGGAATGTTTTTCAATACTTTATACAACCTGAGCGATAATTGGTTTGCTGGAAAAATATCAGATGACGCGCTGGTCGGTTTATCTATTTCGAGTATTGTTTTTTATCTATTTATAGGCTTGTTAGCTGGGTTGCAGAATGGCACGTCCGTCATGGTCTCAACAGAAATTGGCCTTAAAAATCCTTTTAATTTAAAACGAATTCTTAAAAACACGGTTGGCCTTAGTCTTTTGTTTTCAGTCGGCATTGTTTTTTTAGGGCTGGTCTTTGCTAAAGATGCGATAGGTTTTCTCAGTCATCATGATAACGTTAGCGAACTGGCTTGGGACTACATTCATATTTTAATTCTTGGCAATGTTGCTTTTTCTCTAAGCAGCGTTGCTGCTGGTGCTCTTATAGCACTGGGTGACACAGCATCGAACCGTAATGCCTTAATTGTCGGGTTTTTTGCTAATTTGCTACTTAACCCCTTTTTAACTTTTGTTTTGAATATGGGGGTTGCAGGACTGGCCTGGGCCACCCTTATTATCAAGCTCGCATCTGCACTTTATTTATTTATTATTTTATGTAAAAAATTGGGGTATACGCCTATGCCCACTGTCGAGAAAAGCATCTCAAGTGCCATCTTGCGGCAAGTATTACCCGCCAGTTTTAATTTTCTTATTATGATTTTTGGCAGCCTTATTATCACCGGTTTTGTAAGCCAATTTGGTGATTATGCGGTGGCTGGTTATTCAGTGGGTTTACGGCTTGAACAAGTGCTTTTACTGCCTGCTCTTGGTTTAAATACCGCTGTATTGGCTATTTCAGGGCAAAACTTTGGCGCTAAAAATTACCGTCGCATCGCAGAAACTTACCGCAAAGGGCTTATACTCAGCTTATCCATTTCTTTTGCCTGCATACCGATAATGGTTTTTTTATCACCTTTATTGATGAGTTTTTTTAGTCAACAACAAGCGATTATTGATGTAGGAACATCCTATTTAAGAATCGATGCCATCGCTTTTTTTTGTTACGTTTCTTTATTCATAAGCGTGGCGACGCTTCAAGCAATCAAACAGCCTGACTTTCCCGTTATTATGGGCTTATTCAGACAACTCATTTTACCTTTCCTCGTCAATGTTATTCTTATTACTCACTTCGACTTCGGCATTGAATGGATTTTCGGTTCGGTAGCCTGCATTGTTTTTACCAGTATGATTATTACACTGCTTTATACCCGATCGAAATTAAAAAAGCTGGCGATAACTGGCACTTAAGCAGGTCGACGATCTGGAAAATCACTGAACACGGCATCCACACCGATTTTCTCCATTTTCTCCATTTCTTTACGATCATTAACGGTATAGACATAGAGCTTTAAGCCAGAACGATGGGCTTTTTTAATGATATCCAATGTTAATTGTTGCTGGTTTATGTGAAGTGAAAAAGCCTTCAGCTTGATACACCAATCAAAGGACTCGTCTAAATTATGACTCGCCAATACCCCAATTTTTAAGCCACTATTCCATGCTCTAAGGGTCCTTAGTTCTTCTATTAGAAACGAAGAAATCAACAGTTTTTCATGATCATCGAACAACGGGTTATCCAGTATCTTTATCAACGCATCAGATGAACCCTTCCCCTTTAACTCAATATTTAAGTCAACCACTCCATGCGTCACCGCCAAAACTTCTGGTAATGTGGGTATTTTTTCCCCTAACCCGGCATCTAATCGCCTGATTTCTTCAAAGCTATAGTTCTCCAGTCTTCCACGCCCATTAGTTGTTCTCTCCAATGTTTCATCATGAAGAACGATCAAGTCTTCGCCCAATAAATGAACGTCTACCTCCACACAATCAACACCTAATTCCATGGCTTTACGAACCGATAACAGGGTATTTTCGGGAGCATAACCCTTGGCCCCTCGGTGACCAATCATTAACACGATACATGCCTCTTAATTTGATAGAGCAAAGTACTCCAGCCAAAGTCTATAAGGAATCCTTAAAAAAGGATAGAATATCATTCTTTCCCAAAGGTTCTTAACGGATGACCAACGATCTAAGCACTGAATTTAATTTAGATGATAACGTTATTTATCTAAACCATGCAGCGGTTGCCCCTTGGCCCGTCCGAACTGAAAAGGCGGTTAATGCCTTTTGCCGTGAAAACGTCACAATAGGATCCAAAAAATACGCTCATTGGCTGACTGTTGAAAATCGATTAAAAAATCAATTAGCTCAACTGATCAATGCACCATCAGTAGATGAAATCGCTCTGGTTAAAAATACATCAGAGGCTCTTTCTTTTGTGGCTTATGGACTGAATTGGACAACAGGCGACAAGGTCGTGACCAGCGACGAAGAGTTTCCATCCAATATGATTCCATGGGAATCACTGGCAAACCAAGGCGTGCAAGTAAACAAAGTACACCTCAAGGATGCTGACGACCCAACGGCTGCCTTAATAAGCCAACTGGATGACCAGACAAAACTACTCACCATCAGTTCTGTTCAATATGCATCGGGGTTACGCGTTGATTTAGAGCGCTTGGGGCATGCCTGCCAGGATAAAGGTATCCTTTTTTGCATAGACGCCATCCAATCAATAGGGGCTTTCCCGGTTGACGTTCAAAAGTACAATGCGGACTTTATGATGGCTGACGGGCATAAATGGATGCTTGGCCCTGAAGGTCTGGGTGTTTTTTACTGTCGACAATCGGCTATTAACAAACTCAAACTCACTCAATATGGTTGGCATATGGTTGAAGAGATGGGAAATTATGATAACCCTGAGTGGACAACAGCCAGCTCTGCAAGACGCTTTGAATGTGGCAGCCCAAACATGCTCAGTATTCACGCGTTATCAGCCAGCATCAGCTTACTGCTAGACATTGGTATGGATACCGTATCAAAGGAAGTTATTAAGCGCGGTCATTATGTCATCGAAAAAGTGCTTCAAAACCCCTCTTTAGAATTATTAACAAACCCAGATAATGACGGGAATAATATTATCGTTTTCAAATCAAAAAACGGGCTAACGGATTCTCTATTTGATGACCTGACAACTCGACAGGTAGTTTGCGCTAAACGAGGTGGCGGCATTCGGTTTTCACCACATTTTTATACTCCTTTTGAGGTCATTGATCGCGCTTTTGCTTTAATTGAACAATATCAAGCGGCACGTTAAACCGTATTAAAAACTCTTCCTTTTTTATCTGGCACAAGCCAAATATAATGAATACATAATCACCCATATGATCCATCAAAATCTACTATGAAAGACTCATTAACCGTCAACGTCGGCTCTGTTTTAATTGGTCATCAACACCCTGTTGTCATTCAATCCATGACTAATACAGACACGGCTGATATACATAACACAGTCAAGCAGGTCTATGAATTAGCAAAAGCAGGCTCTGAGCTTGTTAGAATAACGGTTAACTCAGAAGCTGCGGCATCCGCAGTCAGCACCATTAGGCAGAAACTTGATGCCTTAGGTTGTGATGTTCCCTTGGTAGGCGATTTTCATTTTAATGGCCATAAATTACTCGAAAAATACCCAGATTGCGCACAAGCCCTAGCGAAATATCGAATTAACCCCGGCAATGTGGGGCGTGGTAGTAAACGCGATCCTCAGTTTGCTCAAATGATTGAGTTTGCTATTCAATACGATAAACCGATACGCATTGGGGTTAACTGGGGAAGCCTTGATCAATCCGTGTTAGCTCGCCTTATGGATGAAAATTCTAAAGCCAGTACACCGCGTGACTCCGTAGCCGTGATGCACGATGCTGTTATAACCTCTGCCCTTGAAAGCGCCAAAAAAGCGGAAGAAATAGGCTTGCCCAAAGATAAAATTATTTTATCTTGTAAAATGAGTGGCGTCCAAGATCTGATCTCGGTGTATCAAGACCTCGCCGCTCGCTGCGATTACCCTCTGCACCTTGGCTTAACAGAGGCCGGTATGGGTAGCAAAGGAATTGTCTCATCCACTGCAGCGTTAGCTGTTCTACTGCAGCAAGGTATTGGTAATACAATTCGAATCTCTTTAACACCAGAACCCGGTGGTGATCGATGCCAAGAAGTTGTTGTGGCTCAAGAAATTTTACAATCGATGGGAATTCGCTCATTTACCCCAGCCGTTATTTCTTGCCCAGGTTGTGGCCGTACAACAAGCGACTATTTCCAACAATTAGCACAAGATATTCAATCATACCTGCGCCATAAAATGCCTGAATGGAAAACCCAATTTGCCGGTGTAGAGAATATGAAAGTCGCCGTTATGGGATGCGTAGTGAACGGCCCTGGTGAAAGTAAAAATGCTGATATCGGTATCAGTTTACCTGGCACAGGCGAAAAACCTGTCGCACCCGTGTACATAGATGGACAGAAAAACGTGACCTTAAAAGGAAACGATATAGCCGAACAATTTCAAAAAATTGTTGAACGCTATGTTATTGATACCTATCAACAGTAATATCTTGCTATTGACAGGTTTTTTTTAAAGCCTAACGGTTGAACCGGTTTATCACCGGTTCAAGCCCATTATTACTCTAGGCCGGTAACTTCTTCTGCTTGAAGCCCCTTTTCACCTTTAGTAATTGTAAATTCAACAGCTTGGTTCTCTTTTAATGTACGAAAACCGTCTCCTTGAATTGCTCTAAAATGAACAAACACATCTTCCCCACCAGCATCTGGTTGAATAAAACCAAAGCCCTTTGAGTTATTAAACCACTTAACAATACCGCGAACTCGTTCTGACATCTCTTTTCCTCTTCCAAAATAAATATAAAAACCAGATAGTTAGAAGACTTTATTACTGTTAATTATTAACTTCATCTAGACTATCAACACCCTGAGTATACTAAAAGCTATAGAAATGTACTAACTTTTATTTACACACATCAATGCCACCAAACTAGCACTGCCTATGTAAACTCTTTTGCTTGATTCCAAAGCGCTTCTAAATACATAGAGGAGCAATTCTCAATTTCTTCTCCTGATTCATTCAATAGTCGTTCAATATATGTAAACCGTTTAGTAAACCGTTCATTTGCTAATCGCAATGACCATTCCGGGCTAATTTCTAAATGTCGCGCCATATTGATGCAGCTAAAAAGAACATCACCCAGTTCTTCTTCGATACGTTGTTGATTGTGTTCTAACTTGATTTCTTCTTTGAGCTCCTCAATTTCTTCCTCCAGTTTTTCCATAACAGGGGGCAATTCTTTCCAATCAAAGCCGACTGATGCTGCTTTTTTTTGTAACTTATAAGCTTGATTCATTGCTGGCTGGTTTGAACCGATACCACTTAAAATACCTTTTTCTTCATCATGTTCTACACGTTTATACCCTTCCCAGTCTTTTACTGACTCCTTGTCTGAAACTAAATCACTGCTAAATACATGAGGGTGACGTTGAATTAATTTATTACAAACACATTCAAGAATATCGGCAAACTCGAAGGCCTGACTTTCTTTGGCTAACTGCGCATGAAAAATCACATGAAACAGAAGATCACCCAGCTCCTCTTTTAAAGCCGAAAAATTTTTATGTTGTATAGCTTCTGCCACTTCATAAGCTTCTTCTATTGTATAAGGCGCAAGGCTGTCAAAATTTTGCTTGATATCCCAAGGGCAGCCCTTCTTTTCATCCCTGAGTTGAGTCATTATGTCCAACAACTCGTCTATTTTATTTTTAACATCGATATTCATCTAGAGCACTTGTTTGTTGTGTTAAAGTTCCGCTAGCGTTGCCACCGGACCCTACGTTTTCTATTCGTTAAGTTTCATCTTTATTTTATGTTAAATATCATTTGGTTAAGCTTTTTTTTCATTGCCTTTTTAACTGGCCTTTATCGCTTGGTCATGCTTGGTGATACCAATGTTTTTAATGACATCACACTGGCAACATTTACCTTATCTAAAACAGCCTTTGAAATTTCACTTGGCCTAACCGGCATTCTTTGTTTTTGGATGGGTGTCATGAAAATTGGCGAAAAAAGTGGTTTTATCGGGCATTTAACTCAGTTCCTAAACCCGTTTTTAAAACGTTTAATGCCAGACGTCCCAGATAAACACCCTGCATACGGCGCTATGGTGATGAATTTATCCGCTAATATGCTTGGTTTGGACAATGCTGCAACACCGCTGGGTATAAAAACCATGCAACATTTACAGACACTCAACCCTCATAAAGAATCAGCCAGTAATGCGCAAATATTATTTTTGGTGATTAACACTTCTGCCGTCACCCTATTTCCGCTGACTATTTTTACATATCGCGCTCAACTGGGTGCTGCTAATCCCACCGACGTATTTATCCCCATTTTAATTGCCACTTATGCATCCACTCTCGCTGGACTGTTAGCCGTTGCGAGCATTCAACGCATAAAACTCTATGATCCAGTTGTTCTTGGCTATTTGGCAGGCTTTAGCGCTATAGTCGCGTCCATTCTGTTTTATTTTGCTCAACTCGATCAAGTGACAATGCAACAACACTCTTCCTTGGTCAGCAATTTTATTATTTTTACTTTAATTATTGCCTTTATGGCTGGTGCTGTAAAACAACGAATTAATGTCTACGAGGCTTTTATTGACGGCGCAAAAGAAGGTTTTCAAACAGCGGTAATGATTATTCCTTACCTTGTTGCCATGTTAGTGGCTATTGGTGTTTTTAGAGCCAGTGGCGCACTAGAAATAGCGTTAGATTTTTTTAAATCTTTGCTAACACACTATTCTATCGACAACCGCTTTGTTGATGCCTTACCCACTGCTTTTATGAAGCCACTAAGTGGCAGTGGTGCGCGCGCTATGATGATAGAAACCATGCAGACCCATGGCGCCGATTCTTTTGCTGGACGGCTTGCGTCCATTGTTCAAGGCAGCACAGAAACGACTTTTTATGTTTTAGCCGTTTATTTTGGCGCAGTTGGTATTAAAAAGGCGCGCCACGCCGTCGCTTGTGGTTTGTTTGCCGATTTCATCGGTATTTTCATCGCAATCCTTGTTGGCTATTTATTTTTTGCCTAATCTGGTTCATTGCTTTGTTAGAATACGCCCTTTATTTTTAATTTTTCAGTATTCATATGGCCAAAAATCGCCAATCGTTCTTTTCAAATTTTTACCCCATTCTTGGCAGGCTACCTTTTTTTGTACTTTACGCCCTCGCCTACCCCATCTATTTCATTGGGTATTATTTTGTTGAAAGAAAACGTAACGTTATCTATTCAAATATGGAAAATTCTTTTCCAACAATGCCTAAAAATGAGCTACGGCGATTGGCTAAACTGAATTTTAAACATTTGGTTTACGTGATGCTTGAAGCCATTAAAACCAGATACTTATCAGAAAAACAGATTCGCCAACGAATCATTTTAAAAAACCCTGAGATCATCGAACAGTTTGCCAAAAACAAACAGTCTGTTCTTATGTTAACGGCCCACCACTGTAATTGGGAATGGATTCTGGCAGGTTGTAGCTTGCAACTGTCTTTTCCTATTGATGTTGTCTACAAACCCTTACACGATCAAGTTGTTGATGAGTACATGAAAGTCTCACGCTCTCGTTTTAATGCGCGTCCTATACCCAATAAAAATGCCCTTATTGAGATTATGAAAAGGCGAAAAGAGGTGCGTGGTTTTGCGATGGTTGCTGACCAATCTCCTGTTAGAAAAGAGGAGAAGTATTGGACTACTTTTTTAAATCAGGAAAGTGCTTTTGCCGTTGGTGCTCAAAAAATTGCTCAGCTAACCAAATACCCCGTTATTTTTGTTGGAATGAAACGATTAAGCCTTGGGCATTATGAAGTTTATTTTGAAGAATTAGCACAACCTCCCTACGAAAAGGAAGGCTATGACATCACTGAAAAATATGCGCGTGCGTCTGAAAAAATGATTCTAGAAGCGCCTGAAGATTGGATGTGGTCCAATCGAAAATGGAAAAGAAAACGCGGCATTTACGATTAACCACCCTTTTAACTGTCCATTTTCTTCGCAATAAACCCTGCTAACTCCTCAATCGTGGGGTAGTCAAAAAAGTCCGTCAACTCGACAACATCTGGATACATTTCATCTATCTTTTCATGTATTTGCGCCAGCTTCAAAGAACTTGTGCCCATTTCAAAGATATTGTCATTCAGATGAATTTTTTGTTCTGCAACCACCGAATGACAGATGTCTAATAATGCTCTTTCTACTGAACTTCCTGCTGCGATATCGTCTGTTGACTGTGTTTCAGAAAGCTCTGTCAATGCGGCCATGATTTCATTAAACTCACCGTCCATATATTGATCAGCCAACGCAAATCGTTGAACTTTACCGCTGGTTGTTTTAGGCACTTTTTTTATGGGTAAGACATGTGCCACATCGAGGCCCGATTTTTCATTCAACTGACGCCTCACATCAATCGTTGTTTGATAAAAGTCTTCTAATTCACCCCGATATAAAACAAAAACAACTAACTCATCAACCGCTTCTTCAGGGTTACGAATACCACAAACGATTACTTTACCCAATTCAATGCCATCGACATGTTCACAGATGGATTCAAGATCCGGTGCAAAGTAGTTCTGGCCATTGACAATGATCAAGTCTTTCGTTCGACCTGTAATAACCAATTGCCCTTCGTTCATTAAGCCTTGATCGCCAGTATCTAGCCATCCATCAACCGTGATCAGCTTTTTGTTCAAATCAGCTTCATGGTAATAACCTTTCGTTACATTTTCACCTTTAATATAAACTCGGCCCACAACATTGTCGGCGACTGCATGCCCCTCTTTATCGACAATCGCTATGTCAGTGCCTGTAATCGCTTGACCCAGACGCACCAGTTCAATCGTTTGTTTACTCGCATGATCGTGTATTTCAGCGGGTTGGCCTTCTGCAATTGACCCCCTCAATACATGAAGGGTAGAAAGCGGTTGTGCTAATTTGGGAAAACTAACAGCAAGACAGGCTTCAGCCAAACCATAAACGGTGAACATCGCCGTTTCTCCTAGTCCAAAAGGCTTCATTACCGCATTAAATTCTCTGCACAAATCAGCTGAAATCGGTTCGGCTCCATTAAATATTAATCTGACATGTGATAAATCCAGCGACTCCTGAGTTTCAGGTTTAAAACGCTTCAATACGTGTTTATAACCAAAGTTAGGTGAGGAAAGGATTGTTGCTTTCTTTTCACTCGCTTTTTCTAGCCATAGACCCGGGCGTCGAACAAATAAATCTGTCGGCATCATAAACTGATTGATGTTGACAAATAACGGTGTCAGGTGGAAACCAATAATGCCCAAATCATGTGTCAGTGGCATCCAGCTAAAAAAACTATCGCGTTCATCAAATGCACTGCATTCAATAATGCCGTATAAATTCGTCACCAAATTTTTATGTGTTAAGACAACGCCCTTAGGGTCTCCTGTTGAACCAGAGGAAAATTGTATAAAAGACGTTTGCTCTGGCTGAATGGATGCGCACTGGCCTTGAGCACTCAATTCTTCTATGCGATCGAGCATAACCGCGTTTTGTTGAATTTTTTGATAGATTGACTCTTTTCCATACTCGTCGGCATAGACTTTCAAGCGTTGTAGAGCCTTTATCGTTGTCGCAATATAGGGATTCTCCAGCTTTTCAAAGACATTAAAAACTTTTTGCCGATGGCCATCACTGGTTCCAATCGCAATTGGGACAGCAACGATGCCACCGTACTGGCAGGCCCAAAATGTATCAATAAACTGCTCATTTTCAGCCAAATGAATAATCAGTTCATCTCCTTCAGACGCACCTGTTTGCTGAATATGATGCAATAAACCCAAGGCTCTTTTTTTAAGCGCAGGGTAACTGACTTGCCGCTCTTTATCTTGACCACTGATATAGGTAATGGTTTTACGGGTATCTTGGTTATTATCAAGCGCTTCGGTCAGCGTTTTAGGAAATTCATTCATGAGCAATAAAATGTGTCATTGTAAAATTAAATCAAGCCGCGTATTTTATAAGCATTAACCCATTTGCGGTAAATTTTCAGGATCAAATACGTAAAACAACGGCGAGCAACTTTTTGAACGCAGCATCATACAAGCGCTTACCTTTTCACCCACCTCTAGTTGAAAACAAGACCATTCTGACATCTCGCCATATTCATCGGGGCATTCCATTAATGTATTTGGTTGCGTCAAACTAAATCCACATCGCGAGACGCCCATGCCAAGACCTCTTCCCGTTGCTTTAATAAACGCTTCTTTGCATGTCCATAAATTAAAAAAAGTTTGTTGACGCTGACTGTCCTCAACCGTCAACCAGGCCTGTTGTTCCCTGTCAGAAAAATTGCGCTTCACTAGGCCTTCCAAATTTTCTAAGAAACGCCATTTTTCAATATCGATACCGACTTCTTGATTAAGTGTGATCGCCACGAGTGCCAGATCACCCGAATGAGATATATTGAATGATAACGACGAATCATCAAGGTATGGTTTGCCAAATTGGGCGGCTTTAAAACTGATCTCAGCAGGACTTTTGTCCAGGTACATTGATAATAATCGCCTTAGTTGCGTTCGCATTGAAGTAGCAGATTTTCTGTGCACACCGTCTCTTAAACGATTTATTTTTGTCTTTTCCTCAACACTCAACCACTCCCAGTCTTCTTGCTTGATCGAATGATTAAGAGACATCTGCCATACGTGAACCTGCCCTTTTTTTAAACGGGGTATTGAATTTTCAAATTTTGGGGTAAAGCCCATCATAATGAACTACTATAAAACTGAATGCTTAGTTTTAATTAAAACACGGATGAACGACGAGTCAAAAAATAAAAAGAATCCCAAGCGTTATGCCTTAAGTCCGAACACTTATAAGTGGACGTATTTTGCCATGAAAACCTTATTTAAGGTTTTCAGCTTAACTATCCGCACACATGGAAAAGAATCATCCTGGTTAGAAGGTGATATTTTTTTATTCAATCACTTTGCCCGTTTTGAAACATTTATTCCGCAATATTTAATTTATGAAAAAACAAAGCATTTCTCTCGAACCATTGCGGCAAAAGAATTATTTTCAGGCCATTTTTTTAGCCCATTTCTCATAAAACTCGGTGGCATTCCCAATAATACAGACGCCCTTCTTTATCGTGTGGCAAGAGACATTTTACATCAACATAAACTGATTGCCTTTCCCGAAGGAGGCATTGTAAAAGATCGACAGATTCTTGATAAAAAAGGTCGCTACCGCATTTATTCTCGCTCACACAAAACACGTAGAAAATTGCATACCGGACCTGCCGTTATTGCGTTGGCTATTGCCATTTTTAAGCAAACCGTTCGTGATCTTCATCAGCAAGGCGACGATGATGTTTTATCATTATGGGCTGCTGATTTGGGCTTCAGCAGCACGGCAACACTTATAGAACTGTGCAACAAACCAACAGCGATCATCCCCTGCAATATTACTTTTTATCCTTTACGGGTCAGTAACAACGCACTCCACAGTCTTGCCCAGTTTTTTATGGATAATTTACATCGACGTTTTTCTGAAGAGTTATTAATCGAGGGGAATTTCTTATTAAAAGATACTGATATGGATATTTGTTTAGGTGAGCCCATCATCGTTGAAGACTATTGGACACGGATGGAGTCTAGTCTAACGACTGCATTTATAAAAAATTCAGATTTAGCTCTAAAGCAAATTTTAAGCAACGTTGACCAAGAAGGAGAATGGAGTCATTTTCTATTTAGACTCAGCTATCAACGCAATACGAATAAAATTCGTGATGACTACATGCACGCAATTTATGACAATGTGACGATTAACATCGCCCATATCGCCTCCACCTTGATTTTACATTTTGTTGATGAAGGAAGGACCCATATCAAAAAGCGAACACTCCATCATCTCATTTACATCGCTATTAAAGCATTACAAAAACACCGTTCTCTTAATTTTCATAGAACCCTCAAAAATCCCTCTATTTATCGCAACTTACTGATGGCAAAGAGCAAAACTTTTGATCGGTTTCTAAAAAGTGCCCACAAAGCAAAATTAATCGAGTCATCAGGGGCTTATTATCAATTTTCTAAAAACCTCGTCAATGAACACGATTTTGATAGCATTCGATACAAAAACCCCATAGTCGTTAATGCCAATGAAGTGTCCTCCATTCCCGAAGTAGAAACATCAATAAAAAACAGCTTGGCTTTCCAGTTTAACAAAGAGTCAAATCACTTTGCCGATTTACTGATCGAGGATGAGTTACTGGAATATCACTGGGATATCGAACAATTTAAAGGTGAAAAACACCAGACACTGAACCAGCAACAAATGCTTAGCGAGGACTCTGCTTTGCCTTATGTGTTAAAACCGGCTCATCACAATGGCGAGTGCATCATCTTTATACATGGATTACTTTCAACCCCTGCTGAGTTGAGAGAACTGGCTGAAAAATTTGCAAATGAGGGCTTTATCGCTATTGGTTGCCGTCTTAAAGGTCATGGTACATCACCATGGGACTTACATGAAAGAACATGGCAAGATTGGCGACAATCTGTACAACAAAGTATAAAAATTGCACATTGCTATAGTCAAAATGTCCACTTGGTTGGTTTTTCAGGAGGCGGTCTGCTCGCACTACTAACTGCGGCCGACAGGCATATAAATATTGCCTCAGTAGTGGCTTGTTCAACGCCTATTTTTTTGAAAGACCCCTCGTTCAAACGTCTTAAAATCACCGATACAGCGAATAAAATAATAAAAAAATTCAGTGGATCTGAAGGTCTTTTAGTCTTTAAAAAAAATATCCCCGAACACCCACACATCAATTATCAACATATCCCTGTTTCAGCCGTCCATCAACTTATCATGTTGATTGATCAAACGACCTGTCGGCTGAATAACATCAACTGCCCCGTATTATTGATACAAGGGGATAATGATCCTGTCGTTGATTCGAGCAGTTTTGCACACATTGCCAGAAAAATTCCTAAAGAGCGACTCTCTTATCAATGGGTCAGTTCAGACCGACATGGCATTTTGTTTGAAAATACGGGAATGAGCCAACAAAAAATCATCCGCTTTATCACCAAGCAGGCCAAATAGCGTAAAATACCCTCTTCTTTTTAACACCCTTTTCCAATGCGCGTTCATCTAAAAACTTTAGGCTGCCGATTAAATGAAGCTGAAATAGAATCGTGGGCAGAAGATTTTAGCTCACGAGGTCATACACTGGTCGGCGAAGAAGACTCTGCGGATATTCTTGTGCTCAATACCTGCGCCGTGACACAAGGAGCCGTACGAAAGTCTCGCCAGTTAGTCCGTAAAGCACATAAAAAAAACCCAAAAGCCAAATTAGTTGTTAGCGGTTGCTATGCAACATTGAATGAACAAGAAACCTTGACTCTAGAGGGTGTAGACCTTCTGATTAATAATCAACAAAAAGACCAGCTCGTCGAACTCACTTTACAACAACTCAGTGAAGAAACCATGCCCCATGTGGCAACTGAACCAAGTGAGGTGGCTTTATTCTCACGAGGTCGTCAACGTGCCTTTCTAAAAGTGCAAGACGGCTGTCGCTACCGCTGTAGCTTCTGCATTGTTACCCTGGCGAGGGGTGATGAAAAAAGCAAGCCGATTGATGATATTGTGACTCAAGCCAATCGGTATCATTCGCAAGGTATTAGTGAAATTATCATCACCGGTGTACACCTTGGAGGTTATGGCAGCGACATAGGGACTGACCTCTATCATTTAATAGCCGCTTTGCTTGAAAAAACATCCATCCCTAGAATTCGCATGGGCTCGTTGGAACCTTGGGATTTGCCACAAGGCTTTTTTGAATTATTCGAAAACCCAAGGTTAATGCCACATATGCATTTACCCATGCAAAGTGGTTCTGACTCGGTCTTAAGAAGAATGTCCCGACGTTGTAAAACGGATGAATTTCGTCGGCTAGTCGCAGAAGCACGCCGATTGATTCCTAACATTAATATCACCACTGACGTCATTGTCGGCTTCCCCGGTGAAACCGAAGAAGAGTGGCAGCAAACCTTAGACTTTATTAAAGAAATCCAGTTCGGTGATTTGCATATTTTCACTTACTCAACCCGAGACGGTACAAAAGCGGCTTCAATGCCGAATCAAGTCAGTTCAGCAATCAAAAAAAGTAGAAGCAAAGCCCTTCACCAATTAGCCGAAGCTTCAAAGCTGGAGAACATGAACCGTTTAATTGGTGAGACGGTCGATATTTTATGGGAAGATAACCATCAGCTTAATGCGGACGGTTCAAGCACCCTCTTTGGCTACACACCCAATTATTGTCGGGTCAAAATTAACACCAAACAAGTCGACACATTGGTAAATCGCATCACCCCATGTCATATCATAGCCATTGAGAATAACGTTTTTTACGGCAAATTAGTCTAACTCGCCTCTTTCATAAAACATTTTTGTTGCTCCCGCCACTGAAATAGCGGGAGCAAATAAATTAATGACAGGAACCATTGTTGCTAACAGACTAACCCCACCAAATGTCAGGCTGTTTAAACGGGATTTATTCAAAATACGCTTCTGTTCATTAAACATAATCTGATGGTTCTCAAACGAATACCCGCCATATTCAAATGTTAAAAACCAGGCGCTAAATAGTAACCATACCGGCAAACTGATGGCATTTACACCCGGAATAATCGAGAGCAATAACAGAGGAATCGCTCGAAGCAAATAATATGAGAACTTACGGCGTTCCAAATTAAGCATTTGCAAGACTTCCCTGAACACTGAGCCACTTGCAGGCTCAATATAAGGTTGGCCCCTCAAATGCGCCTCCACGCCTTTCGACAATTGACCATAAAAGGGTGCCGCAATAATATTCGCCAACAAGGTAAAACAATAATAAACAATGGTCAGAATGCTTAGCAAAAAAACAGGTAAAACCAACCAAGCCAACCACGATAACCAGTCTGGCAACATTGAATTTACCGTGGTTGACAAATAATGCCAGAGCAGCCAACTAGCCAAACCAAATAAAGCGAAATTAACAATCAATGGAATAATAACAAATCGTCTTAATTTCGGCTGACTGATTAAATGTGCACCCGCAATAAAACAGGCTATGCTATGAGACAATGAATTTAAATCAGTTCGCATTTTTTTAACCTAAAATTATTCAACTTATTAAGGCAGTATTTTGATAGAATCAAACAACATTTAATCATCATTTAGTCGCAATACATTTGGTAAAAGTCTAATGGAACTAGCTTACGATAACACAACGACTGACAGTATGAACAAGCCCAAAGCAAAAGTAATTACTGTTACAAGTGGTAAAGGCGGTGTAGGAAAATCCAGTACAGCCACCAACTTAGCACTCTCTCTTGCTGCACTGGATAAAAAAGTGTGCGTGTTTGACGCCGATGCCAGCTTGGCCAACATAAACATTCTGTTAGGTATTCAACCGGCGTACACCTTGCAGCATCTCCTTAAAGGAGAAAAAAACTTAAACGATATTATTATTGACGGCCCGCGCGGCCTAAAAGTTGTTCCCGGCGCAACAGGCATTGCTGAATACGCCCAACTATCCATTGAGCAAAAATTAACTTTATTAACGGCTCTAGACCAGCTTCAGCAGGAGTTTGATTACCTCATTATCGATACAGCGGCAGGTATTGGTGATGACGTACTCGATTTTATTAAGGCTTCTCAATTTTCGATTATTATTATCACCCCCGAACCCACTTCTTTAACCGACTCTTTTTCATTGCTCAAAGTCTTAAAACGCGCCAACTATAAACGCACACCCTATATTTTGGTTAACATGGCTTTAGATCTTGAAAATAGCCAAGCGATTTATAAACGCTTTGAATCTGCCGTCAAAAAATATGTCGACGTCAACATTGCTTACTTAGGCTACGTTCAGGTCGATGAATCCATGATTTCATCGGTCAAGCTTCAATGCCCTACTGTTCTATTAAGCCCTGATTCAAATGCGAGTCTTTGTTTTAAAAAATTAGCCACTGATTTGAACGAAAATATCGCTGATACGTCTGTTGATTCATTCAGTGAATTTTGGCGCCAACAGGATGACATCGAGGAAATAATCGCAGAATCTCCATTAGAAAAACCAACTGATGCGTTTATCAACAAAGATAATACGCCAGATGTGATTGCACCTGTACCCTCTGCTACAACGCCTCTTAATTTTAAGCAAGCAGCCGATTTTTGTATTGCTCAATTATCCAATGGCCATTTGGACGAAACTGAGTCCAACGCTTTTTTAGATGCAATCACTCAATTTCAGCCTCAACAAGAACCGCTTTCGCCTGAAACAGCTCAAATACCGCCTGACTCTCCAGTACGGGCCTTTTATCAATATTTAGAGCAAAAATCTTTTCCTAAAGAAGTCATGCGCGAGGTCGTCGCTACACTTGAGCAAGCTTATTTTACAAAGCATGCTGACAGTTTAAATAGCTTTGACTCTACGGCATTAAAACTCTTCTCTCAATTTAATGGATCAGAAGAGGATTTACGCCACCTTAACCAACAAACTGTTGATTGCTTCCAGCGGCATTTTAAAAAGCCTTTATATGATATAACTGAACACCTGCAGGAACTGACCACATCTAATGATTTTAGCCAGGCCGCATTTGATGAGTTACTTGATAACTTATTGTCAACCTATCAAGATCAATTTTCCAGTCGCTATAGAACGGACGCCGATGAAAGCTTAGAGCGTGCAAGAGAAGACATTTCAGTCTTACAGAAGCAACTGTCTGACATCAATAATGAGCTGAATAGTACACACAGCCTGCTCAATGAGAAAACGCACCTGTTGGAACAGATTCAAGCGCTTTTACCGAGCACTAAAACTTCTTAGTAAAGATCGTCACTTAACGATTGAACAAGGTCTCGTAATTTTTGCTGCTTAATTCTGCAATCTTTGCTAGAGGAATCCCGCGTAATTCAGCCAATTTCTCAGCTACAAATTTCACATAATTAGGATAGTTTGGTTTACCTCGCATTGGCACCGGCGCAAGATAAGGTGAATCCGTTTCGATTAAAAATCGATCATTGGGAACTTTTTTAGCCACCTCTTGCACTTGTTTCGCATTCTTAAACGTGACGATACCGGAAAATGAAATATAAAACCCTAAATCCAAAGCTTTTTTTGCCATCGACCAGTCCTCGGTGAAACAATGCAAGACACCCCCTGCTTCACCAGCATTTTCTTCTTGCATAATCCTGATCGTATCGTCTTGAGCATTCCGAGTATGAATAATAATAGGTTTATTAATTTTCTTAGCCGCCTCAATATGCTGCCGAAAACGTTGCTGCTGGACGGTCACTTCCTGTTCTTTTTCCACTCTAAAATAATCCAATCCCGTTTCACCAATGGCGACAACTTGATCCTTTAACGCAATCTCCACCAGCTCCTTCGAACTCGGGTCGTATCCATCCATTTCATTTGGGTGAACACCTACGGACAGCGAAATTTGTGGGTAACCGCTCACTAATTTCTGCATAGCTGGGTAATCTTCCCAATTGATTGATACACATAACAAATGGTCTAGCGAATCAGCTTTAACCGCTTCTAAATAATCACCGACATTATTCGAATAAGGCCTCAGATCAACACGATCCAGATGGCAATGTGAATCAATAAACATAATTTTATCCTGTAAAAAGAAAAAACGGCCCTATAGGCCGTTTAAACAACCTGATGGTGAATTATTACATGGTATGTGTAGGTCTACCTGTTTCTGCCGTACCGGCTAAATATGTTTCTATTTTTGCCCGTGCAGCGCCACCATCTTGCTCATTAAATTGAACACCAACACCATTAGAACGCGAGCCTTCGGCACCTACAGGAGTAATCCAGATGATTTTTCCAGCCACAGGAATGCGCTCCACTTCCCCCATTAAGCTCAGCAGCATAAAAACTTCATCCCCCAAATTATATTTTTTGTGAGTGGGTATAAATAACCCACCACCTTCTACATAATCCATAAACGCTGCATACAATGCATTTTTATCTTTAATCGTTAAAGACAAAATACCTTGACGAGATTCTTTTTCAGGAAGACTCATTTTCTAACCTTTATTGACCTGTTATCGAATAGCTTTGTATCGCAAATTCTTCAAACATTAATTGTTGATTGACTTGACTCTTTTCTAACGCCGCGATGCGACTTAAATCGTCCACCAGTGTACTCATTCCCTCTAAGTGTAGCTTTTCTATCAGAACTTTCAAGTCTCCAACCAGATCAGAATTTATTAACTGCTCTTCTTGCGAGCCATGGGCGTACTTTATGGCATCTGTTAACCAACTTGTTAACCATTTCAAAACAGGCAACCCTTTAAGAATAAAGCATTTTTCTGCAAATAAAATGGGATCTAAACGCCCATGTAATAGAGACAGAAAATCTTTCAGCAAAGAATCTCTGGCCTCTAAAGCATTTTTTTGCCAAAGATCATAAGCAAATAAAGGCACATGGTTGGCCATCGATAAATACTGATGGGCTTGATGACAACCCTCGTCAGACAGCCATGCCTGTGCTAAAACCTGATCCACATCATTGACTTTGATCAATTGACATCGACTTTTAATCGTTGCTGGTAGATCCACCAACCGATGTGTTATTAAAATTAAGCACGTATTTTCGCTCGGTTCTTCCAGTGTTTTGAGCAAACTATTTGCTGCTGGCGAGGTCATTCCATCCGCCGGATCAAGGATAACCATTCTCGGTTTATTATAGTGAGTACTTAAGGCTAATGATGCACTTATTTCACGGATCGCCTCAATTTTAATACTGTCTTTTTCGTCCTCAGGTCGCACGTAAAAAAAATCGGGGTAATTTTCTGCGTTGAATAACAGACATGACTCACAAGAACCGCAAGGCAAATTATCAACCGGTGAAAGGCAAACAACACGGTTGGAAAAGGCCTTGGCTAACGCAGCTAACCCAAGGCCTGGGTCGCCCACCAACATCAGAGCACTTGGTAATTTATCTTGCAGCAAATACCGAGTTAGCTGCGCCCAATATCCACGCAACCAAGGATAAATAATAGGCTTTGGCTCAGGCATTCTTTAATATTTCATCCAAATGTTGGCGGATGTTTTTTTGTACGCTCTCAATACATTGGGAAGCATCAATAACACAAAACCTGTTGGGTTCTGCTTTCGCTCTGTTTAAATAAACTTCCCGCACTTGCTCAAAAAAAGCGTGTTGTTCAGATTCAAAACGGTCTGGTTGACTTCTATTCGCGGCTCGTTGCAAGCCAAGTTCCACCGATAAATCCAACAAAACGGTCTTATCTGGAGACAATCCTTTTTGAACAAAATGCTCCATCCATCTAATATCCGCCTCTTTGACACGCCGACCACCCCCTTGGTAGGCATAAGTCGCGTCTGTAAAACGATCACATAGCACCCATTTACCGCTCTCTAGTGCTGGACGAATAACCTGTTCAAGATGTTGTGCTCGCGCTGCGAACATTAAGAGTACTTCAGACTCATCGCCTAGCGATTCTTGATCATGCTGCAATAGTATTTCTCTGATTCGCTCAGCAATGTTAGTTCCGCCGGGTTCTCTCGTTGTGATAACCTCTTTGCCAGCGGTTGTTAGGTAATCTGCAATAAAATCAAGATTTGTTGTTTTGCCGACCCCTTCAACGCCTTCAAGCGTTATAAACATGCCTTTCTTCATTATTTTTTATTCCGCTGATATTTATCAACCGCTGCATTATGTTGCTTTAGTGTTTCTGAAAACACATGCGTCCCATCACCTTTGGAGACAAAGTATAATTTTTTAGTATCAAGTGGATGGAGAACGGCATCAATAGCCGCTTTACCAGGCATAGCAATCGGTGTTGGAGGCAAGCCATAACGTGTATAAGTATTATAAGGGGTATCTTCACGCAAATCTCGATATCTTATATCACCTTTAAAACGATCACCCATCCCATAAATAACGGTTGGATCCGTTTGCAATTTCATGCCCATTTCTAGGCGCCGGATAAATACACCCGCTATTTCTTTACGCTCATGAGCCGCGCCTGTTTCCTTCTCTACTATAGAGGCTAAAATAAGTGCATCATAAACCGTTGGAATAACCTTTTTCTTATCCCTAGCAGGCCAGGCTGTGTGAATAAAATGTTGCATAGAACGATACGCACGCATAATAATTTCAGCATCACTTGTATTTTTTATAAAGAAGTAAGTTTCTGCCAATAACATCCCTTCTAAATGTTTTTCTGGAATATTAAGCAGTTCTAAATAGCGGTTAATACTGACATTATCAGGCAACGTTTTTTTGATAGCCGGGTGGCGATGAATCTCCTGCAACACTTCTTTAAATGTTTGCCCTTCAATAATTGAAAGGGCATATTGATTGACTTTGCCTTTAACTAAAAAATTCAGGATGTCTACCGGAGTTAAGCCAGGAGAAAACGCGTATTCACCCGCTTGAATTTTATTCGCAACACCTTCAAAACGAACCAGCCATTTAAACCAACGCCCGTCCACCACACCTTTTTCATCCAGTGTTGAGGTAATTTGATTCAGGTTTTGACCTTGCTCAATAGTAATAACCACAGAGCCCATTTGCTCCGTGATAGAAGAAGTGCTTATGGAGTTTTCGTACATCATCCAATACCAACCCACCACCAGACTGAAAATGATAAGACTAAGAGCTATTAACCGTTTCATGTGCCTTGAGCCCCAAACGCCTGAACTTGTCGCTGAATATCTGTCAGCAGATAGTTCAAAGCCCAACCCGCATAGTGGTTATTCATTTTACGAAAAACTTGTCCATTCACTTTAAATTGTTTAACTGATCGAACCGGCATTAAACTATTCGTCATAAAAATCTCATCCGCACTTTGTAGCTCTTCAAGTGTCAATTCTACCTCCCTGCATTCTATTCCCTCCTTGGCCGCTTGCTCTATTAAACGCTGACGAATAACACCTTCAACACCCGCATTATCCAATAATGGCGTCATTAAAACATCATTCACTGCAATAAACAGGTTACTCATTGTTCCTTCGATCACGTTATCATCAACATCCAGCATTAGACCTTCAGCTGATTCAAAATTGGCTAACTCTTGGCGTGCTAATATGCGCTCTAACTGATTCAAATGTTTGATGCCAGCCAATAAAGGTTGCCGGCTGAGTCGGGTATGACATAAAAAAAGGTCCACACAACGCAACGATTTACTCACGCCTGCATCAGTCGGGGCAAAAGACACAACTCGGGTTATCTCAGGGTCTTTTGGGGGTTGAAAACCTCTTTCACCGATGCCTCTCGACAACAAAATTTTTATCACTCCGTTTTGATTGTTAGCAACTATTTGATTAATCTCTCTTTCTATAAGCTGATCGTCTATTGGTGGGAAACCCAGTACTCTGCAACCACGTTTCAAACGTTGTAAATGTTCGGTTAGGTAACAAACTGCGTTTGCCTCAACTAGAATCGTTTCAAATAACCCATCACCATATTGAAAACCTCGATCAGACGAGTTTATAGAATGACCAATCTCACCATTAATTAAACTATTCAGTGTCATGAATATTTAACGCCTTGAGTAAGGCTTTGGCTTTATGTCGAGTTTCTTCTAACTCATTGTCCGCTACTGAATCCGCCACAATGCCGGCTCCTGTTCTTAATATCAACGTCCTATCGTTCACGGTCATCGTTCTAATCAAAATGTTAAGGTCGAGATCTCCATTACGATTAATGTACCCCATCGATCCTGTGTACGCACCCCGCGGTGAATGTTCCAATTCATTGATAATTTCCATGCAACGAACCTTAGGGCAACCGGTAATCGTGCCTCCTGGAAAAACAGCCTTAATAATATCAGAGGGCGTCGTATCTGGTGATAATTTGCCACTGATATTGGAAACAATATGATGAACAGCAGCATAAGATTCAATCGTCATTTTTTCATCAACGTTGACTGTTCCAGTTTGACATATACGCCCTAAGTCATTGCGGATCAGGTCAATGAGCATGATATGCTCCGCACTTTCTTTTGTATTAGTCAGTAATTCTTCAGCCAGGCCTTTATCTAAGGCGACATCATCGTGTCGGGGACGCGTTCCAGCAATCGGCCTCATTTGCACTACATCGCCAATACAATTAATCAAACGTTCTGGGGAGGATGAACAAATAACGCTTTTTCCGTATCTGGCTAAGCCCGAAAAAGGGGATGGATTGCATGCCCGTAATGAACGGTAAATATCAATATACTGGGTGCCGTTAGTAAGTTCTCCAGTCCATTGACGAGACAAATTCACCTGCAGGGTATCTCCTTCCACTAAATAGGCGTCAATTTTCTTCACACCGTCAAGAAACAACTCAGCGCTGTCTTCTTTAAGCACAACTGAAGGGGGAGTCTCAACCCATTGTGATATTTGGTTAATATCCATTAAGACCTCATCAATCAATGAGGTTTGATCCGATTCACAAACAATCCAGCAAGTCTTGTCTTTACGGTTTTTAATGATCGCTAGCGGAATACGAACAGCACTGGCCAATGGCAAGTTTTCATCAACTTTCAGGTCAGATAATTTTTTTTCTATCGAGCCGACTAATTCATAACTTAAAAAAACAAACCAACCCCCTGTAAAAGGAAGATTTTCATGATGGCTGAGTGTTTTCTTGTTTTGATTAAATGATTGATCAAATTGACTAAAAAACTGTTCATCATTTAAGTCAGTCGATTCAATCACTTCACCCGGAAAACCGAATAAAATATCGACACTGTTATCAGAAGATTGAACACCGTTGCTTTCCAATAAGAAAGGGTAGCGCGTTGGGTTAGCCGCATGGCAATCGAGTAAATCAATATCTGAAAAGACTTGGGTTTTAACATACTCCCCACAATCTATGATTTCCAGCGTCACCCGATAATGTCTAAATTAGAAACGTTTAAAAACCAGTGTACCGTTAGTACCACCGAAACCAAAAGAATTAGAGACAACAACATCGATATTCATCTCGCGTGCTTGGTTAGGCACATAATCCAGGTCACACTCTGGGTCAGGCGTGAATTGATTTATCGTAGGTGGCGCAACTTGGTCACAAAGCGCTAATACAGAGAATACAGCTTCTGCACCGCCTGCTGCACCCAACATATGCCCTGTCATGGATTTAGTTGAACTCATCGGTACTTTATAGGCTCTATCGCCCAAAAGTGTTTTTGCCGCTTGTGTTTCAGCAACATCACCGGCCGGCGTGGATGTTCCATGGGCATTGATATAACTGACATCATCCGCTGTCAAAGAGGCATCTTTTAATGCATTACGCATACAACGGTAAGCACCTTCACCATTTTTAGATGGCATGGTCATATGGAAGGCATCTGAGCTCATTCCGTAACCGGCTAATTCAGCATAAATTTTTGCTCCACGCTGTTTTGCATGCTCATATTCCTCTAGAACAAGTACACCTGCTCCATCACTCAGAACAAAACCATCTCGGTCTTTATCCCAAGGACGACTGGCTGTTTCAGGCGAATCATTGCGTCGAGACAACGCACGGGCCGCTGAGAAGCCACCATAAGAGGTGACTGAAGTAGCCATTTCAGCACCACCGGCAACCATCACATCCGCATCACCATATTGTATGATGCGCATTGCATCACCAATATTATGAGCACCTGTTGTACAGGCTGTAACAATGGCAAAATTAGGACCTTTCAAACCGCGTAAGATTGAAAGGTTACCAGAAATCATATTAATGATATTTGATGGCACAAAAAAAGGAGAAATTTTTCTTGGGCCACCTTTTTGAAAACCATCGAAACCTGCTTCTATTCCAGAAATCCCACCGATACCAGCACCAATTGCGACGCCAATTCGCTCAGCATTTTCATCCGTTACTTCAAGCCCCGAATCATCTAATGCCTGCATGCCCGCAGCGACCCCATAATGGATGAAAGGATCCATCTTTTTTGAATCTTTTCGAGACAAATAATCATTTACATCGAAGTCTTTAACCGCTCCACCAAAATTTGATGGAAAGTCAGTCGTATCAAATCGAGTAATCGGCTCAATACCACTTTGACCCTTTAAAATATTTTCCCAAGAATCGGAAACATTCCCGCCAACAGGCGATAATAAACCTAAACCGGTTACAACGACTCGACGTTTAGACACAATATTAACTCTCTAGCATAAAACAAGCGCGGCATACAAATGTAAACCGCGCTTGAAAAAAGAAATTGATTTATTCTGCGTTATTATTAACGTAGTCAATCGCTTGTTGAACTGTAGTGATGCCCTCAGCTTGCTCATCCGGGATTTCACAATCAAACTCTTCTTCAAGAGCCATGACCAACTCAACAGTGTCTAATGAATCTGCACCTAGATCATCGATGAATGATGCTTCGTTTGTTACTTCTTCTTCTTTAACACCAAGCTGCTCAGCAACGATTTTTTTGACGCGTTCTTCAATATTACTCATTTTTTCATACCCTCTCTATTTTTTGGAACCACAAGTTCCGCTCGTGGATTTAATATTATATTGCTAATTTACAAAAGTTTAAACATTTCTATTAATTAGCCCGACCGTACCGCTTTAAAACTTACAAATTACTATTTTTTGTTACGCCATGTACATGCCACCGTTAACATGCAATGTTTCTCCTGTGATATACGCTGCTTTATCTGAACAAAGGAAAGATACCGCGTTAGCGATTTCCTGTGGCTCACCCAACCGAGCAAGAGGCACGCCTTCTATTAGTGCAGCCTTTTGATCGTCTGTTAACTCTTTTGTCATATCAGTATCTATAAAACCTGGCGCTAGCGTATTCACCGTAATATGCCGAGACCCTACTTCTTTTGCCAATGATTTACTGAAACCGATAATGCCCGCTTTTGCTGCAGAATAGTTTGCCTGGCCAGAATTCCCCATAACGCCAACGACTGAAGCAATACTAACAATTCTGCCTTTTTTATTTTTCATCATTCCACGTAAGCAGGCTTTACTGACTCGAAAAATCGAGCTGAGGTTAGTTGAAATAATATCATCCCATTCCTCATCTTTCATTCTCAACATCAGATTATCCCTGGTAATCCCTGCATTATTTACTAACACCGTAGGCGCACCGACACTGGATGTGATTTCTTTGATCACAGACTGAATCGAGTCAGCATCTGTTACATTTAATTTCATTCCAGTACCCGCCTCTGATAAATAATCAGATATCGCATCGGCCCCCGAATCAGACGTTGCTGTTCCTACGACATAAAAGCCATCTTCTGTTAACTGTTGTGCAATGGCTTTACCAATTCCACGACTCGCCCCGGTTACCAATGCCACTGTTTTATCACTCATGATAGCTCCTCTACGGTTTTATTAAATGAGCGCTCATCTCCCAATGAATATAATGCCAATGACTTTTCAATTCTTTTATTCAAACCGCTCAGTACTTTGCCTGGCCCACACTCAATCACAGTATCTACACCTGATGAAACCAAGGCCTCAACTGTTTCCACCCATCGCACAGGCGTGTGCAACTGCTTCGATAATGCTTTTTTAATCTCAGCAGCATCATTATGTAGCGCGACATCCGTATTGTGTAAGACAGGAATTATTGGTGAAGAAAAACTAACATCGGCCATCGTTTCCAATAATTTTTCAGCGGCTGGCATCATCAGTGCACAATGCGAAGGAACGCTGACCGGTAGCGGTAAAGCTCTTTTTGCACCTTGTTCTTTAGCCAATTCAATCGCTCGATTAACAGCGGCCGTATTTCCCGCAATAACCACTTGCCCTGGTGCATTAAAGTTAACAGCAGATACAATGTCGCCCTGGGACGCTTGATCACAGATACTTGTCAACTCTGCGACACTAAGTCCTAATACTGCCGCCATTGCACCTTCACCTTCCGGGACAGCTTGTTGCATAAATATTGCGCGCTGCTCTACCAATTTAACAGCATCAATAAAATCTAAACTGCCTGCGCAAACAAGCGCGGTATATTCACCTAAGCTATGACCAGCCATGGACTCAGGACTGATCTCAAGTATTGACTGAAATACTCGCCACATCGCCACACTCGCCGTTAATATGAGTGGCTGTGTGTTTTTTGTTTGATTGATCTCTTCAGTTGGCCCTTCTTGGGCTAACGACCACAAATCTCGACCTAATGTATTGGATGCCTCTTGAAAGGTTGCTTGAATCTGTGGGTATATTTCAGCGAGGTCACCTAACATGCCCAAAGACTGAGAGCCTTGACCAGGGAAAACAATTGCTATTTTTTTTACAGACATTATCTCAATATTATTTTTATTAAAAATTTACATTTTTACCAAGGCAGAACCCCAGACAAAACCACCACCAAACGCCTCCATCAAGACAGTATCACCTTTTTTAATTCGGCCATCTCTTACGGCTTGATCCAGAGCAAGAGGAACAGATGCCGCGGAAGTATTCCCCTGGTTTTCTATCGTCAAAACCACTTTCTCCATGGGCATATTTAATTTTTTTGCAACCGATGCAATGATCCTGATATTAGCTTGATGAGGGATTAACCAATCAACATCTGACTTGGCCATATTATTGGCCTCAAGTGTCTCATCGACAATACGGCTTAAGGTCTTAACAGCTACTTTATACACATCGTTACCGTGCATTGTCATGTAAGCCTCATCGCCCCATTGTTTTTGATCTTTAATGGGGTTATTGATGTATAGAAGGTCTTGGTATTGCCCATCTGAATGCATGTGAGTTGACAAAATACCTGGTTCTTCAGACGCTTCTATAACCACAGCACCCGCCCCATCGCCGAAAATAACACAGGTACTACGGTCCGAATAATCTAAAATTCTTGAGTTTGCTTCCGTACCAATCACAAGAGCTTTTTTAGCGCCGCCCGCTCTAATAAACTGGTTAGCAATTCCTAGCGCATAGATAAAACCAGAGCAAGCCGCCTGGACATCAAATGACGCACAACCTCTAGCACCCAGTTTATTTTGTAAGAGACAGGCCGTACTGGGAAAAACCCTGTCAGGCGAACTGGTGCCAACAATAATTAAATCAATATCAGATGCATTGATTCCTGCCGCCTGAATCGCTTTATTTGCGGCAATTTCTGCCATGCTCGATGCTGATTCATCTTCAGCGATTACGTGCCTTTTTCGTATCCCTGTGCGCGCATAAATCCACTCATCAGACGTATCTAAAGTCGCTTCAAAGTCTTTATTCGTGACAATTTTTTTAGGTAAATAGCTACCCGTACCCGTTATTTTCGCATTCAACATTCTAAAACGCCTTGCTTGTAAAAACGGAATAAATTGACCTTAACGTAACGAAGGTCAAAGGGATGTTAGTCTTTATCTGCGACGACTTGCTCGCCCCGGTAAAAGCCATCCGCACTAACATGATGACGTAAATGAACTTCACCTGTAGTGGGTTCTGTTGATAGCGTTTTTGCTGTTAGCGCATCATGTGAACGACGCATTCCACGTCTTGATCGTGATTTTTTACTTTTTTGTACTGCCATCTCAAATTCTCCAGAGAATTAATGTTTCTATTACACTGAATTTAATGAAACGTTTTCGTTTCAAACTCATTTTATGTTTATCCGCAACAAATGGCTTAATTCAGCTTTAATTTTTCTAATACTTCAAATGGATTCTTTTTTTCCTCTTCAAGTATAAAACCTTTGCTTGTACTACTTTTAGGTAAGTCTATCGGGCAGACATCATGCCTTGGTATGGTTGGAAGCATCAAAGTCACTTCCGCTTCAACAACATCGCTTACCAATAAACGGTCGCCTTCATACAAATAAGGCTCATATTCATCTGGGATTAGAGATACCATTTCCTCATCATTAATGATGGCTAATTTCACATCAATATTGGCTGGAAAGTCGACCGGTTCCAAACAAGCGGCGCATTGTAACACGAGATCAGCAGAAATCCGACCCGTTAGAACAACAAATTTACCGACCTTTGAAAATAGTAAATCAGCCTTTATTACTGAACTAGACGGTTCAATATCTGTTTGAATTTGCTTCAATTCTTCATAAAGCAATTCTCCAACAATCTGGCGCTCCTGAGTTGCGCACAAAGGGGGGCTTACTTCTATCTGCAATGTATTGGGCATCTTGGTAAAATACAACTCATCGTCAAAAAAAACCATTATATGAAAAATCAGCCGAAATTAGTATTAGCTTCCAGCTCCCCGTTCCGCAAAGAGCTCCTTAAAAAAATCTATTCAAGTTTTGACTCTGTTTCCCCCGATATTGACGAGTCTCGCAAACCTGGAGAAACACCGCTTGAGCTTTCAAAACGCTTGGCCATTGAAAAAGCAAACGCATTGGCTTCAGATTTTCCTGAACACATTATTATTGGTTCAGATCAAGTCGCAATGCTCGGGGAACATCAGTTAACAAAGCCCGGTGGGTTTGAAAATTCGGTAAGCCAGCTATCACGTTCGTCCGGCCAGGTAATACACTTCTATACCAGTGTATCCGTATTAAACTCCAAAACGTCTGAAAGTATAACTGAAACCGATCTTTGCAAGGTACACATGAAACAATTATCAGACGAAGAAATAAAAAATTACGTGCTCAGGGATCAACCTTATGGATGCGCTGCTGCTTTTAAATCAGAAGGCCTGGGTATCGCTCTGTTTGAAAAAATCGACGGTGAAGACCCAAATGCCCTTGTTGGACTGCCTTTAATTAAACTGACTCGCAGTTTAGCCAAAATGGGTATTAACGTTCTTTAACCTAAGCCAATAACTCAATCATGTATCCATCAGGGTCTTTGACAAATGCCAAAATACTGTCGGTTCCTTTCATAGGTCCTGCGTCACGGGTCACCTCGCCACCTCTCGCACGAACCTGATCACAAGCCTTATAGACATCATCAACCTGTATCGCAATATGGCCATAGGCATTACCGAGTTCATAAGAATCAACATCCCAGTTATGAGTCAATTCAATCACAGGGCCGTCACTTTCAGCTTGATAACCAACAAATGCTAAAGTAAAGCGACCCTCAGGAAAGTTTTTTCGTCTCAACAACTGCATTCCCAACACCTCGGTGTAGAATCGAATAGAACGGTCCAAATCAGCTACACGCAACATCGTGTGCAGTAAACGCATCTTGTCACCTATTAATTTTTTTCTCAAAACCCTTTGCTGCCACTCAAATAATTTTGGTAATAAGCGACCACCTTTTCCACATAATTTTCCGTTTCAGGATAAGGTGGAATATTATTTCCATATTTTAAAACAGCCGACTCACCTGCATTATAAGCCGCTAAAGCCAACTTTAAATTAAATTGAAACATTTCCAACAAATACCTTAAATATTTCACCCCACCTTTAACATTTTGTGCCGCATTGGTACGGTTATGCACGCCAAAACGCTTTGCAGTTGCAGGCATTAATTGCATCAGGCCCACCGCACCAGCTTTTGATACCGCATTTTTATCATAAGCTGATTCTGCATGAATAACTGCCATAACAAGAGCTGGATCTACTTTAAACTCCCTAGCTTGTTGACGAATTAAAGGGGCTAATTGACGACGATTTTGTTGAAAATTTTTATATGCGATCGTCCCTTTTTTTGGGGTACGCATAACCAGCTTAAAACCACTGCCTTCAGGCTTATCCGTAAAATAAGCACGCCCATTTTCATCGACTTTTTTATACAAATCTGCATACCCCAATGACAGGGTCATTAATAGCAACAAAATAGAACGATAAACAAAAACCATGCGTCCACCAAAACTCCCTTAATTAATATTTTACGTAACAACCGACTTAATGCTCACCATGTACAACACTTTACCCTGAGTATATATCATTAAGAAATTTTTGAATGGCTACACAATAACTCTCCTTTGAATTAAATAACCTTAATAATTAGCGTTTTACACCCATTTTCTCATTTTGTACTAGTCTTCTATTTAAATAATTTTTAACGCATAAAAAAACTAAGGACCCATATGCTGTATCAAGAAGAACCTAAGCAGGCGGCAGAATACCTCAGACAAGTCATTCCCATGTTGTCACAACATAATCTCGCCCCTACACCCGTAAATTATTCCGTTTTTTATACCTATTTATCTGGAGCTTCCCAATCGCTTAATAAAGCTGTTGACAGTATCATTAGTGAAAAAAAACCCTTCAACCTAGTCACCATGCTTGCTCTTTACGAGAAATTTATTAACGGTGGCGCTTCGTTGGAACAACAAGAAAAAATTCAACAAACCCTGGAAAAAATCATTTCCGATACATGCAATGAAATTCAACAGGTTAATGACGAGGCCGGAGGCTTTGACAACACCCTAAACAAACACTCGGAGTCTTTATCTGCAACAAATGACCCTCAAGTTGCGACTCTTATTTTAAAACAAATCATGGACGAGACCCGAAGCATGATCAAAAGTAATCAGGCCACTCAAAGTAAAATGGATGAAACGAATGCCGAAATCATGAAGATGAAGGCCGAATTAGAAGAAGTCAGGGCCACTGCTGAAAAAGACGCTTTAACAGGCCTTAAAAACAGGGGGGCTTTTGATAAAGCCATTAGTGACTCGGTACAAAACCAAAGCGCCCTAAAGACAGCTCTCGTCATGTTAGATATTGATCATTTCAAACGCATTAACGATAACTTTGGCCACCTGGTAGGTGATCGTGTTATTCGTTATGTTTCAGCACTACTAACCCAAATTATTGGCGAAAATCATCATATCGCCCGATATGGTGGCGAGGAATTTGCCGTCATTTTGACAGGGATGTCTATCGATGATGCTAAACCGCTTATCGAAAAAATACGTATCGCAATGGCAAATAGCAAACTTCAACGTAAAGACAGTGGTGAAACCATAGGTCAGGTCACTATTTCAGCCGGCATCACGGCACTTAAAGCGAATGATCAGGTTGACTCGTTAATTGATCGGGCGGATAAAGCACTCTACGAAGCAAAAGAAACGGGACGAAATAAAATCGTCGCATTAGGCTAAAATTAGGCTCACAAACTCGCTTGAGAAAAGACTTATTTAATGAGCCTTTTCTTTATTTTACACGTCGCTATAAACGCCGCGACCGAACCAAAAGCGATTAAAATAAATACGTGCATAAAGACGGACGTTATTTCGCCCCCTGTCATCAGCGGCCTCACCAGTGAGATCGCATGATATAAAGGCAATACCTTCGCAACCCATTGAACCAATGATGGCAACGTATCAATAGGAAAAAAAACTCCACTTAACAGAACCATGGGCGTGATGAATAAAGTCGTGTAATACAGAAAAAAATCATAGCTTTTAGCACTTGACGTAACTAACAGCGCTAAAGAAGAAAAACATAACCCTGTTAAAAATGCGACCGGAAGAATCATCAAGGCCCCAATGTTTTCAACCAAACCCAGCAAGGCAGCAACAATTAAAATCGCACCAACACTAATAACACTTTTAGTCGCCGCCCAGAGTATTTCTCCAAAAACCACTTCTGCTACACCAATCGGCGTTGCCAACATGCCCAACCACGTTTGTTGAACCTCCATTCGCGTATACGCAGAATACATACCCTCAAAACTGGCTGAGTTAACTGCACTGGTGCAAATAACTCCCGACGCTAAAAAGGCCATATACGTCATCCCTTCAACCTGACCGACAAAGCGTCCCAATCCATAACCTAAGACAATTAAATACATTAATGGATCAGCAAAGTTACCCATCAGTGATGGCCCGGCCAACTTCCCCCAAACACGGATGTTTCTGGACCAGATCGATGTGCTTCTAGACAAAAACAGCAATGTGCCAGCGAATTTATTCACAAAGATCCCGCCCCGTCAACTTGATAAAAACATCTTCTAAATTTGCTGGGCGAAATAAAAAATCATCATGCTCTCCTTGTTCCAACCTGTCCAACGCTTCATTGAGTTTTTCACCATAAAAAAAATGGATATCACCTGACTTTTCATACCGTGCAAGGGATTTATCTTGCTTCAATCTAGCGACCAACTCTTCAGATGCGGCATGAACCTCAAGCACATGTGATTCGATTTCATCCCTGATCAATTCTTTTGGAGGCGAATCAGCCATCACTTCACCCTGATCCATCACAATCACTCGATCGCACAATCGTTCGGCCTCTTCCATATAATGCGTCGTTAAAATCAGTGTCAACCCTTGTTTCTTCAGCTCCCGTAGCTTCTGCCATATCGCTTGACGTGCCTGAGGGTCAAGTCCAGTTGTGGGTTCATCTAAAATTAAAATTTTGGGTTTATTAATCAGCGCTCTAGCCAAGGTCAACCGCCGCTTCATCCCACCCGATAATTCGGATATTTTACAATCAGCCTTTTCTTCTAAAGAAGCAAATTCGAGCAATTCCTTTGTTCTTATTTTTAACTCCTCAGAACCAATGCCATAAAAGCGTCCATACACAAATAAATTTTCTTTAACCGTAAAATCAGGGTCTAAATTATCCATTTGCGGAACAATACCGACAGATTCTCTAACTAAAGACGCGTTTTCAGGCATCGCCAGGCCCAGTACCGACAACTCTCCTTCATCCATGGGGCAATGCCCCACCAACATCCTTAGCGTAGTGGTTTTACCCGCCCCATTAGGGCCTAAAATCCCACAAAAGCAACCCGCATCAATACTTAAATTCAGTGCATTAACGACCTGATGATTGTTATATAACTTTGAAAGTTTAACGGATTTGACAATGGGTGATGGCGGACTAATAACATTCATTAGTGATATAAATGGCAAACTTTTTTTGGCCAAGCATTATAACTCGCTATTCAAAAACATTAATGAATATTTCTCAATCCCCGATCAAAAAGTGACAATCTTGACAACATTGCGGCCAGTGTATCAATCTAGCCTAGGCCCCTCAAACAAATAATAAATTGCCTATAGCCCTCTATTAAAATCCTGTCAACAGGCCTTCAGTCTTTATGCTCCATCGCTAATTCATCATTTGTTTTTCAATTATTATTCGCTTGACGATTTTATCCTAAACGCTAATCACCTATACTAGCCTGCTAAAAAACGCAGTCTATATTTATGAATCCAGATTTGGCCTTACTCCAGTCGTACCCCTTTGAGAAACTTGCTAAACTCAAACAAGGCATCACTCCGCCCGGTGACCTAGAGCATATCGCTTTATCCGTTGGAGAACCTAAACACCCTACACCTCCAATGATTACAGATGCTTTGTTAAAGCACCTGCATACACTGGGCCAATACCCAACGACAAGAGGCCTTGATTTGCTGCGCCAAAGTATTGCCAACTGGCTATCTCAGCGTTTTGATATCAAACTCGACGCGTTGAATATAAACACCAATATATTACCCGTCAGCGGCACGCGGGAAGCACTTTTCTCCTTTGCTCAATGTGTTATTCAACGAAGCAGCAAAGCCCTTGTCGCAATGCCCAATCCGTTTTATCAAATTTATGAAGGTGCGGCCCTTTTAGCGGGAGCCACCCCCTATTTCATAAATTGTGATGCCGATCATCTGTATTTACCTGATTACAACAGCGTCGATGAAGACAGTTGGAAAAAGTGCCAACTGCTTTATATTTGCAACCCCGGAAACCCAAGTGGCGCAACCCACTCTGAAGAACAGCTCAAACAACTGATTGAGTTAGCACATCGATACGATTTCATCATCGCTGCCGATGAATGTTATTCTGAAATTTACACCGAAAATCAAAACACGCCTCTAGGTTTATTGGAAATTAGTGAAAAAATTGGCAACCGAGACTTTTCACGCTGCGTTGTTTTTCATAGCTTATCCAAACGTTCTAATGCGCCTGGGTTACGCTCTGGATTTGTCGCCGGCGATGCGTCCATATTAAACAACTATTTTAAATACCGCACATATCACGGTTGCACCATGTCAACACCCACTCAGCATGCCAGTATTGCTGCTTGGAGCGACGAACAACATGTTATCCAAAACCGCTTACAATACACTCAAAAATTTAACGACGTGTTATCAGTGCTCGGTGATAGCTTAGACGTTAAAGCACCCGACGCGGGTTTTTATTTATGGGCTAAAACGCCCCTCTCTGATATTGAATTTGCAAAAAAATTGTACGCTGAAAAAAACATAACCGTCTTGCCTGGACAATACCTCGCACGAGATACGGCAAACGGCAACCCCGGCTTAAACCACGTTCGTATGGCGCTAGTCGCCCCTGTCGATGAATGCTTGGACGCAGCTCACCGAATTAAACAATTTATAAACACTCTTTAATAAAATCAACATAACTTACCCTTAGGAAAAACACATGCAACAGCTTGAAAAAATTATCAATGAAGCCTTCGACAACCGTGCTGACTTCGATTCAAAAACTGTATCAACAGACATCCGTGATGCTGTTGAGCATTCACTGGCCTTGTTAGACAGTGGCGAAGGACGTGTAGCTGAAAAAAAAGACGGAGATTGGGTTGTTAACCAATGGTTAAAAAAAGCCGTTTTACTGTCATTTAAAATTAATGACAACCGCGTTATGGATGGTGATGAAAATCGCTACTACGATAAAGTAGAAACAAAATTTGCCAACTACTCAGAAGAAGACTTCAAAGCGGGTGGCATGCGCGCCGTACCGGGTTCTGTTGTACGTGCTGGCTCATTCATAGGCTCAAACGTCGTATTAATGCCATCTTTCGTTAACATTGGCGCGTACGTAGATAATGGCTCCATGGTAGATGGCTGGGCCACTGTTGGTTCTTGCGCACAAATCGGTAAAAATGTTCATCTTTCCGGCGGCGTGGGTATTGGCGGCGTTTTAGAGCCTTTACAAGCAAACCCAACCATCATTGAAGATGATTGCTTTATTGGCGCACGCTCTGAAGTTGTTGAAGGCGTTATCGTTGGCGAAGGGTCTGTGATTTCAATGGGTGTTTATATAGGTCAAAGTACAAAAATATACAACCGAGAAACAGGTGAAACGCTGTACGGTCGCATTCCTCCCTACTCTGTCGTTGTTCCAGGAAATTTACCCTCAGAAGATGGCACACACAGCTTATACGCCGCCATCATTATCAAAACAGTCGATGCAAAAACTCGTAGTAAAACGGGCCTAAACGACCTATTAAGAGACTAAATATGGCCATTGTTTTATATGGAATAAAGAACTGCGACACCATCAAAAAAGCCAAAAAATGGTTAACAGATGAAGGTGTCGAGTTCACTTTTCACGACTATCGACAAAATGGGCTAGACGCTGCTCTATTAAATAAATTCGAACAGCAACTGGGTTGGGAAGCAATGATCAACAAGCGTGGCACTACATGGCGTCAACTTGATGAGGCTGTCAAAGCATCCATCAATAAAGACAGCGCCAAAGCCATTATGTTAGAAAACCCCGCTATTATTAAGCGCCCTATTCTGGATAATGGAACAACGCTTGCGCTGGGCTTTTCCACCGACCAATATCAGAATCTTTTTTCTAAATGAGCGAAACATTAGACATCACCATCGCCTTACTTAAGCAACAGTCATTAACACCTGATGATGCGGGTTGCATGGACATTATGGCCGACTACCTAAAGCAACGCGACTTTACCATTGAGTGGATGAATTTTGGTAATACACGAAACCTATGGGCAAGAAAAGGCGCCGAAGCCCCTCTATTTTGCTTTGCAGGCCATACTGATGTGGTGCCAACGGGCCCGTTAGAAGAATGGAACACACCGCCTTTTGAGCCGACGATTAAAGACGGTTGTTTATATGCCCGCGGCGCCGCCGATATGAAAGGCAGCCTTGCAGCCATGCTAACCGCTTGCGATACCTTTATTAATGCACATCATGATCATAAAGGCTCAATTGCCTTCCTCATCACCAGCGACGAGGAAGGCCCCGCGCATGATGGTACCGTCAAAGTGATCGAGAAGCTCAGCGACCGCAATGAAAAAATTGACTATTGCATTGTTGGCGAACCATCCAGCTATAAAACTTTTGGCGATATGGTTCGCGTTGGTCGTCGCGGCTCAATCAATGGTTATTTAACCCTATTTGGCAAACAAGGGCATGTTGCTTACCCAGAATTAGTTGAAAACCCTATTCACGCCCTCTCCCCTATTTTATCGTTACTCACAGCAGAAACATATGACAATGGGAACGAATACTTCCCACCCACCAGCTTTCAAATATCCAATATTAATGCTGGAACCGGTGTAGAAAATGTTGTTCCCGGGCAGCTCAATTTAGTGTTTAATCTACGGTTTTCCAGCGAACTTACGCCAGAAGAAATCAAACGCCGTATCACCTATATAGTCGACCAAAACTCAGACGATTATGAGCTGACTTGGCAGGTTTCCGGTTTACCCTTTATTACAGAAAAGGGCACCTTAACCACCGCCGTTGAACAAGCCTTACTTGAAGTCACTGAAAAAAAACCCATATTATCAACCGGCGGCGGCACATCCGACGGGCGATTCATTGCACCCACCGGCGCACAACTGATTGAACTAGGCCCTATTAATGCCACTATTCATAAAGTCAATGAATGCGTTAATGTAGATGAATTAGACTTACTATCACTTACCTACAGTAAAATTTTAGAAAATATTTTACTTTAAATAACCCTAATAACTGGTTGAATTATATGAAATATGATTTTGATTTAATATCCATTGGCGGTGGTAGCGGCGGCATTGCTGGAGCCAACAGAGCGGCATCATACGGCGCGAAATGCGCGGTGGTAGAACAAGCACAATTAGGTGGCACCTGCGTTAACGTTGGGTGCGTACCAAAAAAAGTCATGTGGTTTGCCGCCGGTTCAGCTGACATCATTCATTCGGCTAAAAACTATGGGTTTGATGTGTCCGCCAGCGCCTTCGATTGGGGCTTATTGAAACAAAAAAGAGACGCTTATATTAAACGACTTAACGGCATTTACGGTAATAACCTATCCAACAATAAAGTCCAGCATATTGAAGGCACCGCTACGTTTATCGATCCGCATACCATTCAAGTGGGTGAACAGCAGTACACTGCAGAACGTTTTCTCATTGCCACCGGCGGAAAACCTTCCATTCCCACCCTTCCTGGTGCCCACTATGGTCTAACATCCGATGGCTTCTTTGAATTAGAAACCCAACCAAAAAAAGTAGCCATTGTTGGCGCCGGGTTTATTGCCGTTGAATTAGCCGGCGTCTTTCAGTCATTAGGTACGCAAGTCACCCTCATTCTCCGCGGCGATCAAGCCCTTCGACAATTCGACAGCATGCTAGGTGCCGAGCTAATGAACGCTATGCAGCATCAAGGTATTCGAGTTGAAACAAACACCTCTCCCAGCGCTATTGAAAAGCAATCCAATGGGCAATTAACCATCACCACCGCTAATGGCGCAATAAAGGATGAATATGACGAAGTTATCTGGGCGATAGGTCGTCAACCCAACACCGATTCATTAGCCATAGAAAAGACAGGCATTGAACTGGATAAAAATGGCTTCATCAACACAGATGAATGGCAAAAAACCTCTCAAGATCATATATTTGCCGTTGGCGATGTCACAGGCCGTACCGCCTTAACCCCCGTTGCCATTGCAGCCGCACGCCGCTTGAGCGATCGATTATTCAACGGACAAACCGATCGTAAACTAGATTACAAGCTCATTCCAAGCGTGATTTTTTCACACCCACCCATCGGCACCATTGGGCTAACAGAACAGCAAGCGACCGAACAATTTGGCACCGACATCAAAGTGTACACATCCCGCTTTAACCCCATGTCACAAGCACTATCAACCGAAAAACAACCGACTGTAATGAAACTCATCACCACCGGTCAGAACGAAAAAATTATCGGATGCCACTTATTTGGCGAAAACTCAGACGAAATCCTGCAAGGGTTCGCCGTTGCCATTAAGATGGGCGCCACCAAAAAAGACTTCGACGACACCGTTGCTATACACCCAACAAACGCAGAAGAACTGGTGACCATGACGTAGGTCTTGAAAATACAGTTCTTTTTTATATTCCTTAAGACGTATTGACGGGATTTTTTCCTGCTATATTGTGAAACTTTAAGTGAGCACATATAGCTATCGCTACTTTTCTCGAAGTGTTAAATAAACACCATACGTACTGCTACTTTTCTAATTGATTTAACCAGCGATCATGATTTGGACAAAAACTTAAATACCTAAGGTCAATAGTTAGCCCCTGTGGACGCTTCACAGATGCGCACCATTGAGCTTCTCGTCAAGCACCCTCTTCGGTCTACGTTATTGCCTAAACGTTGCGTGACAACCAACACACGAGGTCATGGTTGTATTTAAGGCCCGAAGTGAGGCTTGAAGGTCACCTGTTTTAAGTGTTTTCGCTAATTCGTCCCCACTTTCATGAAATGTCATCCCCATCGTTTTAAATGTTTCATTGCCTATTCGATGACACATTTTCATCATCCGTTTATTCATGCCTAATTGTTTACTGGCGACGTCTGATGCGCTGTTAAAATCGTTTTCAGCCATCAATAAAATAGTTTGCCGCACAGCATCAAGGTGCGCCCGCATATTCGCCAGTTGGTGTTGTTTCATTTTTGGCGATAAATTAAGTGATATCCGATTATCTTCAACAAGGGGTTTCATGTTCATGCCATGCTTCATTTTGTGGTGCATGCTTTCGTGCTGTGTTTCATCAGACAGAGCCGATGTGCTAACTGCCATAAGAAAAAACATTATGAGTGATCGTTTTATCATCAAAATAACCCTGTTTAAATTAAACCTTGATGCTAAACATTCCTCCGTGAGTCCTCATTGATAATTATCAGTCACCTGAAATCCTAGGCCCAGTGCCTAAATCATATAATTTTCATGTTTAATTCATACCAAACGATGTAGCATTCGTTTTGAACTAAATGAAGTCTGCGCGTCTCTTATAGGCAGCGATGGTGTAAGCTTCGTCATTTCTGCTATTTTTTTAAGGTACAATTACAATCAATTTTAAACATAATATTAGAGTCTAGGCGTGTGTATAAAAAACTAGCCATTCAATCCTTTTTTCTCATTTTTTTCATAACTGGCTGCTATTTAGCCCCCGTTAAACCTACACAAAAGCCGCTTCCACAAGCCATTTGCAAGCCTCTTGTTTGCCCTGCCCCAAAAGTTATAAAAAAAATCGTTGAGGTCCAAATTCCTCCTAAAACAGGTAGCAAATTAAACCTACCCATTATTGGCGAAGTAGAAAAAATACAAATTGAACCGAGCGGTATTACGTATGACGCACGTATTGATACGGGAGCTGAGTCGTCATCCATCCATGCTGAAAATATTCAATTAATCGAACGTGATGGGGAAAAATACGTTACTTTTTCATTACGAGACCCAGCAACTGAAACAATGGTTAAATTAGAACGAAAATACCGCCGGAAAGTGTTAATAAAACAAAAAGTGGGCAAGCATGAACGACGTTATGTAGTAACATTTTGGCTTTCATTGGGTGGTATTAAGGAATTAGTTGATGTTACATTAACCAATAGAAGTGATTTCGACTATAAGCTGCTAATCGGTCGTAATTTACTGACAGATACGGCCATTGTTGATGTCAGCCGTAGGCACGTCATTAAATAGCGCATTAGATGAAAATCTCCCCTCGATTACAAATTTCACTGGTGACAGGTATTTTAATCACCTTCGGTCTTGCTTTAACGTTATATAAAAACATTGAATTGGGATTCCCTTTATCCCCCGGGCAACAACAAACCGTTTGGAAGGTTGAATCAAAAATAAGTTTCGAACCTATTGATGGTCCTGTTAATATTTCCATGGCTTTACCTCAGGCACAAGCTGGCTGGCAACTATTCAATGAACATTTCGCTTCATCTGGTTTTAGTTTTATCGTTCAAGATAAACAGGGTGTACGACAAGCTGAGTGGGCACGCCGATCTCTAAATCAAAAAACAACACTCCATTATAAATTTGAAATTTACCAATCAAATACCATCGATTTAGAAAACATACCGGCACCCAATATTATCACCCCTGAACTCACTCCTGATCGCCTAACGGCAATGAAGTCGGTGGTCTCATCACTCAAACAGCATTCAAATAGCCCTGTCAGCTTCACCCAAAATCTATTAGAAAAACTGCTGCTTGATGATATTGGGCAAAACGCGTCCTTTTTATTAGCAAACAAAGAAAATAGCAAACTGTCTGTCATCATGGATATTTTAGCGTTCGCTAATGTTCCTCATCATACCGTTAAGGGTATTTTTTTAGAAGATGGCCGACGTCGACAAACCATAGACACACTCATAGAAATACATGATGGAAAACACTGGCATATCTTTAACCCCTCTTCCGGTGAAAAAGGCTTGCCTGAAAACTTTTTTATCTGGCAGCGCGGGGCTGGATCAATTCTCAACGTAATGGGCGGTAAAGACTCTCGTCTTGAGTTTGCTCTCGTTAAAAATACTTTACCCCTAAAAACCATCTTGTTTTTAGAACAACATGTTCAAGAACAATTACTGCTCGACTTTTCCATCTACTCGTTACCTGTCGAACAGCAAGGTGTTTTCAAGGGCTTACTGCTTATTCCTGTTGGTGCATTGGTAGTTGTTTTACTACGCGTATTGGTGGGGATTCGTACCGCTGGAACGTTTATGCCTATTTTAATTGCATTAGCCTTTGTACAAACAACGTTACTGACTGGCCTGTTTATTTTTCTCTTAGTTGTTGGTATTGGTTTATGGATTCGCTATTATTTAAGTTACCTTAATTTACTGCTGGTAGCTCGAATAACAGCCGTCGTCATTGTGGTTATTTTATTAATGGCCACTCTCAGTATCGTTAGCTATAAACTTGATTTAGATCAATTGCTTACCGTGACTTTTTTACCCATCATAATTCTAGCTTGGACGATCGAAAGAATGTCGATTTTATGGGAAGAAGAAGGCGGACATGAAGTTCTCATTCAGGGTAGCGGAAGCTTATTTGCAGCAACACTTTCCTATTTATTAATGTCTGCAGAATTAGTTAAACACCTTACATTTAATTTTCCAGAGCTAATGATTAGTTTACTTGGCTTTGTATTATTGCTTGGACGCTATACTGGCTATCGATTAGTCGAATTACACCGTTTTCGTTACTTAGGCAGACCTGACGAATGAAATGGACAACACCAAGTAAACTACGCCGACAAGGTATTCTCGGCATGAACAGCCGTAATGTCGATTTTATTGGTCGCAGTAATGATCGCCACCTTTACCCCTTAGTGGATAACAAATTAAAAACCAAAAAGGCCGCTTTACAGCTTGGTATGTCTGTCCCCAGCTTAATCGGTGTAATAGAAACTCAACACGATGTTAAATTACTAAAACAGCGGCTAGGCGACGTTAAGCAATTTGTTATTAAACCAGCTCAAGGCAGTGGTGGGAAAGGCATTCTAGTGATTACTGATCGACAAGGCGATCACTATATTAAAACCTCTTCAGCCAAGTTAAACTTTCGAGGAATTGAGCGACACACGTCTAATATTTTAAGCGGTTTATACAGCTTAGGCGGGCGCACTGATGTAGCCATGATTGAAGCTTTGATAAGCTTTGACCCTGCACTCAGCAAATACACTTATGAAGGCGTTCCAGACATTCGAGTTATTATTTACCATGGCTATCCTGTTATGGCGATGATGCGATGCTCAACACATGCTTCTGACGGAAAAGCAAATTTGCATCAAGGCGCTGTAGGCGTGGGTATTGATATTGCGTATGGGCACAGTCTTTATGCCGTCCAGAATGACCGAATCATTGAAAAACACCCCGATACGGATTGCCACTTTCACGATATAAAATTGGCTAATTGGGATAAAGTGCTGCAACTTGCTTCTTCATGTTATGAAATGACAAAGCTTGGATATTTCGGTGCAGATATTGTTTTAGACAAAAAAAAGGGCCCCGTTATTCTAGAACTCAATGCACGTCCAGGGCTTGCTATTCAAATGGCTAATCAGACAGGCTTAAAGAAACGCTTAAAAGCAATTGATAATCTATGTCAGCAAAATCTCTCCGTCGACAAGCGGATTCAATTGGCACAGCATTTATTTAGCAACTAAGTACCGACACATTGAATCCTAAATATTAGCCCCTTTTCGTCTTTTTTCACCTTCTTCAAATGCTGCTAATTGCTCGGGTGTAGCGGGTTGCTGATAGTTTTCTTTCCATTCGGCATAGGTCATACCATAAATTACCTCTCTTGCAGCGTCGTAATCAACCTCTACGCCGTGCTCTTTTGCTTCAGCCATGTACCATTTTGAGAAACAATTTCGACAAAAGTCGGCCATGTTCATCAGGTCTATGTTTTGCACATCAGTATGCGTTTGAAAGTGTTGAATAATGCGCCTAAAAGTAGCGGCTTCAATTTCTAGCTGAGTTTGTTTATCCATGTTCATTCTCTTTTTTAGGGTAAATGGGGTCGTTCTAAATATTCATGTGATTGCATTTCAAGTAAACGGCTGATGGTTCGTTCAAACTGAAAAGCGAGTTTTTTTCCTTGATATAATTTATCCACGGGGACTTCGGCCGACATAATCAGTTTTACATTATGATCATACAATTCATCAACTAAGTTGATAAAGCGGTTCGCCATGTCGTTATTCATGTCATTCATAACCACAACATTTGAAACAAGCACGGTGTGGTAACAACGGGAAATGTCTATATAATCGGCAGCACCACGCGGAATGTCACAAATGGATTTATAATCAAACCAAACGGCTCCTTCCGCACAATGAATAACCTCAACGATTCGCCCTTCTATTTCAAGGTTAGACTCAGGTTCCACATCATTGGCAGTGAGTTGCTTAAACAACGTAGACAAGACTGTGTCGGCCTGTTGATCCAGTGGCCAGTGGTATATCTCTGCTTGTTCTAATTCACGCAATCGATAATCAGTGCCGCTATCGAGCTTTAAGACATCACAATGTTTTTTTAGTGCGGCAATGGCAGGTAAAAAGCGGGCGCGTTGTAGGCCGTCTTTGTATAAACCATCCGGTTCAATATTCGAGGTGGCCACCAGACATACCCCGCGTTTAAATAAGGCCTCAAACAAGCGACCGAGCAGCATCGCATCGGTAATATCTGAAACGAAAAACTCATCAAAACAAACCACGCGGTAATCAACCGCTATCTTATCCGCGACGATTTGTAATGGGTCTTCAACATTTTTGATGGTGCTTAACTGCTGATGCACTTTTTGCATAAATCGATGAAAGTGCGTACGTTGTTTTTCTTTAAATGGCAGCGCATCAAAAAAAATATCCATTAAATAGGTTTTGCCTTGCCCGACGCCTCCCCAAAGATAAACCCCTTTTGGACTGTTAAGCATTGTTTTAGGGCTGTTTTTAAATTTTGAGAAAAAACCTTTTTTTTCAACCTGTTGAGCCGGAGATTTACGCAATTCCTTATACAATGTATTTAAACGTTCAACGATTGCTTTCTGCGCATTATCTTTGATGAAACTGTTTTGCGCTTGATCAACCAAATAGCGTTCTAATGGACTCATAGTGAAATAGTATTAATTGTGTTAAATTGCTGGTTTAAAGAACAAAAACGGTCGCCACTTCGGGCAATTTACTAGGTGCATTGTAGCAATTATTTTTCATGAACATTCAAGCAAATTTACCCGGTGTTAACCTAATACCAACGCCTAAAAAAACGGCTAATAAATCATCTACGCCCGATGAACACTTAGATCAAAAACAAATTACGGACAAACAAGAGGGCAACCTAGTTAGGCTTGATAACATTGAACGCGCTGAATTATTTCAACAAGTTAAATCATTGAATGGTAGCCAAAAAACCAGCTTTACACTGAAGGACCTTAACAACAAAAATCAACAGTTTATTCAGTCTTATCTCGATAATCAGGCTTTGGAAAGCCAAGCATTACGCGATGAGCTACATGCTCAATTAGGCGTAGACTTTTCTGTCTAAATATTAGCTGCTTAAGTGATGAAATTTTTAACCGATTTTTTTCCTATTTTATTGTTCTTTATCACCTACAAATGGCAAGGTATTTACGCTGCAACGATCGTCACCATTGCCGCTTCCTTTATACAAATCGCCCCATTCTGGTTAAAAAATAAACGGGTCGATTCGACTCATTTAACCACGTTCGTTATGGTGGTGATTTTTGGCGGTGCCACCCTTTATTTGCAAGATGAAGCGTTTATAAAGTGGAAGCCCACCGTCATCAACTGGCTTTTTGCTTTTGCCTGTTTTGCTTCACACTTTATCGGTAAATCAACCCTTATTAAACGCGTGATGCAGAGCGGCATCTCCCTGCCCGATAAAATTTGGATAAAACTAAACGCTATTTGGGCTGTTTTTTTTCTACTCTTAGGACTTTTAAATCTGTACGTAGTATACAATTTCGATACAGATACCTGGGTCAATTTTAAATTATTTGGCATGCTCGGCATGACGATAGTTTTCATTTTTGCACAGGGCTTTTACCTCATTAAATACATTGAAAACCCCGTTAACATATCAAACGACAACCACTAGGACTGACTCCACTTAATATCATGACAAACCGAACAGAAATTATTAAAAACACACTAAACGAGGCTATTCAGCCTGAGTTCATTCAAGTATTAGACGATAGCCAAGCTCATGCTGGCCATGAGGGTGCAAAATCAGGTGGCGGGCATTTTTATTTAACCATCGTGTCTAATAAATTTGAAAACAAATCAAGAATTCAACGTCATCAACTCATCTACAGTGCTCTAGGTGACATGATGAAAAACGATATTCACGCCCTAAGCATCAAAGCGTTTACACCCGAAGAACAAACACAACAATAGGAGAGATTTAGATGAAGTTAAAATTAGCCCTGCTGGGATCAATATTGCTTGGATGCGTGGCTCAACAAGCCTTTGCTGAAGAAGACAAAACGCTTGCTATTGTTAACGGGCAAGACATTAAACAATCTACATTGCAATTTTACGCCCTAGAACGGCGCCAAATTGACCCTAAAAATAGCGCGCCAATGGATCAGTTGATTGATGACCTGATCAATATGCAGTTGCTTAAAGAAGAAGCACATAAAAATAAACTGGATAAATCAGCTGATTTCAAAGCAAGAATGAAATTTATAAATTTAAGCATGTTATCTCAGGTTGCAATGATTCATTACCTGGATAGCCACCCTATTCCTGAAGCACGATTAAAAGAAGAATACGATGCCAATATCACCAACATGGATATGACAGAACTTAAAGCCAGTCATATTCTTGTACAAGATGAAACGAAAGCAAAAGAAGTGATAGAAAAATTATCCAAAGGTGGAAAATTTGCTGAATTAGCAAAAGAATATTCGACGGGCCCCTCTGGTCCTAAAGGCGGTGATTTAGGCTGGTTTTCGCCTCAACGGATGGTTCCTGAGTTTTCGCAAGCGGTTTTAGCCATGAAGGATAATGAATACTCAAAAAAAGCCGTACAAACTCAATTTGGCTGGCACATCATTTTACGCACCGGCCAACGAAAAGGAACACCGCCAAGCTTTGAAGAAGTTAAACCCACCATCATAGCCTCATTAGAACAAGAGTACATTCAAAAACATATCAACGAGTTAAGAAAAAAAGCCAAGATAAAAATAGCTCAACAAAACCCTTAGCCCTGTGAATTAAAGTATAAAAAAGCCCTTTTAATAAGGGCTTTTTTTATGCCTGAACCGTTCAAATGTGCTTAACCCTTTCTTAAATGAACACCTAAGAACTACTGATTTCAGAGACGCTTTTAAATATAAAGAAACCTGCTTCAATCATCACGCACTACTGTAAAGCTGTGCCTACAAACCACTGGCGAAAAGGGGACATAAAAAAACCCGTTTCGATCACACCATCCGCTAGCCCAAAAAGGTTTCAACTGGATTAAACACACATACTGTGTTATTTTGCGCGATCAAATTTATAGAGTCTTAAGGAAAGTAAATGCGCATAATCCTTTTAGGGGGGCCTGGGTCTGGCAAAGGTACCCAATCACAGTTTATTACTGAGAAATTTGGTATCCCTCAAATCTCAACGGGCGATATGTTACGAGCAGCCGTTAAAGCTCAAACACCTCTTGGTATAGAGGCAAAAAAGATCATGGATGCCGGAGACCTTGTCTCTGACGATATAATCTTAGGTTTAATACAAGACCGATTGGCTCAAGATGATTGCGCTAAAGGGTTTCTTTTAGATGGCTTCCCTCGCACTATTCCACAAGCTACAGGGCTTGCAGATATGGGCATTGAAGTGGATCATGTCATTGAAATTGCGGTCGATGACGAAGAGATTGTTCGCCGCATGGCTGGAAGACGCGTCCATTTAGATTCGGGTAGAACCTACCACCTCATTTACAATCCGCCTAAGCAAGAAGGGCTCGACGATGTAACTGGTGAAGCGTTAGTGCAACGCGCCGATGACCAAGAAAATGTCGTCAGAGATCGCTTGGCTACTTATCACGAACAAACATCACCTCTTATCGGTTTTTACTCGAAAGCAGCCGACAGTTCTAATGTTAAATTCAATACCGTAGAAGGCGTTGGCAATGTAGACGATATTACCTCTAAAATATTGGCTGTACTCGACCGCTAGTATTACACTTAATGTACTAAACAACGTGTTCAGTACAACATAAATAATAAACGTCACCTCATCTCATCATTGGGTGACGTTTTAGATTTAAACAAATAATTTGTTAGGAACTTACTAAAATGAAAACTTACGATATTGCGGTTGTTGGCGCCACCGGTGCCGTAGGAGAAACAATGCTGTCTATCCTTGAGGAAAGAAAATTTCCTGTGGGAAACATATACCCACTCGCCAGCAGTCGATCCGCCGGTGGAACAATCCAGTTTAATGGCAAAAATGTAAAAATTGGGAATCTTGCCGATTTTGATTTTAGTAAAGTACAAATCGGGTTATTTTCTGCGGGCGGCTCTGTCTCTGAAGAATATGCGCCAAAAGCATCGGCAGCAGGGTGTGTCGTTATCGACAATACATCACATTTTCGTTATGACGATGATATTCCACTGGTAGTACCTGAAGTCAATCCAGAAGCTATTGCCCAACACACTAACAGGGGCATTATCGCAAACCCAAACTGCTCTACCATACAGATGGTAGTCGCTATAAAGCCTATTTATGATGCGGTTGGTCTTGAGCGTATTAATGTGGCCACTTATCAAGCAGTTTCAGGTACTGGAAAAAGTGCCATTGAGGAACTCGCTGGTCAAACAGCAAAACTGTTAAATGGTAAAGAGGCGAAGGCCAGTGTTTATCCAAAGCAAATTGCTTTCAACGTCTTACCACAAATAGATGTGTTTCAAGACAATGGGTACACCAAAGAAGAAATGAAAATGGTTTGGGAAACCAAGAAAATTTTTAATGATGAATCCATCAGCGTGAACCCTACAGCGGTCAGAATACCGGTTTTTTATGGTCACTCTGAAGCCTTACACATTGAAACCAAAGAAAAAATTAGTGCGGAAGCTGCACGGGAATTACTCTCCAATTCCAATGGCATTACAGTCATTGATGATCGAGTAGATGGCGGTTATGCAACGGCTGTCACTGAATCTGCTGGCCATGATGATGTTTATGTCAGCCGTATCAGAGAAGATATTTCTCACCCAAAAGGTCTTGACCTATGGGTTGTTGCAGACAATGTTCGTAAAGGTGCCGCCTTAAACAGCGTGCAAATCGCTGAAGTACTAGTAAAAAATTATCTTTAGGCTATAGTTAAGGTTAAATAATTTCATCAACTTTTAGGGATAGACGACTATCGTTAGTTTAGGAGCAACAAAATGAACAAACCAGTTAAAGCCATTGCCACACTCTGTCTACTTAACTCAGCCAGCGTATATGCATTAGGTGTCGGGGAAATTGAAACGCATTCAGCACTCAATCAATTATTGAAAGCAAAAATTCCATTGGTTGGTTCTCAAAAAGAAGACCCTAGTAATATTAGAATAGGTATCGCTTCACGCGAAGCCTTTGAAAAAGCAGGCATCGATCGCCCCCACTACCTAACCCAATTAGAATTTACGCCTGTACTGAACAAAAATGGGGAAATAACCGTTGATGTTCGTTCTAGCGATACCATTAAAGAACCTTTCGTCAACTTTATCCTTGAAGTTGAATGGCCCCAAGGTCGTACGTTAAAAGAGTTCACCATCCTGTTGGACCCCCCTATCACAATGTCTGATGTTAAAACAACACCACTTGAATTACCCCAGGTTCAAGTAACACAAATCTCGCCAGCCGCGCCGACCACATCGAACACACAAACAACAAGCTATACCCCTACTGTTAAACAAGCTCCTCCAGCGACAGAGTATGGTCCTACTAAAAGTCGAGACACTCTCTGGGGGATTGCAAAAAAACTGGTCACAAATGACCGTTCTGTTACTCACCAACAAATGATGCTGGCACTTTACGACAATAACCCAAAAGCTTTTTATAAAAAAAATATTAATGCTTTAAAAAAGGGCGCCGTTCTTCAAGTTCCTAGCAAAGAACAAACAAGCAGTAGAAGTCCATCCCAAGCTAACAACGAATACGCTGAACAAAATGCTTTATGGTCATCATCAACAAAAGCCGTTGAAGCTCCTAAATTAATCGCTAAAACGGATGAAACAGATCAACCGGTAGCTACCGCGTCAAACGGTAAAAAAAAACTTAAAAATAACGTAGAAGAAGCAAAACTAACGCTTTTAACACCTGAAAAGGAAACGGAATCTGAGATTCCAGTCGAAGGTAACACCAGTGACACACCGGTCGGCTCATCAAACTCTTCTGATCAAGCCAATATAGCCATCGAAATGGCGACAACGCTTGAAGAAGAAAACAAAGAAGTTAAGTCTCGTCTTAATGACTTAGAAGCTCAAGTCGACAAGCTGCAACGATTACTGGCCCTGAAGGATGAACAGCTGGCTCAGCTACAATCTGTCAAACCCGCCGATGTGGCTGACATTAAAGCCCCTGAAGCAGCAACGCCCACTTCTGAAGAAAATAACAATCTCGCTCTATATGGCGGCGGCTTGGCCCTCGCTTTGCTGGGTCTTTTTTTAGTCAGACGTAGAAAACAAAATGATGAAACCCAAAGTGAAGAGCAGATTTCAGAAGAAACGCCAGACTTTACCTCATCCATTACAGAAAATAATGACACTAGCCTCAGCGCAACAACCATCTTAGAGGAAGAGCCTTTATTAAGTGAGTTTACGCCCAGTGAGTTTAATTCAAGCACACAAACTCAAGAAGCCGATCCTCTGACAGAGTGCGATGTTTATATAGCTTATGGGCGTTTCCAGCAGGCAGAAGACCTTATCAACAAAGCCCTTGAAGATGACCCTGATAACCAAGCCTACAAATTTAAATTATTAGATGTATATTTTGCCTCCAGCAATTCAGAAGCATTTGAGGACTTGGCCAACTCCCTATCTACTTTAAAAGACTCTGACCCGGATACCTGGAGTGATATCGTTGATATGGGTAAAGATCTTTGCCCAGAATCCCCCCTCTTTGCAACACCTCAAAATGAAGAATTAGACACTTCATCTGACATTGAGCAAGAGATCAATCCGGGCATGAGTTTTGAAGAAACAGATGATGTCGAGGAAGTAAAAATTGAAGAAACACCTGCCGAAAGCAAAGAAAATGGTGATTTTGATTTTGATTTCGATTTAATCAAGCCTGACACTGTTTCAGAAGACACTCATGAAAATATTGAAACTTTATTCTCACTTGCCCAAGCTTCCATTGAAATGGAAGACTTTGAATCTGCACGTGAAACACTTGAGCAAATAATCGCAACAGGTGATGAGGAAGAAAAGCAAAAAGCCCAAGAAATGCTGGATGAGATGTAGCACTAAATTCGCTTTCACCAAGCAATTCGTTTAAATGGATAACAATAAATATATAATTGAGCAACACGGCCTATAAGATACGTTCGACTTCTCTAGCAAGTAGACAGTAAAGTAAACAGATAACTTCATGTCCCCTATACTATTTGTCTTAAGGCATAACGTTTATCGCCCTCAATCCTAGCGACATGAGGCCATAACATTAATTAAGGAATCGAGCCATTTTCTTAAAATAGCGCAAGCTAAACGATTATTGACTCATCTTTTATCCATTAGTAAGCGCTGCTTAAGAAGAGCAAAATTAATACATCCCCTTCCAATTGATCAGAACACCCTTATTATTAATACACGACTATCAGTAGACAAAAAATAAGCGATCGGGTTATTGTCCATATTAACTGGAGAATTAATGACACTTTCAAGAAGAAAATTTGTACACCTGTTAAGTATTGCTACAACGGCCTGCACGGCCTTAATCACCCCAGCGATCAGTTGGGCAGCATGGGTCAATGACGCCTTTAATGCCAATGAAACGGAAGAGGCATATAAAAAACTATTTGGCTCCACGAGCCTTAAAAAGACTAAAAAAGTGAAGCTTAAAGTTCCAAAAGTACCCAATAATAATAATGCGGTACCCATCTCAGTTAAAACAGACATCCAAAACGTCGACTCGATTAGTCTATTTGTGGAAAATAACCCTCAGCCTTTGGTCGCTATTTTTGAAATACCGGATGGCACCTTACCAAAAATCTCCACTCGCATACGCATCTACCAAACCACTACCGTAACAGCCGTTGTCAAAACAGGAGAACAATTATTTAGCAAAAGCCAACGAGTCACCATCACCGATGGTCAATGCGGTGGCTAAAGTCACTCCACTCCCTTCTTTAAGATCAAGCCCTAATTGGAGATAGTTAATGAAAGTAAGAGCCATCATTAAAAACAACATAACGAACGTGCGTGTTTTAGCGGAACACCCTATGGAAACGGGTCTTGAGATTAACGAGGAAACAGGCCAAAAAAACCCTGTAAAATATATTCAAAAACTAACGTGTGAATACGCTGAAAAAGTTATTTTTCTTGCACACCTTGGGCCCTCAGTGTCAGAAAACCCCTATGTGTCTTTTTCCTTCAAAGGCGGAAAAAAAGGAGATACTTTACTCTTTCGTTGGAACGACAATACCGGTGACATTGAAAAAACCGAAGCGATCATAAATTGAATTTTTTAGGCTAAAGCAACAAGCTCTATCCGTAAATCAAGTTATCTGTAGATAAGTATTAATCGCTTTATGTGCATGGGCGGCCTTCGACATTTCCATACGAAGGCTATCCCGTTGGCTATGAGAGTATTTAGCCAGTAAGTTATTTTTATCTATAATGTATTGTATGCCTTCTGCTAATTGAGGTGTTTCTATATTTGGTTGCGTTTCAAATAAAGCACCAATAGCAACAGCCCTCTTTTTTTCTAGCTCAATAACATTTTCCCAATGACCCTCTTCTGCCAGTTCAATGAGTTTATTCGTGTCAGCAATGATGCTGTCAAGCTGCCGACTATCGTTTGACATGGTCATTTATTTTACTTGAGCAGCCTGTGAGTCTATTGCATCCCAGCCCATTTTAATTTCGCTTAGCAGCTTACCGGCTTCATCTAATAAAGCGACATCATCTTGAATATTTGCCTGCAACAAAATTCCGGCAATATATTCATATAAAGCATCTAAATTTTCTGATAGTTCACCACCCACCTTAAAGTCTAAACTGGCTCTTAGCCCCTCAATAATTGAAATAGCATTACCAATTTGCTCCCCTTTTTTCGCAATATTCTTTTGTTTTAAAGATGCTTTAGCCGACAAAATACGTGACATCGCGCCATCCAGCAACATTTGAATTAAACGGTGAGGAGAGGCATCCATCACACCGCCGTGAACACGTGTTTGTTGGTATTGCTTTAATGCTATTGCCCCATTCATATTAATCTCCGATTATAAATGTACTTTAATTATTTTGGTTTGGTTTATATACACCCGGCAAATTAGCCAGTTGTTGTGTTAAAAAATTACTTTGATTTTGTAATGTACTCACTAAAGCATCCATCGCTGAAAACTGAGAAAGCAACCGGCTCCCAAGCGATTCTAAGCGTCTATTTAACGCATCTCTTTGATCAGCAATATCATCAATACTCGTTTGCAAACCACCAGTTCTTGATTCAATAATCCCACCTGGACCTATATACCCTTCGATAACTGTATCTATGGTATTAGCAATACCATTTGTAGCGGCAAACAACTCACCGACCTGATCAAATCCACCGTCTAGTGCATCGTTTAATGAATCTGTATCTAGGGTTAGTTTACCCGTATCATCTGTTGTTATCCCAAGCTCTGCTAGTGTGCTAAAAGAACCAGTAAGACCAGAAACTGAAGAAGAAATTTCTCGCCTAATTAAATTTTGAATACCTCTTAGGGTTGAGTCACCCACAAGAATACCGCCGGTTTCTGTAGCAGAATCGTATGAACCCAACGCACTAAATGTATCGACTAGGCCATTATAATTTGCAATAAACGTATTTATTTTTGCCGTTACAGAAGCACTGTCTTGCACTACCGTTAACCGCTCACCCGCACCAACAGCAACTGACGTAATTGAAATGCCATCAACAACACCTTCAAATGTATCGTTAGCACTACTGATCAATTGATTATCTACTCTAATTTGTCCATCTAAAGCAGCGGCAGGCACATCCAAATTAGCATTCACTAACCGTGATAGCCCAAACCCATCTGTATCGTTTAAATCGTCATCATCTACAGTTATCGTAATTTCATTTTCAAGGCCTGTAGACGTCGATGTAAATACTAACTTTTGTTCCGTACCGCCTAAACCGTCATCTATATTGATGATCGAAGCTGCTACCCCTGAATTATCTGATGCTCCATTCACCGCATCGCGCACATCTTCAAGCGTGTCCGTTGCGCTTATCGTTAATGCAAAAGAGTTTACACCTTGAGTTAATGTTAAAGTACCGCCACCAATTGCATCTGTAACAGCAAACCCTTCCGTTGTAATCAACTTATGCGCCTGTGCTAACTGAACAACTTCTATACCGTATTGAGACACATCTGCCGTTTCATCTGCAGTCGCTGTAAAAATATCAGAGTTGCTTGATGTAGCAGACCTTACTTGAAAGTCTGTCACATCTTGCAAATTTTTTACGGCCGTTTGAAATAGCGATAATGCCCCTTTCAATGAACCATAGGCCGATATATTAGCTTGATATTCAGCCTCTCTTAAATCGAGTCGGTTAGCTGTATTTTGCCCCTCAGCCGCCACAAGTTGGCTAATAAGGGAATTTATATCTAAACCCGATCCAATACCTGGTGATGAAATTGACATAATGATTTCCTATTTGCATTTATCTAAACAACTTAAATGCAAAAACCGCGCCTCCTATGCACTTTCATTTACTAATAAACCTCTCGCCGCATCTTCTGCTTGCACCTTATTTTCAGCCAAATACGCTGCCATTGCCAACACATCCTCTGAAGGGAAGCTACGGATAACATCCCCCGTGTCTTTATCAGTAACGGTAATGATGGAACGCCCCGTATTCTCATGCACACTAAATTGAATACCCCGTCGAATGTTTTGAACAAAATCATTCAAATCACTCACCGTTTCTTCAACTTTTTTCTGTGCTTCTGGCTGGCTAACCTTTGCCTCATTTTCCGGCAATGATTCACCCATTTCTGGCTGTAAACTTACATTCTGTGCAATAACACTATCTTTAGATACGGCAACATTCGATGCTTTAGATGTTGCCACCTTCGCAATCGTATTAACTAAGTTAACTGTTTCCATATTAATCTCCTGGTTATGTAAAGTTTGGCCTTGCTTTAACAAGGCCAAAGTCACAACCTAGTAGCTTATTGCAATAAGGCCAATACGTTTTGAGGCAATGCGTTTGCTTGCGACAAAATTGAAACACCAGCTTGTTGAAGAATTTGCGCCCTTGTTAACGCAGCTGTTTCTTCAGCAAAGTCCGCATCACGAATACGGCTACGTGAAGCACTTAAGTTCTCAGCTGTTGTTTGAATACTCGCTACAACAGATTCAAAACGGTTTTGAACCGCACCTAAATCCGCACGGCCACTGTTAACTTGAGTTAACGCCGCATCAACCAAACTTAATGTTGCTGTTGCACCAGTTGATGTAGAAATATCAATACCTGCTACCGAAGCAAATGTACTGTTATTTACACCTGCAGCAGCAAATACATCAGCCGCTGCGCCAGCCGTTGCAATTGCACCTTTCGTACTTACTAATTCAATAGTGCCAATGGCTACACCGTCAATACTACCGCCTTCTGTCAATGTTGTGCCACCAATATCAATAGTGTCATTACCTGCTGTACTATTAGCAAAGTTTTGTAAATCGATATCTCTACCATCTGTAGTAGCTAATGTAATACTTGCTTTTGAAGAACTATCTGTAAATGTCGCTGTTATACCTGTAGTACCAGCTACACCGTTAATTGCGTTAACAAGTTCACTTAAATCATTTTGATCAGCCACTACTGCACTAACAGCTTGACCATTTAAATCAAATGTTACTGTACCTGCTGCACTTAATGAATCCAATGTAGTGCTGTTGCTCGCTGTTGCAGTGACTCCTAAACCACTCGCTGCAGAGTTAATAGCAGCAGCAATATCAGCAGCACTAGAATGTTGAGCATATGATATAGCACTTGTAGTACCTGCATCTGTTGTAATGGTTAAATCAGTTTCTGCGGCTACCGTGTTACCTGCACTATTATCTGCACTCGCAAGTACTGTACCTGTTAAAGTGCCGCTAACAGTCAATGTATGACTACCTAATTGAGATGTACGAGCATCTACAATTGAATCAACCGAAATAGATTGACCAGCATTAGCACCCACTTGGAATACTTGCGAAGTAAATGAACCATCTAGCAAGTTAACACCGTTGAAGTTCGACTGTTCAGCCACACGGTTAATTTCTTCTGTTAACTGTGCCACCTCAGCTTGTAATGCTTCTCTATCAGATGCACTGTTAGTCGCGTTAGCTGATTGCACGGCCAACTCACGAATACGTTGTAAGTTGTTTGTAATTTCAACTAAATCACCTTCAGCTGTTTGTGCTAGAGAAATACCGTCATTTGCATTTCGAGTTGCTTGGTTTAAACCACGAATTTGTGCTGTAAAACGCTCTGAAATAGCAAGGCCGGCCGCATCGTCTTTTGCAGAGTTAATACGTAAACCGGATGAAAGTCTTTGTAACGATGTATTCAAATCATTCTGAGATGTATTCAGATTTCTTTGAGCAGTTAAAGACGCAATATTGGTGTTAATAATTTGAGGCATTTTATTGCTCCTATGTAAGCTTATCGCTTACTTTATTTCTAAACATGACGGATATATCTTTTAATGTTGCTAGATATTCACCGCCTCCGTTTAATTTATCGGCGCAATAAAATTTTTCTTTAGTGTTTCTTTTTAGGTTTTTGTGAACCGGTTAACAATTCACTTAATTGAGTGTCGATGACAACGCCTTTTCATAAGCGTTTCGACCAGACTTTTGACTTAGCAGATCCTAAGACGCTGGCTTTTATAGCCAGACTCCCAGCTTACTGTTCTAGTTAAATAATGTTTTTACAATAAATTAAACAACGATAAGTTTTGTATGTTTACAAATGACTGCTGAGCGGCTTGCAGTGAGACAATTTGCAAATTGAGCTGACTGATGGCTTCAGCCATATCTAAATCTTCAACCTGCGACTTAGTTTGTTCTATATTTAATAGGATATCTTGATTAATTTCATTTTGATTATCAACAACATTTAATCGAGCCCCTATTTGCGAACGGACGTCTAGAATGCGATTTAGCGCTGTGTCCAGTTGGTCTAAATGATCGTATAAAGGAATAGAGGCTGGCGTCGTTATTGAAACATCACCACCCGTCCCATCACTGAAACTTAAGGTGCCTGCCCCTTGATTATCGGCTAACAACGTTAACGCGCTACCATTTAACGTAGAGGTAACATCCGTATTACCCAAACTTTGTTCGGTATTAATTGCGGCATTCAAATTAGCCATTGTTGTGTCAGTATCAACCCCAATTGAAATGGCTGTATGGCCTGCTGTTGTGATGGCGTCATTATCAAACTCATACGTTACGCCGTTTATAACAACGGTTTCACCATCTGCCGGTAATACACCCATGGTAACAACCATTTCTTCCGCTGCGGGTCTATTCGATGCTAAATCCGTGGCCAGATTATAAATGGTGCTGAACATGTCTTCAGTATTGCCATTTTTATCTTGTAAGTTAAAAAATATTTCTGCACCTGAATTATTGTCCGACACGGTACGGTTTTCACCAATTTGGATAAGGCGCTGACCTTGGTCACCTTGAAAACTGAATACACCCGTTTCAGACGAGCCTGTTACCGCTTGTGTTTGCCCCTTAAAACCGGCGTACAAGTAGTCGCCATTAGCATCTTTAGTATTAGCTAACGCAATCATTTCATCTAAACGCTGAAACATTTCCTGTGCCAAAAATTGCCGGTCTTCAGCCGTGTTTGTATCGTTGAAACCTTGCACAGCCAATTCACGAACCCTTTGCAAACTGTTGGTGACACTTTGCAAAGTTCCATCCGATAAAGAGAGCCGATTTTCTGCATAGTTTATATTGGTTTGAAAGTGTGTAATTCGGCTAATCGATTGATTAAAGTCTAAAATCTGTACAGCACCTGACGGGTCATCCGCCGCTGTCAGAATACGCTTACCGGATGAAATTTGCTGTTGCGTTTGATGCACTTTCGTTTGCTGTAACAAAATGGCATTAATGCCCAATTGTTGCGCAAGACTGGTTGAAATTCTATCGGCCATTATCTGAATGCTCCTAAAAGCGTATCGAAAATCGTACGCGATGTTAAAACCACCTGGCTGGCAGCTTGGTAGGCTTGCTGAAAGCGTATCAGGTTAGCTGCTTCTTCATCTAAATTAACGCCACTAACGGCCTCTTTAGAAGCAATCATTTGCGTTAACAAACCATTTTGCGCAGCACTGTTGACTTCAGCCGCTTGCGTGCGACGTCCAACATCCGCTATAAGCTGGCCATAGACATCTTGAAACGAAGCGGTTCCACCCGATAAGGTAAAACTTGTTTGTATATTGGCTAACGCGTGTGCGTTTCGGTTATCGCCAATGCCACCTGCATTATCAATAAGCGAGATAGTGTCTCCCTGATCGGGCTGCCCTGTTAAGGTAAAACTTATATCACCAAAACCCGCCACATTAACAGTGTAGCTCTGGCCACTGTTACTTGCCGAGTCGTACGCTAATGGGCCACCTGTTGCATTACTAACGGTATACTGCTTTAACGTATCGTCATAACTTAAAACCACATTGGATGGTAAATTCGCAGCAGATAAACCACTGATAGACATATTGCCCAACCCGCCTGTACCCGTATTACTCGCTGCTTGTTCAGAAACAACAGGTAAAGCAACGGCTATATCTCTTGGGTCACTCAGCGCGAGTGAAAATTTTTCCGCTGAATAACGTGTTGGACTAATGACTCGATAGCTCTCATTTGCCGAGACGCCTGTCAGGTCAAACGTTAAACCATCTAACTGTTCAAGGGTTGTGCCTGCAATCAGGCCCGTTGCAAGCACCGTATTATCAGAGAGCCGGGTAATTGTATAATTATTGCCCCCATCCGTTGTCACCTCATAATCACTGTTGTTGATCGTTGACGGATCAAAGACATTTGTTGTTAAAGATCCCCCATTATTCACCAGGTCAATCTGGCTTAAGGTGGGTGTGCTGAAAAAATTTAAACCTTGCTGCCCATCCAAATCAATGCCATTAGCATGTTGTGCATTGATAGAAAAAGATAAGCCGATGGCTATTTGCCCAAGTGAATGTACTGCTTCATCTAAGACCTCTTCTTTAAAACGAAGCGTACCGCCAATTTCACCCCCCGTCATAAATTGGGTCACAATGGTATTACCACCCGGCTGTTGAAAAACAATATCAACTGAACTTGGATCGAATTGAGAAGGCTGAAGCGCCAAGGTATTATGCCGCTCCCCTAAAACAAGCGACTGCCCGTTACCAATAAAGACGTTAACTGCACCATCTTCCTGTTCGTTTGTTTTTACATTAACCAAGGCCGATAAATCGTCTATCAATTTATCACGCTGATCCAACAAATCATTTGGCACATTACCGTTTGCGTTACTTAAAGCGACTTTAATTTGCTGATTCAACGTCGCAATATTGTCAGACAGTGTATTAATTTCATTAATGTTATCTTGCAATGAACCTCGAACTTGCGTGCCCAGATCACTAAATAACTGGTCCAAAGTAGCAAATCGATTCTCTAATACACCGCCCTCCGTTAGCATGACTTGTCGTGCGGGGATAGAGGTCGGATCATCGGCCACTACTTGAACAGCATTAAAAAAATCTTGCAAGGCGCTATTTAGGCCAATATTCTCATTGGCCAATGCACCATCTATTTGGCTGGCAAACCCTAAATACGTGTCTAATTCTGCAGAAGCTGTCTGACTACTTCTGAATTGTGCGCTCAAAAAAGCATCGTAAAGCCTGTTAACGTCCGTCGCATTTACCCCTGTACCGACATATCCCGCCCCAGCAATTTGTGGGGTTGTAGCATCTAGCTCTACACGCTGACGACTGTAGCCTGCCGTTGCCACGTTGGCAATATTATGACTCGTCGTATCGAGCACGGTTCTAAAGGCAGTTAAACCTGACAGCCCGGTGAGCAGTAAGTCACTCATGATGCTGCTCCATTTAAACGTTGCTTTGTCATCATTTTATCTTCCATTATTCCTTTATCGGCTTATCCTGCAAAACCTGAAGTCGGTGTCGTTAATGCGCTCAATTGCTCACGCCCTAAAATAGATATTATTTTCCTGGCATACGCGGGATCGGTTGCATAACCAGCCTTTTGTAAGCCTTTTATAAAGCCTTCATTTGAATCTACCTTTTCCAGTGCTTCCTGGTAACGGGGGTTTTGCTTTAAGAACTGTACGTAATCTTTAAAACTCTCTTCAAAACTGTCATAAGCACGAAAAGTAGCTTGGCGTTTTGAAGCAACTCCCTGGTCGTATTCAAGTGTCTGCACTGTCACCGTTTTACCTTCCCAACCGCGCGACGCTTTAATGCCAAATAAATTGTGGCTACTTTGACCTGCTTTATTTTGTATAACATGCTGGCCCCAACCTGTTTCTAGGGCTGACTGTGCAAGCAACACACGTGCATCCACGCCCAGTTCTTTCGCTGCTTGTTGTGCTTGTGGCCACAGCTTATTAATGAAGTCTTCTGGTGACTCAATTTTATTGCGGGCTTCATCGGTTTTTTCAATCGGCCATTCTTGTAAGGCACCTTGTATGCGTCGAACAGAAAAATCTCGGTAGTTCGCCAAGCCAAGTCCTTCCACTCCATCATTAGCCTGAGTTTGCTCGCCCATTTGTTGAACAATCATATCGGCTAACCCTAAGTTGCCACGTTTTGATAAATCCAATGAGATTTGATCGTCGTACATTGATTCGTAAAACGTTGTTTTTTCGCTGTTTATTAGCTCAGACTCTGGCACCGTATCCCTCATGCTCTTGAGCATCATTTTGAGAAAAACGGTTTCAAACTGACGAGCCACGTCTTTAAGAGCCGCCTGATTATCCGCTGAACTGCCCTTTGCCTTCGCTTTTAATTGCGCCAGACCATTAAAATCCGCATAAATATCTGCTTGTGAGCCGGTGATATTCATTAGATAACAATAAGCTCCGCAGACAAAGCACCCGCACCTTTTAGTGCTTCTAGAATAGCCACCAAATCACTGGGCCCTGCACCCACCTGGTTGACCGCCCTGACAATTTCATCTAACGACACCCCAGGGTTAAATACAAACATTCGTTTATCTTCTTCCGTGACTGTGATGTCCGATTCAGGGGTTACCACTGTTTCACCATCCGAAAATGCACCCGGCTGACTGACATTTAAATTCTCATTGATCGTAACGGTTAAGTTACCGTGCGAAACCGCTGCGGGTCGCACGTTAACTTGATTATTAATAACCACTGTACCCGTTCTTGAATTAATAATAATGCGCGCTGCCGTTTGTGCGGGCTGCACTTCTAAATTTTCAAGCAGCGACATAAAGGCGACCCGTTGTGCTGGATCACGTGGCATGTTCACTTTAATACTACCCCCATTAACGGTATGCGAGGTTTGCGGCCCAATCGCTTTATTAATAGACATTGAAAGGCGATTAGCCGTTGTAAAGTCATACGTATGCAAATTCAATGTCAGTGAATTGCCTTCGTTAAAAGGGCTATAAACCGAACGTTCTACTGTTGCACCATTTGGAATATTACCAACGGTTGGAATGTTCACGCTGACCTTAGAGCCGTCATTTCCTGACGCACTCAAACCGCCCACCACCAAATTTCCTTGAGCAATACCATAAATTTGACCATCTGCACCTTTCAGAGGTGACATGAGCAAGCTTCCGCCACGCAAACTGCTCGCTTCGCCAATGGCATTGACTGTCACATCAATTTGTTGACCCGGGCTGGCAAACGGTGGCAACGTTGCATGAATAATGACCGCCGCGACATTTTTAGATTTAACTTGTACCGTTGAGGGAATTTTTACGCCCATTTGACTCAACATACTGCGCAAGCTCTGAGACGTAAAATCGCCGGACTTAACTTTATCGCCCGTTCCGTTTAAGCCAACCACGACACCATAGCCCACTAATTGGTTAGATCGTACACCGGTAATGGATGCCAAATCCTTAATTCGTTCCGCATACACCGTGGTGCAGCTAAGCGTTAAAAGAAAAACGGTAGTGATTAATTTTTTCATCATCCTCTCCTTAAAACGGGAATATCGCACTGATAAAGAACCGAGCCAACCACCCCGCCTTATTGGCATCGGCTAAGGCCCCTTCACCTGTATACATAATGGTCGCGTCGGCAATTTTTGTGGACTCAATACTGTTATCTGGGTTGATATCTGTAGGCCGAACGATGCCAGCTAAGCGAATGTATTCATTCCCTTGATTTAAACGAACACGTTTTTCGCCTCGAATTTTCAAGTATCCATTGGGCAGTACATCTACAACACTGACCGTAATACTGCCGCTCAAGCTGTTATTTTGTGTGCTTTCAGCTTCACCCGCGAAGTCATGAGCCGACGTTAAACTACTATCAAGATTAAGTCCTTTTAACGAGGGGTCTACAACACCCAATATTGTTGGCGCCGACATACTGCTTGTATTGTCTTTTTTGAAATCAGTATCCGCTTGCTTCTTTGCATCCGTTTTTTCAACAAGATTAATCGTTAAAATATCGCCAATACGCCGAGCTCTTATATCTTCAAACAAACGCACTTCATAGCCTGATTGATAGATAGATCCATTGTTGCTTTTTGGCATTTGATAAGAGGCCGGTTGAGCTGGAACATACTCAGGGTCGTGGCGCGGTTTACTCATGTTATCCATCATGGCGCAACCGGGTAACAGAGCGACTAAGGTCATAAGGTTAAGCGCTTTCATGTTCATCATTCCTTATTTATAAATCCTGCATTAAACGTTGCAGCATTTGGTCTGAATTCGAGATGGCTTTTGAATTCATTTCATACGCACGCTGTGTTTCTATCATGCTGACCAATTCTTCCACCACATTTACGTTAGATGTTTCAAGCGAACCGCCCGATAACAAACCCACACCAGATTCACCGGGTGTCGACACGGTTGGAGACCCACTGGACAAAGACTCTCTAAACTGGTTCTCTCCAATGGGGTCTAGACCGGTTGGATTAGTGAAATCCGCTATCGTAATATTCCCCACTTGAGATGGGGTCCCATTTCCCGGTTGCAGAACCGATACCGTCCCATCCACACCAATCGTGACGCTCAGCGCATCTTCTGGAATACTGATAGACGGCTCTAATGGATACCCGCCAGAGGTGACCATTTGACCATCGCCATCCAGTTTAAAACTGCCATCACGGGTATAGGTGATGGTGCCATCAGGCCGTAGGATTTGAAAAAACCCTCGCCCATTCACCGCGATATCTAAGGAGTTACCTGTTTGTTGAATAGTGCCTTGCGTGTGTGTCTTTTCTGTTGCGACCGTACGAACACCCGTCCCAATTTGAAGACCCGTTGGCAGAATAGTATCTTGCGACGATTGCGCGCCCACCTGCCTCACATTTTGATACAGTAAATCTTCAAAGACGGCACGAGATTTTTTGTACCCAGTCGTGTTCACGTTGGCCAGATTATTTGAAATAACGGACATACGGGTTTGTTGTGCTTCTAATCCCGTTTTGCTGATCCACATGGATTGCGTTGACATAATTGATCTCCTAACTGATACGCATTAATTGAGCGCTGCTGGCTTCGTTTTCGCTGACTGTTTTCATCATTTTGACTTGAAACTCAAAATGACGAGACAGCTCAATCATATCGACCATCGCACCGACCACACTGACATTACTGCTTTCCACCGAACCCGAGACTAAACGCACTTCCGCACTGGGTTCTGCATTCACATCACCTTTTAATCTAAATAAACCGTCCTTGCCTTTTTCCATGTCGGCGAGTTCTGGGTTAACTAACTTGATTCTGTCAATCGCAGATAACGTTGCTGCGCTATCCCCCAGTGGGATAATACTGATCGTTCCATCACTGCCTATGTCTATTTTTTCCGCTTCGGGAAGTGTTACAACACCACCTCCTCCCATCACCGGTAACCCCGTTCCAGTAGTTAACAAGCCGTTTGGGGTTACTCTTAAATCACCTGCTCGGGTATAAGCTTCAGAGCCATCATCCGTTTGAACAGCTAACCAACCATCGCCGTTGATGGAAACATCTAAGTCACGCCCCGTTGACTGCATCGTGCCTTTATTAAAATCAATGCCCGGACGCTCTGCCATCGCATAAACATTAGAAGGCAACCCTGCTCCATACACAGGCATACTTCTAAATTGTGATAAATCAGCCTTAAAACCGGTCGTATTCGCATTAGATAAATTATGTGCATTGACCGCTTGGGCCAACAAGGCTTGCTTAGCTCCACTCATCGCAACGTATAGGCTGGTGTCCATTTTTTCCTCCCTTAATTCGTCGTTAATTAACGGATGTTAATAATGGCTGTTTGGATTTCATTTTCAGTAGAAATCGCCTGTGCATTCGCTTGGAAATTACGTTGCGCTGTAATCAAACTCACCAATTCCGTCGCAATATCCACGTTAGAGGCTTCTAAGGCACCTGATTGAAGCGAACCAAAGCCGGCTGTTCCTGGTGAACCAATAACACGGTCACCTGCCGCAAATGTATCTGCCCATGACGTATCACCCAGTTGACGCAATCCATGTGAGTTTGGAAATGTCGCCAGAGCAACCTGTCCCAATTCTGTAGACTGCCCATTCGTAAATGTAGCCGATACGATGCCAGCTTCATCCACACTGATCCCACTTAAACGCCCAGAAGCAAACCCATCCTGGCTTAAAGAGTTAACGGCAAAATCACCGCCGTACTGGGTGGTGCCCGAGTAATCGTAGTTCAACACCAAATTGGCAGCTCCATTCCCCATTGGCAAGGCATCAAATGTAACATCACCACTACTGGGAATAGCTGCTTCGGCAATCTGCTGGAATGAACCCAGACCATCAAATGTCATCGTAAAAAAGTCATTAGCGCCAGCGTTTAAGGTTAAGCGGTTACCATCAACATAGGTATGTACTTGCCATTCGTTAATACTTGGGTCACTCGCAACGTAATACATGGTCGCAGGAAAATCATTCCCCAAAGAATCAAACACTGTCGTCGATGTTGAGTGGTTATAACTGCCTGCATCCGTCGTACTGAATTCGGTCGGGTCAATTGGGAAAGTCGTATAACTCGAGGGCACTGTTTGCTGCGCATCTAAATTCAATGTTGGATCCACAGAAGTAGTCGCTGCTGGCGCAGAGTCACCCGTGCTTAATTGTAATGACGTTAAATTTCCCGTATTAAATGTACCATTACCGTTTGTAGGAAAGGTTTGCAATTGACGGCCTGAGCTATCAACAACAAAACCATCCTTATCGGTACGGTAAGCACCGGCACGCGTGTAAACATTGGTTCCGTTATCACTCAAGACAAAAAAACCATCGCCATTAATCGCCAAGTCTAAACTACTGGATGTAAATTCAACATTACCCTGACCAAACTGCTGGGACACACTGGCAACACGAACACCACTCCCAGGGGTATTACCCGAAACACCCGTAAAAGAAGTCGCAAAAACATCCGCAAATTCTGTTCTAGATTCTTTAAACCCATTGGTAGATGCGTTAGCAATATTATTACCTGTAACAGATAAATCTGTTGCTGCTGCATCCAAGCCACTTAATGAAGTACGGAAAGCCATATTATTCTCCTGTTACTGTTTAAAATATTCTTGATACGTTTGTGAATGGAACACTGCCTAAACCAGCCAAGTTAAGCTCGAGTGGCTTACCTAAACCGCCTAATGTGACACTGTCCACATCTGCCGAAATATGTGTATCCAATTCAAAATTTTGCCCATCAATCCGAGCCTGTGCATTCACGTTATATAACCCGGCTGGTGCCATCGTTCCGTCTGCTTGTTTGCCGTCCCATGAAAACACCACTGGGCCAGCAGGTTGTGTTCCTAACGGAATCGTTCTGACGATTTGCCCTACCTGATCGGTTATATTGATTGAAACGTCTGGTGAACTGGCCGGCAACGTCAACTCACCATCAATCGTACCGCCTGCTGTTAGTGCGCCCGTTTGCAATGGAACAGAAACACGACGGCCTACTAGATTGGCTGCTTGCAGGGCTTGATCGTTTGAAACAGACGATGCAAACTCTGAAAATGAAGTTTGCAAGTCTTCAATACCCGTTACCGTACTGAATTGTGCAATTTGACCTAAAAAATCACCGCTTTCCATCGGCTTCATGGGGTCTTGATTATTAAGCTGCGTTACCATCAACTTTAAAAAATCCCCTTGAGCTAAATCACTGTTTGATTTCTTTGTTTCAGTTGTTGTGGTTTGTTTTGCAAGACCTAAATTTTGCAACGTATTGAAATCGACTTCTGACATTTTTTATACTCCGTTACTGACCAATTTTTAATGTTTGTTGTAACAATTGTTTTGCGGTGTTGAGCATCTCAACATTGTTTTTATAACTTTGACTGGCTGACATCATATTGGCCATTTCTTCAACCATATTGACGTTTGGTTTAAAAATGTAACCTTCCTCATTTGCCATAGGGTGTTGTGGCGCATATTCTGTCCGTAGCGGTGCTTGACTTTCTATAACACCCAGAACACGGACACCTTTTGATGTTGATTGATGAGCCATTGCATCTTGTAATAAAGCACCAAAAACTGGCTGACGTGCGCGATATGTTTCGTTTGTACTGCTACTAACCGTTTCAGCATTCGCCATATTGCTGGCCACTAGATTTAAGCGCGTTGTTTGCGCACTCATACCGCTGCCAGCCACGTTAAAAATGTTATAAAGAGACATGTTTATTCACCCTTTAAAGCTGAAAGATAACCCGAAATTTTGCCGTTGATAAACCGAAGTGATGTTTGATAATCCATTGCATTCTGAGCATATTTGGCTTGCTCAACCTGCGTATCTACCGTATTCCCATCTAACGATGCACTCCGAGGATTGCGATACGACAAAGCAACCGCGGCTGGCGTTTTATCAAACGCAATGTGTTGATGGTGTGTTTGCCTTAGATGACCCGCCGGTGTATTTAAGTGATTAAGAACAGCTTTAAAATCAAAATCCCGCGCTTTATAGCCCGGTGTATCTGCATTCGCCATATTTGATGCCAGCACCTCCGCTCGTTTAGAACGATAAATAAGGGCTTGCGCATGTACCCCGAATAATGAATCAATGGTTGTTGCCATGGGTTTCTCCTGTTTCACTGCAAGCAATAAAGCAGTAACCATGCCAATTAATTTAATCCTTAATAATCAATTAGTTAGATATTTATCGCCCCCTATCCGACATGGCAAAACGGCAAAAAGCGGCAAGGCGGCAATAATCAAAAAGGCTTATCAAGGTGTTCGATAAAAGTGACCACAGCATATTAAAGGCGTATAAACCGCCGAGTTGGGTTTGAGTATCGAACAACGCCCTTAAAACAAGAAGGCGCTCACTTTAATACACCAAACGACTCGAGTGAAATATTCAAATGACAAGTCGCCGGTGGATGAGCATTTTTTGAAAACACCACCATACTATATAGATGCTTGCTCACCCGTATCGCTTCTTAAACGCTATACACAGTGTTTTAATCAGCACATCGGCAAATCATTGTTTGACGCTATGTGGACAAAGCAGCTTATTATCGAAAATTCAAATCAGCGTTATTAAACTCGAACATTCGGCATTTTTTTGCCGCAACCCCAATAAATTTGTGCTTAAACTTTCATTAACCCAACAAAAGCCCCTCTTTTACCGCTTTGCTTGCCACAGAAACATCCGGCATATTAAATGCATACTTAATAGAAAATAAATTACCTTCAACGTTCTGCCGAGCTATTTATGAACAAATCATTTACTCTTTTTATTTTTATTTTTTTCGCCATACCCGCTGCTTATGCAAAAAACATTCAATTCGAAAGCCACCAAGTTATTAAAAATAAAGCACTGGCTTATTTAAGCTCAAGATTGGACGCCGAAGACATAGAACATACTCTTCAAATTCAGCATATAGACCCCCGACTGAAGCTAAAAAAATGCCCGTTGGAAATTGAAATAAACTTAACCCAAGAGCTTGTAAAACCTGGGAAAAACACATTAAACATCCAATGCAAATCGCCGGCTCCCTGGAGAGTATTTATCACTGCTGATGTCACTCTCTTCAGCCAGGCCTTAGTCGCCAAATACCCATTAAATAAAGGCCACCTTATTCAAAAAAATGATCTCAAATTAGAAACGATAAAACTCACGGGGCTTCGCACAGCTTATTTATCCGATCCAGATAGAGCCGTTAATCATGTATTAAAAAGAAGAGTCCAGCGTGGTGACCTTATCAGTGTCAAAAATTTGTCTAAACCAACGTTAATCAAAAAAGGTGACAAAATAACGATCATTGCAAAAAACAACGGATTTCAAATTAGCATGAAAGGCACCGCTTTAACGGCCGGCGGTAAAGACGACAAAATCAGGGTAAAAAACAGTAAAACAAAAAAAATCATCCAAGGGATTATTTTTGATGCCCAGACCGTAAAAGTCACTTTATGATAATGATATTAACCATCAAGTTTTCTAATTTGAAGCCGTTAAATAAGCTAAATACTTTTAGGAATTTCCATGTCTATTAAAATAAAAGGGGGAAATAGCAAGCCCTCTAAAACTTCGCTTAATAAATCTGGAAGCACCGAAAAAGGTGCTAAAAGCTCAACTCAATCGAGCCGAAAAACTGCAGACAATGATCGTGTTGATTTAACAGAAGCAGCCTCCAGGCTTCATCAAATTGAGCAATCATTGGCCGATATTCCTGTTATTGATACCGGTCGTGTAGAGGCAATAAGCCAGTCTATTGATGAAGGCACCTACACCATCAATAATGAAAAAATTGCTGATCGAATCATTGAAAGTGAAACCGCACTTCGCAAAAAAAAGGACTCACTATGACGGACCATTCTTCGGCGCAACTTTTAGAATTGATACAATCACTTGAAAACGTCTCCATGCAATTAAACGAGGTGTTAAAAAAAGAGCATGAAACCCTAAGCCTTAACGATAGCCAACAACTACTAGAGCTTTCTAAGACCAAAAAAGCTTTCGTTTCCAAACTAGAGAGCCAGACTAAAGTCGTCCATCTTTATTTAAAAAACATCAAGATAGAAAACGGGCTGTATGGTTTTACGGCATTTCTCTCTGAACAAAAACCAAGTGACGTATCGACGTTGCTTGAAACCTCCTGGCAAAACATTCAATCGTTAGCTGAAGACAATAAAACGCTTAACCATTCAAATGGCGCAATGATTGAACTCAATCGCCGGCATGTTCAACGCTCTCTTGAAGTTTTACGTGGCCAAGTGGGTAAAGAGACGTCCACATACGGAGCGGATGGGCAAACTATGACAAGCAAAATCTCAAGAAACATCTCAACGGTCTGATATATCGTGCGTTTTATTTCGTCGCTAAAATCACTGTTAGCATCAGAAGAAGAGCAGCATCACACTCAGAACAGCAACCCACACTTTATTACTCAACCTGCGCGTATCAAGCATATGCTCCAGCTTCTCATGGAATCCCACGTTCAGGTTTCTGTTGTTTTTGACGAACAATCAGACCATACCAGCATGCTGCTAGACATCTCCACAAACGAAATAACACTGGATCAATTAAACAGCCGAGCTGCTCACCATAAAATGCAGCCAGGCCAAATAATACAAATTAACGCGAAGCATCACTCTGTTCCACTCAACTTCTCTTCAACCATTACAGCTATATCAAAAAATGGTGACTACCTCTGCTCAATGCCAGAAAAAATATATCACCCTCAAAAAAGGGCTTTTTTTCGAATTCCTTTGGAGAACATTGAAAAATACAAATTCAGCGGTGCGATTCAGTTTTCTGAAAATCTGGTTTCAGGGTATCTCTATGATGTCAGTTTTGGTGGAATTAGCGTGGCGGTGTACTCAAATACTTACATTAAAAAAGGGGATATTCTTTCTCCTGCCAGTATAAAGCTTAAAAACGGCAGCACCATTCACAGTGACTTCACAGTTTGTTCTATAAGGAAATCTCCCCAAGAGGGCTTCTCACGCATAGGGTGCGAGTTTCTCAATCTTCAAGCCGACGATAAACGAATCCTCCATAAATTTATTACTGAAAGTGATCGTGAGCGCGCCAAAAAATAACCGACTGAAACATTGACCATACCGACCGAAAAATTAACCATGAAGCTATAAAAATTAAGCTCATTGCCCTACCCTTAAAAAGGTTATTGGTGCTATCATTTCTTAATACATCACTCAAAGATTTTTATTTAAAACTCATCGAGCATTTTTAGCATGGCCTCGGTAGCTCAGCTGGATAGAGCGCACCCCTCCTAAGGGTGAAGTCGCAGGTTCGAATCCTGCTCGGGGCACCAATTTAGTGCTAAACATTAATCATGAATTAAATGAATACGTTAAACAGTTATCTTTTTTAAAAACTCTATTACACTTACAGATATAAATTCAGGCTGACGGAATATATTTAATGAACAACTTAATGCAGTTATTTAAAAGCACTTCTGCGCTAAATGGTGCTAATGCAAATTTTGTTGAAGATTTGTACGAACAATATCTCAACGACCCAGATTCTGTTGATGAGCAATGGCGAGAAAAATTTCAATCCATACGCTCAAGCGCTGAAACAGTGGATATACCTCACTCTTCCATAAAAAAACATTTTTCCGATCTAGCAAAAGCCCCAACAGGTGTACGCGTTATTCAAGGAGGCCTTTCATCTGAGCAGTTAGCCAAACAAGCTGCTGTCTCCAGATTAATGAATGCCTACCGGATTAACGGCCATAAACAAGCCAACGTAAACCCGCTTGAAACACCAAAAACTCAACTGATTGCTGAATTAGACATAGCTTTCCATGGGCTAAGCGAACTGGATCTTAATACCCAGTTTGACACAGGTACTCTACACAACACCCCAGAACAACTGGCGCTAAAAGATATCATTCCCATATTGAAAGAAACGTATTGTGCCAGTATCGGTGTCGAATACATGCACATCAGCGACACCGAAATGCGCTCTTGGGTTAGACGCCGTATGGAAGGCCCTCGTGCCAAATTAAACCTTCAGCCCGAGCAAAAAAAGTGGCTGTTAAAATTACTCACCGCTGCTGAGGGCATCGAAAACCATCTGCATAGAACTTATGTTGGTCAAAAACGTTTCTCGCTGGAAGGGGGAGAAAGTTTAATCCCCATGCTTGATGAGATGCTTCAACGCCTTGGTGAACACGGCGTGAAAGAAACTGTTATTGGCATGGCTCACCGTGGTCGGTTAAATGTTCTCATCAATATTTTTGGAAAAAAACCGTCTATCCTTTTTGAAGAATTTGAAGGCAAGCGCTCAGCCTCGCCTGCTAAAGATGGTTCTGGCGACGTGAAATACCACATGGGGTTCTCATCCGACATCAATACACCGGGTGGAGAAATGCACTTGGCTTTAGCCTTTAACCCTTCACATCTGGAAATTATTAATCCTGTGGTTGAAGGTTCCGTACGCGCGAGACAAGATCGCCGTGGCGAGAACGGAGAAGATCAAGTCGTTGCCATTCAAATTCATGGTGACTCGGCCTTTTCAGGTCAAGGGGTGATCATGGAAACGCTTCAAATGTCCCGCACTCGAGCTTATGGCACAGGCGGAACGATTCACATTGTTGTTAACAACCAAGTGGGCTTCACCACCAGTAATCCAGCGGATACTCGTTCAACCCTTTATGCCACTGATGTCGCAAAAATGCTGGAAACACCGATTTTGCACGTTAATGCCGATGACCCTGAAGCTGTTTTATTTGCTGCTCAACTAGCCGTAGATTTCCGTCATGAATTCAGGCAGGACATCGTCTTGGATATGGTCTGTTACCGCCGCCGAGGGCACAATGAAGCTGACGAACCTGCGGTCACACAACCGTTGATGTATAAAACCATTCGATCTTTACCAACAACCCGTAAAATTTATGCTGACCGAGTAACCCAAGAAGGTTCGCTAAGCCAGGATGTTCCTGCAGCGTTGGAAGCTGATTACAGGTCGGCCTTGGAAAAGGGCGAAATCGTGTCTCGCCCTATTCTGGAACATAAGGTAAACCCTTATGTGGCCAAGTGGGATGCGTTCTTATCCAGTAAGTGGGATGACCCTTGCGACACAACTGTACCCGCAAAAGAGTTCCATAAAGTCTCCGATTTAATGCTAACGTTGCCGCCTGAGTTTCCATTGCAAAACCGGGTTGAAAAAGTACTTGAAAGTAGAAAAAAAATGTCTGTAGGTGCTCTACCTATTGATTGGGGCTATGCTGAAAATATGGCCTATGGAACCCTCTTAAGCCAAGGGCGTAATATCAGAATGACTGGACAGGACGTTGGTCGTGGGACATTCTTTCATCGACATGCCGTTTTGCACAACACACAAAATGGTGAAACATACACCTCCTTAAGGCACCTGCTACTCGAACAAGGCAGATTCTCTTTATACGACTCCTTCTTATCTGAAGAAGCCGTTCTTGGCTTCGAATACGGATATTCAACAACAGAACCCGATGATTTAGTGATCTGGGAAGCACAATTTGGTGATTTTGCTAACGGTGCTCAAGTCCTTATGGATCAGTTCATCAGCTCAGGCGAAACCAAATGGGGCCGACTATGCGGCCTTGTGATGCTATTACCGCATGGTTACGAAGGCCAAGGTCCAGAGCATTCATCTGCACGATTAGAACGTTATTTACAACTTTGTGCTGAGCACAATATGCAGGTCTGCGTACCCTCTACCCCATCACAAATATTCCATTTATTGCGTCGCCAGACCTTAAGTTTATTCCGTAAACCACTTATCGTTATGAGCCCAAAGAGCTTGCTTCGCCATAAGCTTGCAACATCAACCCTCGAAGAACTCATCGAAGGAAAATTTCATCCTCTGATCAAAGAAATTGACGAGCTGGACCCGAAAAAAGTAACCCGGCTTATCGTCTGCTCTGGCAAGGTTTACTACGACCTGCTGGAACAACGTAGAACCGACGGTCTAGAAAATGTCGCCATCTTCAGAGCAGAGCAACTGTACCCCTTCCCGATCGATGAGCTGCATGAATCATTTGACCAATACCCTAACTTAAAAGAACTTGTCTGGTGCCAAGAAGAGCCGAAAAACCAAGGCGCCTGGTATCAAATCAGACATCGCTTCTTTGACTTAGTGAGCGAGAAATTAGAACTTAAATATGCGGGCAGACCCATGTCAGCCTCACCTGCTGTTGGTCAATTTAGCTTGCATGTAGAGCAACAACAAAAACTAATCCAAAAAGCACTTTATTAAAAATAGATTTTAAAACAAGGAAAAAACATGAGCAATGAAGTCGTAGTACCTAGCCTTCCAGAATCCGTTGCAGACGCCACTTTGGTGACTTGGCACAAGAAAGCTGGAGACACTATTTTAAAAGATGAAAATCTGGTTGACCTTGAAACCGATAAGGTTGTTCTTGAAGTCCCTGCTCTGTCTGATGGCGTTTTAGCAGAAATTATCGAACCTGAAGGCGCTACGGTTATAAGCGGTCAATTACTTGGCCGCATTGAAGCCAGCGGTGCTGCCGTCGCAGAAACACCTAAACCTGCGCCCACGCAAACAGAAACACCCGCTGCAACCTTGCCAGCTGAAAAAAATTCCGGATCAACAGCCGCTCTAAGCCCTGCTGTTAGAAAATTGGTCGCTGAACACGGACTTGATCCAGTAGAAATTACCGCTACTGGAAAAGGCGGAAGAATCACCAAAACTGACGTTTTGAATCATATTAAACTAGAATCAAATAACGGCGTTTCCACACCATCAGCCACTATGAGCAGTCCTTCTCCCAGCCCGGCAGCTGATGCAACACCGGCACCGGCATTACCGACAAGTGATCGCGCTGAACAACGTGTACCGATGACACGGTTACGTGCAAAAATTGCTGAACGACTGATTCAAGCCCAACAAAACACCGCCATGTTAACGACCTTTAACGAAGTTAATATGCAACCGATTATGGATATCCGGGCTAAATACAAAGATCAGTTCAACAAAGTTCACGACACAAAATTAGGTTTTATGTCCTTTTTTGTTAAAGCCGCCGTTGAATCACTGAAACTTTTCCCTTCGGTTAATGCCTCTGTTGACGAACAGGATATTATTTACCACGGCTACTACGATATTGGTATCGCCGTTTCTTCCCCTCGCGGTTTAGTGGTCCCTGTTCTAAGAGATGCTGACCTTAAAAACTTTGCCACCATCGAAAGCAGCATTGCTGAATTTGGTGTAAAAGCTCGTGACGGTAAACTCGGCATGGATGAGCTGACAGGCGGCACTTTCACCATTACCAATGGTGGCGTCTTTGGCTCTATGATGTCCACACCCATTCTAAATCCGCCACAAAGCGCCATTTTAGGCATGCATGCTATTAACCAACGCGTTATGGTCGAAAACGGTGAGATGGTCATTCGGCCAATGATGTACCTCGCTTTATCATATGATCATCGCATTATTGATGGCAAAGAAGCGGTTTCCTTTTTGGTGACCATTAAAGACTTCTTAGAAGACCCTGCAAGATTATTGCTAAACGTTTAACAAGAGAGCACATTATGAGCACAGATAATAATACATTTGATGTCGTCGTTATTGGTGGTGGCCCTGGAGGTTACGTAGCTGCCATACGTTGTGCACAGCTCGGCCTTAATACGGCTTGTGTGGATGAATTTACCGGTAAAGATGGTAAACCTTCTCTTGGCGGCACTTGCCTCAATGTCGGCTGCATTCCTTCCAAAGCCCTTCTCGAGTCTTCCCATCATTACGAACAGTTAAATCATGGCTTAGATAACCATGGCATCAAGGTCACTGGTTTAAAAATTGATGTTCCCACAATGATTAACAACAAAGATGAGGTTGTCAGTCGACTGACCGGTGGTATCAGCGGTCTCTTCAAGGCGAATAAGGTCACCAGTTTTCATGGTCGTGGGAAATTAATGGCTGGTAAACAAGTTGAAATAACAACCGCCACCGGCGAAGTATCTCTTATTTCAGCCGAAAGCATCATTCTGGCAACGGGTTCACGGCCTATCGATATCCCTTCTGCTCCAGTTGATGATAAAAATATTGTCGATTCTACTGGCGCCTTAAATTTCGATAAAGCACCTGATAAATTAGGCGTTATTGGAGCCGGTGTGATTGGTTTGGAATTAGGTAGTGTCTGGAACCGTTTAGGCTCTGAGGTGGTGCTACTTGAAGCTCAAGACACTTTCCTCCCCCCGGTAGACTCAAAAATTGCTGCTGAAGCAAAGCGCCAATACAAAAAACAAGGGCTTGATATTAAAATGAGCGCCCGTGTCACTAAAGCCGTTTCCAAAGGCAAAAAGGTCACCGTTAACTATGAAGACGCTTCAGGAGAGCACACAATAGAACTGGATAAACTCATTGTCTCTGTAGGTCGCCGCCCAAATACAGATAACTTATTCGCACCTGAATTTCCTATTGAACTTGATGAGCGTGGCTTTATAGAGGTTGATGAACTTTGGCAAACAAGCCAGCCCTGCGTATATGCCATCGGTGATCTAATCCGTGGTCCTATGTTGGCTCATAAAGCCTCTGAAGAAGGGGTCGCCGTGGCAGAAGTGATTTATGGTGAAGAACCTGACATCAACTACGATGTCATCCCCAGTGTTATTTACACAAACCCAGAGATTGCCTGGGTTGGCCAAACAGAGCAGCAGTTAAAATCAGCAGGTGAGAAAATAAAAGTCGGCATGTTTCCTTTTTCTGCTAGCGGTCGTGCCCAAGCCATGGGGGACACAACAGGGATGGTAAAAATTATTTCGAGCGAAGAAACTGATCAAATTCTTGGCGTTCATGTCATTGGACCACAAGCATCTGAGCTCATAGCTGAAGCAGTCCTGGCCATGGAATACTCTGCCAGCACCGAAGATTTGGCATTAACTGTCCACGCTCACCCCACTTTATCAGAGGCTCTTCACGAAGCTGCGCTTGCTGTTGACAAAAGAGCCTTGCACATCCCTAACCGCTAAGTTTTTAAAAATATCGAAGTGCACCAATATTCTCATCGTTCTTTTGATGGGGTATTGGTGCCTTTTATCTTAAGAATGCTGTTACCTTTTTTTTAATATCTCATTAACTTTATCCCCCCTCTACAGACCTTCACCATAGACATAAGATCAACTAAAACCTTCCTCACCCCAATTAACGTCATCTTCTTCTCCTTCTTCTGGATAAGGACTTTCGATAAACAACCACCCTCATCTTTTACTCACTATTGCTTTACAAAAAGATTCAATTAGATTATTTTTACTTAAAGCTAATGTGTTTATTTAAGTTGTTTTTTTAACTTATTGATTTAAAAGACTTAAAAAAAGAGGTAAAAATGAGCGCCACCATCCAAAACATTATTCCAAAAAATGAGATTGCGGCTTGCGACCTTCTGATAGATTATTTAGAAAAAATTGGGGTTGAGTTTATATTTGGCATTCCAGGCGGCGCAATAGAACCTCTCTATAATGCTTTAGCCAGAAGTGAAAAACGTGGCGGTATAAAAGCCATTACAGCCAGACATGAAACCGGCGCTGTTTTTATGGCAGATGCCTACGCAAGAAACACAGGCAAATTAGGTGTCTGTTGCTCTACAACCGGACCTGGAGCAACAAACATGATCACCGGTATCGCTTCGTCTTATGAAAACAATACCCCTCTTTTAATTATCACGCCTCAAACTTCACAAGATAAAGCTGGCAAAAAAGCCATGCAAGAATCTGGAGATACAGGCATCAATATTTCGGGTATGTTCCAATTTTTCACCAAATACACGAGTTACGTCACTCATGTAGAACAAGTTGAGCATAAACTCGTATCGGCGATTATGTCGGCCTTTAGTAGCCCAGGTGGCCCAACACATTTGAGCATTCCAGCAGACATACTTAAGAGCCAAGTTCCCCTCAAACAAAGCTCGATCAATATTAAAAATTTACTGAGACGCCCTGTTTTCAAGGATGAAAGCGCCATACAAACGCTGATAAAAGAAATAAATGATTCTAAAAAAACAATTTTTGTTATTGGTGCTGGAACAAAAGAATGTAGCGGCTTAATAGCACAATGTATCAATGCATTAAACATTGAGTTTGTCGCAACACCTGATGGTAAGAGCTTCGTTAATCCCTATCACCCTTTATACAGAGGTGTTATCGGCTTTGCCGGGCATAAAAGCGCCAATAAAGCCCTTCAGAATAATGCCGTAGACACCATTGTTGTTATTGGCTCCTCGCTGGGTGAATTTACCAGCAACGCATGGGATCAATTAACCCTACTCAATAACAAATTGATCCATATCGATAATAATCAAGACAACTTTACCCGATCTTCAATGGCTAAATTACAAGTAGCTGGTGATATACCCAGTGTATTAGAAGCCATTTTAGAAAACCACAGAGCCCAAAACAAAGCCGCAGATAAAAGCGCGTCAACGTCCATTATCGATAAAAGCCAGTTATTCACGCATATGCAAATGGATAATCAAAAATCTGTGTATTTTGAGTTTGATGAGCCAGATAAAATTAAAGACCAATCCAGCCCTTTAAAACCGCAATTTTTAATGCATCAACTGACTCAAATTTTCCCATCGAATGCCCGCTATTTAGCAGATACAGGCAATAATTTAGCTTGGTCCATTCATTACCTCAACCCCTACGACAGACGATTTAACAACCGAAGAGCAACTCAAAGAAATGAAAAAGACAGGCGATCGAATAGTGCTGGACTTCTCCAAATTTGCGCTGAATTTTGTTCAATGGGCTGGTCCGTCGGAAGTGCCATAGGGACAGCCTTGGCACACCCAAAAGATCCCGTTGTGTGCATAGTAGGTGATGGCAGTTTTCTAATGTCTGGCAATGAAATTACCGTTGCACTTCAAGAAAAGCTAAATGTTATTTTTCTGATCATGAATGATCAACATCTCGGCATGGTTAAACATGGACAAAAACTAAATAACTCGGCTGATATTGCCAATAAACTACCTAATATCAGTTATGCTTTAATGGCCTCAGCAATGGGAGTCATGAGTTATACCATTGAAAGCGCAGATGATTTAGCTAAGTTGGACATCAATAAAATTTGTACGCGAAATGGACCGACTCTGTTAGACATCAGAATCGATGCGAACGAGGTCCCTCCCATCGCCACACGACTAAAAGGCATGAAATGAGCGTAGAAAAGGAAACAATCACCACCAAGATCTGGTTTGAGGAAGAAGAGCCAGACAACCCTTTTGCCGCTAAAACCAGCTATTGTTCTGGTTATGACGTCTACGGTGAACTCTTGGGAAAAATATCCTGGTCTGAATATATCTATTTGCTCTTTAAATTAGAAAAACCTCAACCTTGGCAGTCTAAATTATTAGAAGCTATCGCCATCGCTATTGCCAATCCAGGCCCCCGTGATTTAAGTGTACGTGGTGCAATGAATGGTGGTGTGGGCGGTTCGACTGCCGCCTCTTGTTTAATGGCAGCCCTCGCCCCAGGCGCCGGTAAAAATGGGGGTGCTAGAGAAGTTTATCAAGTAATGCGTTTATGGCAACAATGTGAATTTGATTTACCACTGTGGCAACAAAACCTATCCAACTATCAAGATGAAGAAGATGTTGAAGTTTGGCCAGCCAGTGAACACCCCCCAGGTTTTGACCCATATGGAGCGAGTTGTGCCACACCCATTTTACAAACTTTAAATCACTTAACGACTATTTGCTCAGATGGAGCTCTCGCTTACTTATCAAACAACCGAAAGGAATTTGAGCAAGCTGCTGATTGCCCGTTAGGTATGACAGGTGTCATAGGGGCAGCATTTACCGATTTAAATTTTACTGATGAACAAGCAGAAATGCTCTATCTATTGCTTCGCCTTCCCGGTGCAGCTGTACATTCACTAGAACAAAAAAAACTGGGCTGGCGAAAATACCCATTTTTTGGAAATAGTTTACAAGTTACAAATGACCCTGGCTCTTTTAAACAGAAATCCAAATTGCAAGAAACATCATGAGTAGAAATCAAATACTAGAACTAGCCGAGGATAATTGGCAAACAGAAATGGGAGCAGCATTTCCAGGCGAACGCGTAGTCTTTAGAGGAAAAGATTTATTTGAAGAACTAGGGGACTTAACTTGGTTTCAATACCTTATGTTTGGAATTACTGGAAAAAAATTCTCTAACAATGAAATTGCATTAATCGAAGCCATCTGGTCATTAACCGTAAGTTATCCGGATCCAAGGTTATGGAACAACAGAGTTGCTGCTTTAGCAGGCACCGCAAATTCAACGGGCATACTAGGCACATCCGCTGCGATTGCATGCTCTGAAGCGAGTATTTATGGCAATCAAATAAATATACAGTCCATTGATTTTATTAAGCGAGCAACGATTCATGAACTATCTGAAAAGCCATTACTTGACTTAATTAAAAATGAATTGAAACAAAAACGCATCATCCCAGGTTATGGGCGCCCTATCGTTCAACATGATGAACGAAGACAGCCACTAATAAACAAAGCTACGCAGCTAAATTTAGCTAGCGGCAATCACTTTAAAACAGCCATCAAAATAGACGAACTATTACAAACAACAAAATACCGTATGCAGATTAACGCCAGTGGGTTGGCTGCGGCGTTAATGGCCGACATTGGTTTAAGTAATAGAGAACATTACTATTGTTCACTATTAGCCTTTTCTGCGGGAATCATCCCTTGCCATATTGATGCATCAGAACATAAAGAAGGCACCTTTTTTCCTTTACAATGTAACAGGATAAATTACACAGGGAACGAAAAAAGACACTGGTAATTTTGAAAATCACAACTAAGCTTAACTGTACTAATAAAAAGGTATAGCTTAATGATGAAAAAATCTATAACTTGGTTGCTAATTACTCTCATAAACTTAATTTTCAATAACGCACAAGCATTCGATGAAGAAGCTTTAATGGATGCATATGGTGGCGAAGAATTTTTATACATTGCCACAGGCAGAAAACAAACTGTTTCTCAAGCGCCGGCCGTTGCCAGTATAATTTCTGCTAAAACTATTCGTCAGATAGGCGCTCGTGATATCGATGAAGTATTAGAAACCATACCAGGCTTACACGTTTCCTACGCCGCTGGGGGATACAACCCTATTTATCAAATACGCGGTATTTCATCTAGCACCAACCCTCAGGTTCTCATGCTAATAAATGGCATCCCCATTACAAATATTTTTGCTGGTAACAGGTCACAAGCATGGGCTGGTATGCCGGTTGAGAATATTTCAAGAATCGAAGTCATCCGTGGCCCTGGCTCTGCCTTGTATGGCGCCGATGCCTTTGCTGGCACCATTAACATCATCACTAAAAACGCCAGTGAAATTAATGGGCTCGAGGTTGGTGTGTCGGCCGGCAGTTTTGATGAATATCGCGGCTGGTTACAGTATGGCAGCACCGTGGCGGGTTGGGAGACGGCTTTTTCTGCACAGGTTTTAGATACCCACGGCCAGCATGAAAAAGTGGATCGCGACTTCCAATCAGGCCTTGACTCCCTATTAGGCACCTCGGCCTCTTTAGCGCCCGGTAGCATCAGCTTGGGTCGTCAATCACTGGACACACGACTTGATCTCTCTAAAGAAAAATGGCAAATCCGTTTGGGTTACCAAGGGAGACGACACGGCAAAACTGGTGCCGGGTTATTTCAAGCCTTAGACCCTGTTGGAGAAGCGAATGCTGATCGTTACAATGCGGATATTACATACCATAATCAAAGTTTTACTGAGCACTGGGACTTTAAAGCACAATACAGCTTTTTCAACTCAATAACCGAATCCGATTTAGTACTGCTGCCACCGGGCACAAACATAACCGGGCTTCCAGCTCATACGTTTCCTAATGGTGTAATCGCTAAACCCGATGTGCATGAACGCCATAACCGTATTGACCTGTCAATGTTCTACACCGGTTTACAGCATCATGATATTCGAATAGGCGCTGGCTTCCACCATCAAGACCAATACAAAATAGAAGAAAAGAAAAACTATTTAGCAGTTGGGCCTGCTTTAATTCCTCTGGGAGCTGTTATTGATGTTACTGACACCGCGCCGTTTAACCAGGAAGAAACCCGGAAGATTTATTATGCTTTTGCCCAAGATGCATGGGATTTTGCGCCTGATTGGACACTAACCGCTGGCTTACGTTACGACCATTATTCAGATTTCGGAGACACCCTTAACCCTCGTCTCGCCCTCGTCTGGCAAACCAGTTATCGATTAACCAGCAAACTTTTATATGGACGCTCTTTCCGCGCCCCCTCCTTTGCTGAACAGTTTAACATTAACAACCCCGTTGCCTTGGGCAACCCTGATTTGGACCCAGAAATTATTGATACATACGAAATGGCTTTTAGTTATACCGCCACTGACAATTTGAAGCTCAGTATGAATCTTTTCTACTACCAAATGAAAGATATTATCCGATTCAATCCGACAACAGCAAATAACACCGGCAAACAAACCGGTCATGGCCTTGAGGCGGAAATCAACTGGAAAGCAACCGACAAATGGTCAGTCTACGCTAATTACGCTTATCAATCGTCCGAAGACAAGGATACCGACAGTGAGGTTGCTGATGTTCCTCAACAGCAAATCTACTTGCGAACTCATTATGAGCTGACGTCCATTTGGTCCATCAATTCGCAACTTAATCATGTTCGCGACAGAAAACGCGCCTCAACAGACCTACGTTCAGCGATTGACGATTATACCGTTGTTGATTTAACGCTTCGCGCAAAAGAATTTGCGCCAGGATTTGAATTTGCCCTATCTGCCAGGAACTTATTTGATGAATCTGTTAAAGAACCGTCCTTAGCGCCGGGCGCCATACCCAACGATTTACCTTTAGCAGGCAGGGGAGTATTTGTGGAATTAAGGAAATCTTTCCACTAGCCCAGCCGTATAATACTTAAGTATGCCAAACCAATTGATAATCATGGATGATCATAATCAAAATGCGTTCTTTAAAAAAATACATAGTGCTGTTTTACTTTCAATTCTATTTTGTGCAAGCCTTTTTTTGGGGCATACAGCACAAGCTAGCACCACCTTCAACGTGACTGTTTTTTACCCTGATGTTAGAAAACCATACAGCATGATTTTTGAAACGATTACCAATGGCATTAAAGAGCACCCTGAAATAAACCTTAGCGTTCAACGAATCAGCAAAACGACGACAGAGGCCGAGATTCTAAAGTCCCTCCAACAAAAAAACCCAAATGCAGTCATTATGCTGGGTGGAGGTTTTAAATCCCTACAAGAAAAACTAAATGCCTCCTTTAAAACACTTTATGGCGCTGCTTTTTTTTCCAGCCAGGATATAGAAAAAGGGATCATGGGGGTCTCAATGGATCCAGCTCCTTCCCTGCTTTTTAAAGAGTTAAAAAAGTTGCACCCTAACATCAAGAGAGTTCACGTAGTTTTTGAACCTAATGCTAATGGTTGGTTAATCGAAAAAGCGCAACAAAGCACCAAAGAACAAGGAATTACACTAATACCGCACCAGGCAACCAATGTAAAACAAGCCGCGTTAATTTATAAAGAAATCGCTCAAAATAATCAGCACGATGAAAGTGCCTTATGGCTTCTCCATCATGACCCGACATTAGACAGCAAAAGTCTGTTACCCAGAATCCTGGTTGATGCATGGAAATATAAGCAGGTGGTCATCTCAAGTAATCCGGCGCATGTACGCCGAGGCGCACTGTTTTCATTACTCCCTGACAATCAGCAGATTGGAAAAGATCTTGCGGATATGACCGTCAATATCTTAAATGGGCAAACTGCCAACATGGAGCCGATGAAGTCTTCGTTAGTTGTCGCTAACCTTAGAACAGCCAAACATTTATCTAACTTCCTGATGTTAAAACAAAAAAAGAATTTTGCGCTAACCTATCCGAAGGGCGGGTCATATGATTAACAAACTGCACGTATTTTTAACAAAATACAGTTTTAAAAACCTGTTAGCTACGACCTATGTCATTGGTATTTCGTTATTAATAGCGATTGCCACCTTGATCACCTCAAATTTATCAACAAGGAGCGTGCATGAGAGCCTGAATAAAACAGGCGCTCAACTGATCGAATCATTTTCTGATAATAGCCGTATTGCACTCCTTTACCAAAGTAGAGACGAAGCTAAATTGGTCACAGAGTCGATCTTATCCTTTCCGGATGTAACCGCTGCTGGCATTTATAACCCCCAAATGCAGCCCATCTATCAAACCACCGATCAACTGGGAAAAAATACGATCAATTTGCCTGATAGCACCACTGTATTGGATTATGAAAATGAATTGGAGTGGTCATATACAGCGCCGGTTTTTAGTACTCAAGATGATGAAGCCTTCCTTTATTCTGTTGAAAAGTTTAAACCAGAACTGCTTGGTTATGTCCGTCTAACAGTCAGCAAAGGGGTCCTGAGCACACTGGAAAGAAATTTTTACAAATACAATTTAATTGTCATTGGCATCCTGGCCTTACTGTTACTCTGGGCTCTGTTAATCGTCACAAAACGTATCACCAAACCGATAGATAATCTTGCAGAGCACATGCTAGAAGCCACAAAAGGCAAATTAATCAAGACAAAAAGCATTGGAACGACGCGAGATATCATTAAAATGGAACATGCCTTTAGTGACATGATGCAAATTCTCGACAATCGTGAAAAAGAATTGATCACTACGCGTGATCTTGCAGTTGAAGCCGCTAAGGTTAAAAGTGAATTTGCTGCCAATGTCAGTCATGAGCTCAGAACACCACTAAATGGCATCTCGGGCATGTTAGAACTGCTTTCTGAGATGGACCTTGATGCGCAACAACAGGAATATTTAAGAGTCGCCTCTACCAGTGCTGCATCCTTATTAGAACTCATTGACGATGTTTTAGATTTTTCTAAATATGATAGCAATGACATTTCATTGCACCATGAATCATTCAACTTAAGAAACACCTTGGAAAACACCATCACCCTTCTAAGTACGCAAGCCCACAAAAAAAATCTTTCTATCGCATACTTCCTGGGTAACGACATCCCATGCCACATCATTGCCGATGAATTACGACTTCAGCAGATACTACAAAACTTATTGGGCAATGCTTTAAAATTCACACCGACTGGCGAAGTGATTATTAACACATCAATGGTTAAATTAGATGGACAATCAGTCACCTTACTATTTGAAGTAAAAGACACTGGGGTTGGCATCCCTGAAGAGGCACAAAGCAAAATTTTTAACGCCTTTTCGCAAGCGGACAATTCAACCACAAGAGAATTTGGCGGAACCGGTTTAGGGCTCGCTATCGCACAACAATTGGTCACCATGTTCGATGGAGAAATAGGTGTTAATAGCAAAGTTGGTGAAGGCAGTACGTTTTGGTTTACTGCAAATTTTACCATCGACAGTCAAATTGAACATCCTCAACCTTCTCCCGATTCTAAACACCTGAACATTTTATATGTCGGTGATGATGACTTATCTACCCGATTTATAAAACAGCAACTCCAAGCATTATCTTACTTTGCTGATTATGTTACCAACGCCCCGAGCGCCATTAGAAAATTACGCAACCACAAAACACTCAATAGGCCCTATGATTTTATTTTAGTCGACACACTCCAGTCGATGATAGATCAGCGCAACTTAATCCATATGGTCAATAATGATGAAACAATCAACAAAACAAAAGTTATAGCTTTGGTTGATAATGGCTCCAACAGCCTTAATTTAAATTCTGAAGGATTAAACATTTTTCAGTACATAAATAAGCCGGTTATGCTGAACGACTTGACCCTCAAATTAAACCTGCCTTCAGATACAGCCATACAACAATCAACTGAGCAAGATGAACAGCTTCCTCACTATGAAGGTAAAAATATTCTAGTCGTTGAGGACAACAAAGCTAACCAAATCGTTGCCAAAGCGATGCTGGAAAAATTTAAATGCACTATAACCCTTGCCAATAATGGCGTCGAAGCGTTAAAAACCTTTTCATCGCAATCATTCGATCTCATTTTTATGGACTGTCAAATGCCTGAAATGGATGGATATGAGGCCACATTTCAAATTCGAGAGTTAGAAAATAAAACTGTTCACACACCCATTATTGCATTAACAGCAAATAAACAGCTTTCAGACCGCGAACAATGTATAGCTGCAGGTATGGATGACTTTATGTCAAAGCCATTAACTCTGAATACATTAAAAAATGCGCTGGAAAAGTGGCTCTCCACCACACCCAAATCGGATCAGGACCCGGACTCAATAACCACCGTGCTCGATGAAATCAGCTATGCACAATTAAAAGAAAACCTGGGAAGCAGATTTAATGATGTATTGGATGCTTTTGTTCAACAAATGCCTGATGATTTGTCTCAACTCACAGCTGACGTCGCTCAAGCCAACCTTGTTTCAATCAACAAAACCCTCCATACAATAAGAAGTAGCGCGTCCAATGTTGGCGCGCTACGACTTTATCAAGCATGCGAGACTATGGAAAAAACGTTTGATAATAAGGAAGCTAATGCCCTGTCTATTCAGCTTAAAATAATTTTATTTGAGGCTGAATTAGCAATTAAAGAAGTCAGCTCTAGAAAAAACCAACCTTCTTCAACGTTACCCGCAGCTATACAAACAGAGTATCAATCAAAAATATTATTAATTAATAGCAGTAAAACCGTCAGGCTCGACATAAAATCGACGTTGGAATCTGCAGGACATCATGTAGATGAAGTGATAAACAGTCACCAAGGGGTGATGTACTGTGAACGTAATAAACCCGATATGGTTATCCTGGAACAGATGTTTTCTGGTGACAATAAAGAATTCGAAGATACCTGCATCGCGTTAAAAAAGCATGATATTCCTTTTATCGTGACCTCTAATACCGAGAGCGAAACATCAATTAATAATGCCTTTACTTCCGGTGCAGTCGACTATTTTTCAACTCCATTAAACTTTCCACTTTTTACACAGCGAATTAATAAACTGATCGCAGCCAAAGTAGCGGAAAATAAAATCTTTGACTTAGCACATAAAGACCATTTGACCGGTCTAATGAACCGTTCTTTATTTACCAAAAAGGTCTCTGATTATTTAACACAACACGAACGAGACGGAAAATTATTCGCCCTCATTTTCCTTGATTTAGATCGATTTAAACTGGTCAATGACTCATACGGCCATGAAGCCGGCGATTTATTACTTAAAATTGTTGCCGAGCGCCTTTCAAGAAGCGTTAGAGAAGTTGACATCATTTCCCGTTTTGGTGGTGATGAATTCGTGATTGGGCTGAGCGATATAAAATCACACAAAATTATAGAAAAACTAGCGCAAAAAATTCAAAATAATTTATCCAGGCCCTTTGTCTTCCTTGGTAAAGAAATGCACGTTAATGCCAGTCTAGGTATTAGTGTATTCCCACAAAGTGGTACCACCGTGAGTGATCTTGTAAAAAATGCCGATATCGCGATGTATTTATCTAAACAGTCAAAAACACCCTATGTGTTCTTTGATGATTCAATGGCTGAAAATATTAACAAACGCTTGACCATAGAAAATGAATTACGCAATGTTATTTTACGTAATGAATTAAACGTTTTTTATCAGCCGCAGTTCAGCCTATCAACCGGCAAATTAATCGGTATGGAAGCCTTAGTCAGATGGAAGCACCCTGAAAAAGGCTTAATCCCGCCAAATGATTTCATTGGTCTTGCTGAAGAAACCGGTCAAATTCATATGATTGGAGAGTGGGTCTTACAAACTGCCTGTTTAACTTTAAAAAATTGGATTGATCGTGGTGCCAGCCCTATTAGAGTTGCAGTCAATCTGTCTAATCTCCAACTTGAAGATGAGGAGATCATCAATAAAATCTCCGCTACTTTAAACTCTACCCAACTACCGCACGAGCTGCTTGAACTAGAAATAACCGAGAGCGCGGTGATGAACAATGAACAGCTCGTCATCGATAAACTAGAAGTATTAAAAGACTTAGGCATCAAGCTGGCTATTGATGATTTTGGCACCGGTTATTCATCGCTGAGCTATTTAAAGCGTTTACCGATCAATTTACTAAAAATTGACCGTTCTTTTGTCAATAATAGCCTTAGCAATAAAGCCGATGAAGATATTATAAAAACCATCATTGTGCTGGCTCACAGTATGGGCGTTGAAGTCATAGCCGAAGGGGTAGAAACTAAAGAACAAAGTACCTTATTAGAGGAACTTCATTGCGATTATGTTCAAGGTTACTATTTTGGCAAGCCGATGCCCGCTGAAGAATTTGAGAAATTATTATTTCCGAAAGCAAATAATAACGTGTACCCAATCTCTTTGTTACAATAATTTCTTTTTAATCGACAAAATTTATTAATGACCGTTATTAAACAAGATGACCTTATAGAAAGCGTTGCCGCTGCTTTTCAATTTATTTCTTACTATCACCCAAAGGACTATATTCAAGCGCTTGGAAAAGCCTATGAATTAGAAGAATCGCCAGCTGCCAAAGATGCAATGGCACAAATTCTTCTTAACTCACGGATGTGCGCGATGGACCATCGCCCTATTTGCCAAGACACGGGTATCGCTAATGTGTTTTTAGACGTGGGGATGGACGTTCAATGGGACGCCAATATGAGCTTGGAAGATATGTGTAACGAAGGCGTGCGTCGTGCGTATAACTACCCAGATAATGTTTTACGAGCTTCTATAGTCGCTGACCCTTTAGGATCGAGAAAAAACACGGGCGATAATACACCAGCCGTCATTCACACAAGAATCGTTCCCGGCAATACCGTGAGTGTTCACGTTGCTGCAAAAGGAGGCGGCTCTGAAAATAAATCTAAATTTGCCATGCTCAACCCCAGCGACAGCCTGGTTGATTGGGTACTCAAAACAGTCCCTACCATGGGTGCAGGCTGGTGCCCACCCGGCATTTTAGGCATTGGTGTTGGTGGTACCGCTGAAATGGCCATGAAGTTAGCCAAAGAATCATTAATGCAACCCATTGATATTCAAGAACTTAAAGAACACGGTCCTAAAAATCGTGCTGAAGAACTGCGTTTAGAACTGTACGACAAAGTGAACGCGTTGGGTATAGGGGCTCAAGGCCTGGGCGGCTTAACCACGGTACTCGATGTAAAAATTAATGACATGCCAACGCATGCTGCCTCTCTGCCTGTTGCGATAATTCCAAACTGTGCCGCTACTCGTCACGCACATTTTGTTCTAGATGGCTCTGGCCCAACTTACATAGAACCACCCAAACTTGAAGACTGGCCAGATATCGCTTGGGCACCCGATGCTCAAACCAAGCACGTCAATTTAGATACCGTTACTGAAGAAGAAGCTCAATCATGGCAACCAGGTGACCGCTTATTATTAAGTGGCCACATGTTGACTGGCCGAGATGCTGCGCACAAGCGTATTGCTGATCTGTTTGCCAACGGTGAAGCCTTACCAGATGGCGTCGACTTTAAAAACCGCTTCATCTACTACGTAGGCCCTGTTGATCCCATTGAAGGCGAAGTGGTGGGGCCTGCTGGTCCAACAACGGCAACCCGCATGGATAAATTCACCGAGATGATGCTCGATAAAACCGGCCTACTTGGTATGATTGGTAAAGCAGAACGGGGACCCAGTGGCATTGATGCCATTAAAAAACACAAAGCCACTTACCTTATGGCCGTTGGCGGCGCTGCCTATCTGGTTGCAAAAGCCATCAAGGGCTCCAAGGTAATTGCTTTTGAAGATTTGGGAATGGAAGCCATTAGAGAGTTCTATGTGGAAAATATGCCGGTGACTGTTGCTGTTGATTCTAACGGCGAGTCTGTACACAAAACGGGGCCCGCGCTGTGGCAATCCAAGATTGCAGGTATCCCCATTATAGAAGGCTGATCTTTTCTTACTCATACTAAAAAGCCAAGCGACATCAGCCGCTTGGCTTTTTTTGACTCATCAGTTTTTATTCATCTTTTGTAAGCAACTCTACCCCATCAGGTTTCTGAAACCCTCTTGGTAACTTAGTACCACGTTGTGCTCTTTTACCTCGATACGCATCCAGATCGGCTATTTTTAAATTAATATACCGTTTACCTGCATGAATTCGAATAGCCTGCTGTTCCGTGAAGACACAAAAACCAATAACACTATCATCGCCTGATTTTAAATCTTTGCCGGGTATTTGAATCAACTTATTCCCTTTGCCACGTGCTAATTCTGGCACCTCGTCAACAGGAAAGATTAACAAGCGACCCTGCTGACTGAGAATGGCCACCATAGCCTCTTGAGCTTCATAAAGAGCTGGAGACAACACGGTTGCCCCTGCAGGTAAGGAAATCAAGGCTTTGCCCGCTTTATTTTTACTATACAGGTCTGACAGCGTCGTCACAAAACCATAACCCGCATTGGATGAAAGCATCACCTTTTCTTCCTGACCCGCTAACACGTGGGTAAACATAGCGCCTGCCGGCGGTTTAAAATGACCGGTTAAAGGCTCACCTTGCCCTCGTGCAGAGGGTAAACCATGCACCGGTTGGCTATAGATTCGACCTGCTGAATCGAGGAAATACACCAAGCTATTACTCCGCCCTTTGGCCGACGCAAGATAGCCATCACCTGCTCTAAACGCAAGACTCGTCGGATCAATGTCATGCCCTTTTGCCGCCCTCACCCAGCCCTTCTGAGAAATCACAATCGTCATGGGTTCATTCGGAATCAGCGCTCGCTCATCTAATGCTTGCGCCGCTTGCCTGCTAACGATTGGAGAACGCCTGGCGTCGCCATAAAGCGCCGCGTCCGCTTGTATTTCTTTTTTAACCAAGGTACGTAAACGCTGCTTTGAATTCAGAATTTTCTCTAACTCATCACGCTCTTTTACTAACTCTTCTTGTTCCGCACGAATTTTAAATTCTTCTAACTTAGCCAGTTGACGCAATTTAATTTCCAAAATGGCATGAGCCTGAACATCTGTGATGCCAAAGCGCTGCATCATCACTTGTTTCGGATTATCTTCTTCACGAATAATTCGAATGACTTCATCAATATTTAAATAGGCAATCAACAAACCATCCAGAATATGCAAACGGTCGTTCACTTTATCCAAGCGATAATCCAACCGCCTAGTAACGGTTGCAATACGGTAAGTTAACCATTCGCTTAACAGGGTCTTTAAATTTTTAACCTGAGGTTTGCCCGACAGGCCAATCACATTGAAATTAACTCGATAGGTACGTTCCAGGTCGGTCGTTGCAAATAAATGTGACATCAACTGTTCGGTGTCCACACGGTTAGAACGTGGGATAATGACCAAACGTGTCGGGTTCTCATGATCAGATTCATCACGTAAATCCTCGACGATGGGTAATTTTTTCGCCTGCATTTGTACGGAAATCTGCTCCAGCACCTTCGCCCCTGAAACTTGGTACGGCAAGGCCGTCACAATAATTTGGCCGTGCTCTATCTCGTACCGCGCTCTAGCACGCAAACTACCACCACCCTTTTCGTACATTGATTTAATGTCTTCTCGCGACGTAATAACTTCGGCTTCGGTTGGAAAATCCGGCCCTTTAACATGTTCCATCAACGCACTGATCTCTGCTTTCGGTTCATCCAGTAAATGAATACAGGCACTGGCGACTTCATTTAAGTTATGCGGCGGAATATCTGTGGACATGCCAACAGCAATACCCGTGACCCCATTTAACAGCACATTGGGTAACCGCGCTGGCAGTAAAACAGGCTCTTGCAACGTCCCGTCAAAATTATCAGTCCAATCAACCGTGCCCTGGCCTAATTCACTTAATAAGCTTTCTGCATAGGGCGCAAGCCGTGATTCTGTGTAACGCATAGCAGCAAAGGATTTAGGATCGTCGGGTGAGCCCCAATTCCCCTGCCCATCCACCAAAGGATAGCGATATGCAAATGGTTGTGCCATGTGCACCATGGCCTCATAACAGGCGGTATCGCCGTGCGGATGAAACTTACCGAGCACGTCACCAACGGTCCTTGCCGATTTTTTAAATTTCGCTTGATTCGATAAGCCAAGCTCAGACATGGCATACACAATGCGTCGTTGTACGGGTTTAAGGCCATCGGCAATATGCGGTAAGGCACGGTCTAAAATAACGTACATTGAATAATCTAAGTACGCTTTTTCTGTAAAATCTTTTAGCGGTAATGTTTCTATATTTTCAAATTCTACTGTGCTCATACTGTTCTCTACAAATCAGCCAGATTGCCACTTTCTTCCAACCAGGCTTTACGGTCAGATGCGCGCTTTTTAGCTAATAACATATCCATTTTTGTGTGTGTTTCATCACCCGGATTCATGCCTAAGCGCACTAATCGGCGCGTATCAGGATCTAACGTTGTTACACGCAATTGGGCAGGGTTCATTTCACCCAACCCTTTAAAACGTTGAACATTCACCTTGCCTTTTAATTTTTCTGCAGAAATTCTATCTAAAATACCTTCTTTCTCCGCATCGTCTAATGCGTAAAAAACTTGTTTACCGACATCGATACGATATAAAGGCGGCATGGCAACGTAGATATGCCCAGCATCAACTAACGAAGAAAAATGACGCACAAACAAGGCACATAACAACGTCGCAATGTGTAAGCCATCTGAATCGGCGTCCGCTAAGATACAGATTTTACTGTAACGCAATGATTTTAAATCAGTTGAACCCGGTTCAACACCAATGGCGACTGAAATATCATGCACTTCTTGAGACGCCAACACATCAGCAGGCTCAACTTCCCAGGTATTTAATATTTTTCCACGCAAGGGCATAATCGCCTGGAATTCACGATCCCGTGCTTGCTTTGCCGACCCTCCTGCTGAGTCCCCTTCCACTAAAAACAATTCAGAACGATCTGAATCTTGCGATGAACAATCAGCTAATTTACCGGGCAAAGCTGGGCCAGAAGACACCTTCTTACGCACAACTTTTTTTCCTGCACGCTGTCTATTCTGAGCACGTTGTATCGCTATTTGCGCAATTTCTTCACCCATTTCTGGGTGTTGATTTAACCAAAGACTGAAACTGTCTTTCGCCACACCGGATACAAACGCAGCACATTCCCTAGAGGTTAACCGCTCTTTCGTTTGACCGGAAAATTGAGGGTCCTCCAGCTTGATCGACAGCACGTAATGACAACGCTCCCATACATCATCTGGGGTAATTTTAACGCCTCGTGGTAACAAGGATTGAAATTCGCAAAACTCACGAATTGCTTCAGTTAGGCCGGTACGCAATCCGTTCACATGTGTCCCGCCTTGTGCCGTTGGCACGAGATTAACATAACTTTCGGTGATGCCCTCACCGGCATCAGTCGACCATGCCACCGCCCACTCAACCGATTCACGCTCACTGTTAGCAGCCGATATAAAGCCTTCAGCCGGTAGCAAACTGAGATGTTCTAATTCACCTAGCAAATAATCTGTTAGGCCATTTTCGTAATACCACTCGAACTTTTCAGCCTTCGTTTCATCATTCAATGTAATACGAAGCCCAGGACAAAGCACAGCTTTAGCTCGCAGCACGTGTTTCAACTTACTGGTAGATACGGTCGCGGAGTCAAAATAAATAGCATTCGGTTTAAATCGTACGGTGGTGCCTGTGTTGCGTTGGCCAACGCTACCCACTGCTTCCAAATCGCTGACTTTCGCCCCATTTTCAAAGGCCATATGCCAACGGCTACCTGCTCGTTTAACATCCACATCCACTCGGCTGGACAGCGCATTAACCACTGAAATGCCAACGCCATGCAAACCGCCCGAAAATTGGTAATTTTTATTAGAGAACTTACCCCCCGCATGTAGCCTCGATAAAATCAACTCAATGCCTGGCAGGCCATGTTCAGGATGAATATCAACCGGCATTCCCCGGCCATCATCAATAATTTCGATAAAACCATCTTTATACAAATTCACATTGATGACAGAAGCAAAACCCGCAATGGCTTCATCCACACTGTTATCCAATACTTCTTGAACTAGGTGGTTTGGGCGCGCGGTGTCGGTATACATACCAGGACGTTTTTTAACGGGGTTTAACCCACTTAACACCTCAATATCGGAGGCACTGTAATTACTGCTCATAAAGAATTCATGTCTAATTGTGTGATGGGTTTTGTACAAGCGCAAAGCATAATCATTTACGTTAGCCGCTACAATCTTTTTACGCCGAATAAAAAACTTATGGGCTATATTTTTTGAATATTAGGCTATTCTTAAGTATTAAGGAGGAGCTGGTAATAAAAAAATATTAAAACCCTTTAAATAATATGAATAATAAGAGCCCAAAAAATTCATCTTCTGCACTAGATCGTGTTGACGAAATTATAGATACATCCCTTACCGAATTTACCAAATTAAAACTTATCCTTCGCACTGTCCGTGAAGCGTTAGGGGCTGACCGTTGCTGGTTATTATACCCATCTGAGCCAAATGCAGATAAGCACCTTGTCGCTATTGAAGACACGAGTGACGACTACCCAGGGGGCCATCGATTAAAAAATTACTCTTCGGCTAATCCAGTATTTATTCACATCATCAATCATGCCTTAACATCTAAAAACACTGTAAGTTACGATCTGTCTTCACTATCAACTGACTTAAATCTTCTATACAAACAATTTAAAGTAAAATCTCAAATGGCATGTCAGGTTCCTATCGATAATAAAGAGGGCTGGGTGATAGGTGTCCATCACTGTAAAAAGGCCCATCATTACTCCAGTGAAGATAAAAACTTTTTAACGAGCATCTCAAAAATAATCTCACCGTCTCTTGAGAAGTTATTAGATATTCCTAACTTACTGAACGCCGCAGAATTATCAAGTGAAGTTCTTGAAAACAGTCAATTAGCCCAATCTGTCTATAACATAGATCGACGCATTGTTTATGCGAATAAAACCTACTGCGAGTTAAATCAACGTCAACTCAAAGATATTGTCAGGGTTCACGGTAAACAATTCATCAGTGATCCATATAAAACTGACTTTGATTTATTTTTTGATGAGATTGAAGCAAAGGGTCACGCAAGCAGCAAAAGTAAAAAAGTCACGGGGTCAGGCAACACTATTTATACTGAAAACTCGGGTGCTACGCTTCTTTACAATGGCCAACCACACTATTTAATTACTTCAATTGATGTTACAAAAGAAACTGAGGCGCTTCATGCCTTAGAAAATTCTTTGGATATACAACGTGCTATTTTAGAAGCAACAGATGATGGCGTACTGGTTGAAGACCTTGATAGAACTGTTATCGCCATCAATCAGAAATTTTATGACTATTTCGATATTGAGCCTGGCAGAACGGATATTATCAAAACTATTGGCTTACTAGAAGCCGGACTACCCAGCGTATTAAATCAGGAAGAAGTTGCCCCCAAGGTGTTAAACGCAAGCCCCAGTGCCGCAGAGAACACGCTGATCACCATCTTACTCAAAAATGGAACCATTCTGGAGTTGGATGCTTTTCCTCTTATTCATAATAATGGTATTAAAGGACGGGTTTGGTACTTTAAAAATGTCACTGAACAAACACTGTCAACCCGCGCATTAGAAGACGCATTGGATATACAGCGCGCCATCACCGAGGCTTCTGATGACGGACTGTTAGTCGAGGATATTAATAGACGCATTATTAGAATCAATCAATCTTTTATGGAAACTTTCAATATTCCTGAACACGAAATGGAACACAAAGGTGAAAGCGCGCTTAAATTATTTGAAACAGGCATCGAACTGATTACCAATGCCCACGAAATTGGTGACATGATCCAACAAATACTTCCTAGTTCAAACAAAAAAATGAACTTTCTTATGCATTTAAATGACGAACGCGTCTTAGATACAACGTCATTCCCGTTGATAAGAGAGGGGTTAATTCATGGCCGTGTGTGGTATTTCCAAGATATTACTGAAAAGCATCGGCTAACTGATAAATTAAGCTTTGAAGCGACCCATGACCCTCTTACAAAACTCGTTAATCGCCGCGGTTTTGATGAAATATTACGAAATGCCATCGCTGATATTCCATCTAACACCAGTGTACACGCCCTGCTTTACTTAGATTTAGATCAATTTAAAATCATTAATGATAGCTCCGGTCATAGTGCTGGTGACTTAGCGCTGATAGAAATCAGCAAAATTCTCACCAGCATACTACGAAAAGCAGACGCGCTCGCGCGTGTTGGCGGTGATGAGTTTTGTATTCTTCTACGAGATTGCTCGCCTGAAGTCGCAAAAAAAATAGCTGAAAAAATTCGCCAAGCCATTGATAAGTTTATCTTTATTTGGGATGAAAAAGAATACAATTTAGGGGTTAGCATCGGTGTTGTAAGTTTAGATGAAACCGTGAAATCTTATGAATCCGCCTTAAACCTCGCAGATACCTCCTGTTATTTGGCAAAAGAAGCTGGAAGAAACCGTATCCATGAGCATACGACAGCCGATCAAGCTGTGATTCAACGGCTCCAAGAAGGTAATATCATCAGCAAGATTCACACGGCCCTCAAACAAGAACATTTCGTCTGCTATGCACAAAAAATATGCGATACAACGCCTAACGGAGGTAACGAATGTGATACGCCCAATTACGAGATTCTGATACGCCTGCAGGACGCCAAAGGACAGATTCACGCACCGTATACCTTTTTACCTGCCGCCGAGCGATATAAATTAGCTTATAAAATAGATCACTGGGTCATCAAAAAGAGTCTTTCTCAAATGGCCTCTATTCAAAATAAATTTGGCTGGATCAGTATCAACCTCTCTGGACAGACCATTGCCCATGAAGAGACTTATAATGTCATCGTTTCTGCGATAAAACGTTCTGGCATGCCAGCCGACAAGTTGTGCTTTGAAATCACAGAAACTGCGGCTATTACAAACCCAAGAATAGGTCTGGCCTTCCTCAATAAATTAAGAGAACTCGGCTGTAAAGTCGCCCTCGATGATTTCGGCACCGGTTTATCATCCTATGAATATCTAAAAAAATTACCCGTTGATATTCTAAAAATCGACGGACAATTCATTAAAAACATGCTGGACGATAAACTCGATCTGGCAATGGTTAAGTCTATTAACGAAATTGCCCACCTAATGGGAAAGAAAACCATTGGCGAATTTGTAGAAAACCCTGAAATATTCGCAAAGTTAAATGAAATTGGCATAGATTACGGGCAAGGTTACCACTTGCACAAACCTTGTAGCGTCCAAAGCTTGATAGAGACCTATCAAGCCTCAGGAGCCATTCAAGGAGTTTAATCCAAATCATCGGCTAACGACGCTCTTATATTGTCGGCGATAGGTGTGCAGGCTTTCGTATACGCAGCATGATCAACGCCCATATTGATGGCCGCTGCTTGTTTAACAGCCGCTACCATAGCGTCGGATAATTCAAATCTTAGAAAGTGTACCGACGATGTTTTTTCCTCAGTTTCACGTTCTAAGTCTTCATTGGCAATCGGGAACACTTTATCAAACCCGTCAACTTGCACCCATGTTGCTTTTTCTATTCCAATCATCTTAGCTAACGCATCGACACGGTCTTCCACCTTGTCAAACTGAATCATCATCGTTGCTTTCCAGTTTTTGCCATCGGGAATCAACGGATTATAAGCCTCAATTTCCTCCATAATACCGGCGGAATCAAATATCTTTTCAGTACGCAACATTTCTTGTACCTGATAATGCATGGTCAGGTAATCTTCAAAATGCAGGCTTACATTTTCGCCAATTCTAACAATTCTGTTTTCTTTATGGGCACGAACTTTTGCTCTAAATTCGGCACGAAGGTTTGAGTATTCTTCCAACGAATACAACGCATCTTTAACTAGTTTTTTCATTATGTTCCTTACGTTTATAAGCCATATGCTTGTTTTAACAAGCTCATCGGATTTTGCACTGCTTTTTCGTTTTTTAACCCCGAAGCGATATGGTCAGCCGCCATTGGGCAGTCGCTGGAAAAAACGGCCGTGCTTTCTTTATCCACTTTATTAACAATTGGCCGGGCAATTTTTTTTGATATATCGTGAAACTCAGATTTTAGCGCATACGTTCCATCATGCCCTGAGCACCTTTCGTGTGCTTTAACTGAGGTATTTGGAATTAACTCCAACAACTCCTTTGTTTTTTGGCCAATATTTTGAACCCTGAGATGACAAGCCACTTGATAAGACACCTCACCAATTTCTTCTTTAAACTCAGTACGTAACAAGCCGCCTTTATGGCGAATCATCAAATACTCAAAGGGATCAAACATGGCGTCCCGAACTTTTAAAACATCGGGGTCATCAGGAAACATGAGGGGTAATTCCTGTTTAAACATCAACACACACGATGGAACCGGCGCGACGATGTCGAAACCTGCATCAACTAAGCGCGCTAACGCTGGAATATTATTATTTTTAAGCCGTTCAACTTCTTCAAGATCACCCAGTTCCAATTTGGGCATCCCACAACATTTTTCCTGTTGGCACATCTCAACTAAAATTCCATTGTGTTGATAAACGGCCACCAAGTCTTTAACTAAATCCGGGCGATTATAATTGCCATAACACGTTGTAAAAATCGCGACCTTGCCGGTTGTTTCTTCACAAGCTTGCACATCTATCGCCTGAGGGCTTTGTTTAGCAAATTGTTTTCTAGCTGTGTCTGTATGATAGGCAGGAATAACAGCCTCGGGATGGATGCCTAATTGTTTATCAAGCAATCGGCGCATGGTTTTATTTTGATTCACTGCATTAACAGTATTCACCACGATGGGAATTGAGGCTAATTTTCCAATCTTATCGGTTGATGTAATTAATTTATCACGTTTTTTTACGTCATCTTTTTTAAACTTAACCGCTTTTGCACGCAGCATTAAATGAGGGAAGTCCAAGTCCCATTCATGTGGCGGCACGTAAGGACACTTTGACATAAAACACATGTCACAAAGATAGCAATTATCAACCACATCCCAATAGACTGTCTTATCGACGCTATCAAGCTCCATTGTTTCAGACTCATCGATGACGTCGAACAATAAAGGAAATGCATTACAAAGATTAAAACAACGACGACAGCCATGACAAATATCAAACACTCTATCCAGCTCGTTGAATAAATTTTCTTCATTAAAAAAATCTACGCCCTTCCAATCAATGGGATGCCTAACAGGGGCTTCTAAGCTACCTTCTCTCATATTTATTTCTCCAATAAAAAAAGGAGGGCACACAAGCACCCCCCTCCTCTAATCACAGCAAATTAAGCGCTTAAAGAATCTAACGCTTTTTGGAAACGATTAGCGTGTGAACGCTCCGCTTTTGCTAATGTTTCAAACCAGTCGGCAATCTCGTCATGACCTTCATCACGTGCTGTTTTTGCCATACCCGGATACATATCCGTGTACTCATGTGTTTCGCCAGCAATCGCTGCCTTTAGGTTATCTTCGGTGCCACCGATCGGTAAACCTGTTGCCGGGTCACCTGTCTCTTCCAAGTACTCTAAATGACCATGTGCATGACCTGTTTCACCCTCAGCAGTCGAACGAAATACTGTCGACACATCGTTATACCCTTCGATGTCAGCTTTGTTTGCGAAGTACAAGTAACGACGATTCGCTTGAGACTCACCAGCAAACGCGTCTTTTAAATTCTGTTCTGTTTGAGAACCTTTAAGTGACATAATAATTCCTCTATTTATGTTGAATGATATCAAATCTACCTTTAGACTTGGTCTAAGAGTAAAGCTCAAGATACGTCACCGCCTATTCGATGTCAACATCATTAACGGTGACCTGACTAAGCATCAATAGTGACCTTACCTAACAGATAAGGTAACGTACTTCCTTTTAAAAAATCAACGACAATAGTCATGGCTAAAGCAAAAAAACTCGATTTAGAATCATCCCTTCAATCTCTCGAAGAACTGGTTGATCGAATGGAAAATGGAGGGTTAAGCCTCGAAGAATCACTTAAGGAGTTTGAACAAGGCATTAAATTAATACAGTCTTGCCAAAAGTCGCTCACCGATGCCGAACAAAAGGTTGAGATATTATTAAGTAAATCCACGCTCGCCAAACCCGTGGATTTTGATTAATTTCATACCCATTAAGACCCAACATGACTGCATTTCAACGGTTTCAACATGAGAAAGTTCAACAAATTGAGGCTGCTTTAGATTCCCTCCTTCCATCTACTCAGCTTGAACCAAAGCAGTTACACGCAGCCATGCGCTACTCAACCCTGAATGGTGGAAAACGTATTCGAGCCATGTTGGTCTATGCAACAGGGCATTTACTTGAAATACAACAACAGACACTAGATAGCCTTGCCAGCTCAATAGAACTCATCCATGCTTATTCCTTGATTCATGATGACCTACCTGCCATGGATGATGATGACTTGCGTCGAGGAAAACCAAGTTGCCACAAGGCGTTTGATGAAGCAACCGCCATTTTGGCGGGTGACGGACTTTTAACACTGGCATTCAATGCCCTGGCAAAAGCCAAGTGCAGTAGCGAACAAAAAATCACCTGCATTCAACTTTTATCTCAAGCAGCGGGTTCTAGAGGTATGGTCGGTGGCCAAGCGATTGATTTGGCAAACGAAGGAAAATCTCTATCCATTGCTGAAATTGAGAATATGCACCTTCACAAAACAGGGGCACTGATCTGTAGCTGTATCACCTTGGTTGCCAGTTTAAAACTTACCCCCGATGATGCCGAGTATCGTCATTTAAAACATTATGCAGAATGTATTGGGCTGGCCTTTCAAGTACAAGATGATATTCTCGATGAAACCTCATCAACCGAAACGCTTGGAAAAACTCAAGGCAAGGATAAACAGGCCGATAAATCCACTTACCCCTCCATTCTAGGTTTAAAGGCATCGAAGGAGTTAACAGAAGATTTATATAACGAAGCACTCCTGAGTTTGTCACATTTTGATCAACGCACAGAGTACCTTAGAGATATTGCTCAATTTACCATCTCACGGATTTCTTAAGGAAAGGCGCCTTAGCGTAGTATTAACTTGCATAGTCTTTACTGGCAAACGATAATACGCAACCTTAAATCAACGCATTATGAAGATTACGTGACAATCACGGCAAAATACCCCATTCTAGATAAAATAAGTTTACCCGCTGACCTTAGAGGTTTAACGGAAGGCGAACTTATTGATTTAGCAGACGAATTACGCGATTTTCTCATCGCGTCCGTCAGTAAGTCTGGCGGACATCTTTCCGCTGGGTTAGGGACTATTGAGCTCACGATAGCATTGCACTACATTTTTAACACGCCTGATGACAAACTCATCTGGGACGTAGGCCATCAAGCTTACCCGCACAAAATTTTAACCGGGCGTAAAAATAAAATTTCAACCATCCGTCAGAAAAACGGCATCACCCCTTTTGTTACACGATCAGAAAGTGAATACGATGCTTTTGGCGTCGGCCATTCAAGCACATCCATCAGCGCCGCCTTAGGCATGGCCATCGCTGCTGGAATCAATCATGACGCGAAACGTACCGTTGCCATTATTGGTGATGGTGGGTTAACCGGCGGCATGGCGTTTGAAGCGTTGAATCATGCAGGTGCATTAGACGCAAATTTACTGGTGATTCTTAACGATAACGATATGTCCATTTCCCCGAATGTTGGGGCATTGAAAAATTACCTGGCTAAAATTTTGTCCGGTAAATTTTATACAACGGTTAAAGAAGGCAGCAGAAAGGTCATGTCTAATATGCCAAGCGTTTGGGAGTTGGCTAGACGAACTGAAGAACATGTTAAGGGCATGGTAATCCCCGGCACACTGTTCGAGGAAATGGGGTTTAATTACATCGGGCCTATCGATGGCCATGATTTGCCCACCTTAGTAAAAACACTTTCCAATTTAAAAGACCTAAAAGGCCCGCAGTTCCTGCATGTTGTTACACAAAAAGGAAAAGGTTACTCTCCCGCAGAGGCCGACCCTATCGGCTACCATGGTGTTTCTAAATTTGATCCTAGCAAAGAAAACTTACCTAAAAAAGCAATCAGCTCAGCAACATATTCTGAAGTTTTTGGCCAATGGCTTTGTGATATTGCCAATGAAAATAGCCAAATTGTCGGCATCACGCCGGCTATGCGTGAGGGTTCTGGTATGGTCGAGTTTGAACAACAATACCCTGAACGCTATTTTGATGTTGGCATAGCTGAACAACATGCTATCACCTTAGCCGCTGGCATGGCCTGCGAAGGGTTACACCCCGTTGTGGCGATTTATTCAACCTTCCTACAACGTGGTTACGACCAGCTTATTCACGACGTTGCTTTACAAAACTTACCGGTTCTTTTTGCCATTGATCGTGCGGGCTTGGTTGGCCCTGACGGGCCTACTCACGCTGGATCGTACGATCTTTCGTACCTGCGCTGCTTACCGAATATGATCATCATGGCCCCCGCAGACGAAAATGAATGCCGCCTTATGCTGACAACCGGCATTAACTACAACGGCCCTGTTGCCGTGCGTTACCCTCGCGGTAAAGGTCCTGGTGTCGCAATAAATAACACATTAGATAGCCTGCCAATAGGTCAAGCCTTGACCGTGCGTGAAGGAAAAGATATCGCATTATTAGCGTTTGGCCCAACACTCTCGCCAGCCTCTGACCTTGCTGAGCAACTCAACGCAACTGTGGTGAATATGCGCTTTGTAAAACCCCTTGATGAGGACATGATCAGAAAAATTGCCGCGTCTCACAAAACCATTTTTACACTTGAAGAAAATGTCGTTAAAGGCGGCGCTGGAAGTGCTGTAAACGAGTTTATCAACCAAGCGGCGTTGTCAGTCAATATTTATAACATCGGTTTACCAGACCGTAATCTTGAGCACGGATCAAGAGAAGAGCTGCTTGAAGAAGCCGGTCTTGATGTGTCTAACATTAAACGAACCATACAAGCATACTTAAAAACAAACCCTTAATCTGGCTTAAACAGCTTATTAGACTATGACCATCGAAGACGTACAAAATCATCCTGACACTAGAAACATAGCCATCAACAAAGTAGGCATCAAGGATATTCGTCACCCATTTATTTTCATTGATAAAGAAGGTCATCAACAAGCAACCGTTGGTACATTCAATCTATCGGTGAATTTACCTCACCATCAAAAAGGCACACACATGTCTCGCTTTGTGGCCCTACTCAATGAAGACTGTCAGCAATTATCAATTAAAAGTTTTAGTGCACTACTAGAAAAAATGACACTTAAGTTGGAAGCTGAGACAGGTTACATCAACACCGAATTTTTATATTTCGTCAATAAAGCCGCGCCTGTCTCTGGGGTAAAAAGCTTACTCGACTATCAAATAAAACTCGAGGGTCAATGGACTAACGATGTCACAAAAATCCATGTCAGTGTTGTTATACCTGTCACGAGCTTATGCCCCTGTTCAAAGAAAATTTCTGAATATGGTGCACACAATCAACGTTCTCATATTACTGTTAGTGCTGCAATTACAGGCAATATTTGCCTTGAAGATATTATCCAACTTGTTGAAAAACAAGCATCGAGTGAGCTGTATAGCCTTCTCAAAAGGCCAGATGAAAAATATGTCACCGAACTTGCTTATGACAACCCGAAGTTTGTCGAAGATGTGGTTAGGGATATTGCCGCTGCATTAAATGAAGAAGAGCGAATCTTATCCTATACCCTGGAAGCAGAAAACTTTGAATCCATACATAATCACTCGGCATACGCAGTGATTGAGAATAACAAATTAACTTAATAATACCGGAGCCCCCAATGTCTAATACCATAGACCTCAGTCAATATGGAATAACTGATGCCAATGAAATTATCCATAATCCTTCATATGACCTTCTATTTGAAGAGGAAACCCGGGAAGATTTAACTGGATATGAAAAAGGGACAGTGAGCAATTTAGGTGCTGTTGCCGTTGATACAGGCATCTTCACCGGACGTTCTCCGAAAGACAAATATATCGTCATGGACGATGTATCTCGCGATACCGTATGGTGGTCTACTCAAGGTAAAAACGATAACAAACCTTTATCTGAAGAAAACTGGGGAAACCTTAAAAAAATCGTAACCAATCAATTATCAGGCCAGCGTCTCTTTGTTGTCGATACATTTTGTGGTGCCAACAAAGACACCCGTTTGTCGGTCCGATTTATTGTGGAAGTCGCCTGGCAGGCACACTTTGTCAAAAATATGTTTATTCGCCCGACTGAAGAAGAGCTTAAAGATTTTGAGCCTGATTTTGTTGTTTTAAATGGCGCTAAAACGAACAACCCTGACTGGAAAGAACACGGCCTTAATTCAGAAAACTTTATCGCCTTTAACCTGAGCGAAAAAATGCAACTGATTGGTGGCACTTGGTATGGCGGTGAAATGAAAAAAGGCATGTTCAGTATGATGAACTACCTGCTCCCCTTACGTGGCATTGCCTCCATGCACTGCTCAGCTAATATCGGCAAGAAAGGCGATGTTGCCATTTTCTTTGGTCTATCTGGTACGGGAAAAACAACGTTATCAACAGATAAAGATCGCCAATTGATTGGTGACGATGAACACGGTTGGGATGATGACGGTATCTTCAATTTTGAAGGCGGCTGTTATGCAAAAGTCATTAATTTAAGCAAAGAAGATGAACCTGAAATTTATGGCGCTATTCGGCGCAATGCCCTCTTAGAAAATGTCACGCTATCGGACGATAATGTTATTCAATTTGCTGATAACTCTAAAACAGAAAATACCCGTGTTTCATACCCCATTGACCATATCGATAATATCGTCAAACCCATCTCAAAAGGTGGTCATGCAAAAAAAGTTATTTTCTTAACAGCTGATGCGTTTGGCGTCACGCCGCCTGTTTCAAAGTTAACACCTGAACAGACGAAATATTACTTCTTATCCGGCTTTACAGCAAAATTAGCCGGTACCGAACGAGGCATTACGGAACCAACGCCCACTTTCTCGGCTGCTTTTGGTGCCGCCTTCTTGTCATTGCATCCGACAAAGTACGCACAGGAACTCGTCAAACGGATGGAAGCGGTTGGTGCTGAGGCTTATTTGGTCAACACCGGCTGGAACGGTAGCGGAAAACGCATTTCTATTAAAGACACACGTGGCATCATCAACGCAATTCTTGATGGCTCGATTGAAAAAGCCGACACAAAACGGATTCCTTTTTTCAACCTGGACATTCCCACCGCTTTACCTGGGGTTGATGAAACGATTCTTGATCCACGAAACACGTATGAAAACCCCGAGGATTGGAATAAACGCGCACATGAATTGGCACACCTTTTTATCATGAATTTTGAAAAGTACACCGATAACGACGAAGGTCAGTCACTTGTCGAAGCGGGACCAAAAATTGATTAAGCTCAAATTTTAGTGTTTCAAAAAAGGCCATGTACTTTCATGGCCTTTTTTTATGGTATCGTAAAGGCATCAATCGCGTTCACACTGGTGAGGTTCTTATGACAGGCAACTCTTTGGATAACATACGGCCGGGCGATAAAAAACAACGTAGGGGCAGAACCTATCCACGGGGGCGCCAACTTGACCCCACCGCTCTAATAGAGATCCAAAAACTTCTTACTGACAAACCCCGTCAACCTGATTTACTGATTGAATATTTGCATCTTATACAAGATAAGTGGGGCTATATCAGCTCCTCGCACTTGATGGCTTTAGCCAGCGAACTCAAACTTTCCCAAGCGGCCGTTTATGAAGTGGCTACGTTTTATCATCATTTTGATGTCATTAAAGAAAACGAGGTGCCCCCACCAGAAACAACGATTCGCATTTGCCAATCCCTCAGTTGTAGCCTGAACGGTTCATCAGGTTTATTAAAAGAGCTTATCGATCAATCCCCTGATAATACCCGCATCGTTTCAGCACCGTGTATGGGTTTATGCAACCAAGCACCCGCTGCCGCTGTCAATAAACATTATCTTGGTAACGTATCAACCGACTCACTCATCACGGCAACGAAATCCAGTCAAAAGAACCCCATCCTACCCAGCTATCAAGACTATGAGCAATACATAAAAGCCTCGGGTTACCAGTCGCTTAAAAAAATGGACTCTCATCAACTGTCTGCTGATACAGTCTTGGATACGATAGAGAAAAGTGGTTTAAGAGGCCTAGGCGGTGCCGGATTTCCAACCGCCAGCAAATTGCGGATCGTCAGAAATGAGCCTTCCCCCCGTTATCTTTGTGTCAATGCAGACGAAGGGGAACCCGGCACCTTTAAAGACCGTCACTATCTCTCTACGGAACCTCATCGCGTTTTAGAAGGTATGTTAATGGCTGCTCGCGTTATTGATGCCAGTAAAATCTATATTTATTTACGGGATGAATATGCCGCTATTTATCAGGTACTGCAACGCGAAATACAACAACTTATTCACCATCAGCACACAAAGGACGGTTTTATAGAAATAAGGCGAGGAGCGGGTGCTTACATCTGCGGTGAAGAATCTGCCATGCTGGAATCGATCGAGGGTAAACGAGGCCTACCTCGTCAGCGCCCCCCCTATGTTGCTCATCAGGGCTTATTTGGTCGCCCAACCTTGGTGCAAAATGTAGAAACGCTTTATTGGATACCCAGTCTTCTCGAAAAAGGAGCCGACTGGTTTAAAAACCAGGGAAAAAATGGTGCCGCTGGACTTCGTTCCTTTTCTGTTTCTGGACGTGTTAAAAAGCCCGGTGTTATTGTTTCCCCTGCCGGTATTACTGTCCGAGAGCTGATCGAGTCAGCTGGCGGAATGCTTGATGGGCATCAGTTTAAAGCCTATTTGCCCGGTGGGGCATCGGGCGGAATTTTACCTGCCTCACTCGATCAAATCCCCCTAGATTTTGGTAATTTAGAAGAATACGGCTGCTTCATCGGTTCACATGCCGTTGTAATACTGTCCGATAAAGACAGCATTAAAAACACCTGCCAAAACTTATTAAGTTTCTTTCAAGATGAAAGTTGTGGACAATGTGCGCCTTGCCGAATTGGTTGTGAGAAAGCCAATATATTGCTGACTGAAAATACATGGAACAAACCTTTATTAAAAGAATTAAGTCACATCATGGCTGATGCGTCTATTTGTGGTCTTGGCCAAGCTGCACCTAACCCGATTCTTTCCAGCATTCAATATTTTGAAGATGAGGTCTGATATGGACAAACTTATTTCATTTTCTTTAGATGACCAACAGGTTACCGCCTCACCTGATGAAACCATTTGGCAAATTGCAAAAAGGCTTGGTCATACAATCCCTCATTTATGTTTTAACGACAAACCAAATTATCGACCCGATGGCAACTGTAGGACTTGCATGGTAGAAATTGAGGGTGAACGAACCTTAGCCGCCTCGTGCTGCCGAAAACCAGACAATGGCATGGTCATCCATACACAAAGCAAACGCGCCATTAGTATAAGACAGGGTGTGATGGAACTCTTAAACACTGACATAAATCAAAATGTCGCTGTTAAATCCAACTTTGCCGAGCTTGCTCAGTCGATGAACATCGATCCATATCGCTTTCCAAAAACGCAACAACAACAACAACAAAATGACGACTCTCACCCTGCTATTACCGTTAAACTCGATGCCTGTATCCATTGCAATTTGTGTGTGAGAGCTTGCCGTGAAATTCAGGTGAATGATGTCATTGGTTTATCCCAACGGGGGGCAAAAGAAAAAATTACTTTTGACTTTGACGACCCCATGGGAGATTCCACCTGCGTTGCCTGTGGTGAATGTGTCCAAGTTTGTCCTACCGGTGCACTTAAAGAATCGCAACTCACATCAGACTTAAAAACCGATGAAGCGCCGGTACGTTCCATTTGCCCTTACTGCGGTGTTGGTTGCCAGGTAAATCTCCATACCAGCAATAACAAAATCACCTTCGTAGAGGGAGCAAATGGCCCTTCAAATGAAGGTCGCTTATGCGTTAAAGGTCGCTTTGGCTATGATTATATTACTTCTGAGCAACGCCTCACTGAGCCATTAATAAGATTAGAGGGTAGGGAAAAAGGGATTAATATTGATCCCGAAAACCCTCTGAGCCACTTCAGAAAAGCTACTTGGGCAGAGGCTTTAGATAAAGCTGCCAATGGTTTTTTGGCTCATAAACAACAGTATGGCGGACACGCTCTAGCCGGTTTTGGCTCAGCGAAATGCTCCAATGAAGAAGCTTATCTTTTTCAAAAATTGATTCGAGCGGGCTTTGGAACAAACAATGTCGATCATTGTACACGCTTATGTCATGCCTCATCAGTCGCTGCCTTGATGGAAACAATTGGCTCTGGCGCCGTAACAGCCCCTTTTATGGCTGTACAGCAGAGCGATGTCATTATTGTTATTGGTTCAAATCCCAGTGAAAATCACCCTGTCGCCGCCACCTATTTTAAACAGGCTGTTCAACGCGGTGCCAAACTGATTGTAATGGATCCTAGAGCTCAGGCATTAAAACAACACGCAACACATATGCTTCAGTTCTCACCGGGAAGTGATGTCGCCCTACTGAACGCCATGATGCACGTCATCGTTAGCGAAAAATTGTATAACCAGCACTATATTCAACAATATACTTCCGGATTTAAAGAACTCGCTGAGCACCTTACAAAATTCTCTCCTGAAAAAATGCAATCTATCTGCGGCGTTGATGCAGAAACCATCAAAACCGTTGCCCGCACTTATGCCCAAGCCGATGCCGGTATTATTTTCTGGGGCATGGGTGTTGCACAACATACCCATGGAACGGACAATGCACGCTGCCTTATTTCGCTGGCGCTGATGTGTGGGCATATTGGCAAACCTGGAACCGGCCTACACCCCTTACGTGGGCAAAACAATGTTCAAGGTGCATCCGATGCTGGCCTGATCCCGATGTTTTTTCCCAATTATCAAAAAACAAACGACCCTAAGGCCATTGCTCATTTTGAATCGTTATGGGCCACCAGGCTTTCTCAAAAAGAAGGGCTGACCGTTGTCGATATCATCCATGCCATTCATGCTGATGAAATAAAATCAATGTACATTATGGGTGAAAATCCAGCCATGTCCGACCCTAATCTCAGTCATGCAAGGGCAGCCTTGGCCAAACTTGATCATTTAGTTGTTCAAGATATTTTTCTGACTGAAACGGCTATGTTCGCTGATGTCATCTTACCCGCTGCTGCTTGGCCTGAAAAAACAGGCACTGTCACTAACACCAATCGCCAGGTTCAAATGGGACGCCAAGCCATTAAGCCACCCGGCCATGCTAAACCTGATTGGTGGATTACAAACCAAATTGCCCAACGATTAGGGTTAAGCACTGACTATAGCCAACCCAAAGATATTTACCTCGAAATGCAGACAGCGATGAGCTCCCTAAAAAATATAGACTGGGATCGCCTTGATGCTGAACATTCTGTCACCTACCCTTGTCCTGCTCCTGATCAAGCAGGTTTCGATATTGTTTTTGCTGACGGCTTCCCTACAGCCGACAAACGGGGAAAATTTGTTCCAGCCGATGTACTTCCTCCAAACGACCCCTTGGATGAAAAATATTCCTTCATTCTGACGACTGGCCGCTTATTAGAGCATTGGCACACGGGTGCTATCTCTCGTCGCAGTGACCTTTTAAATACGCTAGAACCCGAAGCGTTTGTACAAATGAACCAAACAGACTGTATGCAACTTAATATTCAGCCAGGTGATACCGTTCAAGTGACGAGCCGTCGAGGCTCAATTCAAATCAAAGTACGCATTGATGATAAAGTTCAGCCTGGCTTGGTCTTTATTCCGTTTGCTTTTGTTGAGTCATCTGCAAACCTTCTTACCAGTGAAGACTTGGATCCATCTGGGAAAATTCCAGAATTTAAGTATTCTGCTGTGAGCATCACAGTCCCCGAGCATGCCTAAAAAAATAAACGGTATCGTCGGGGCTGTTCTTGCTGGTGGCTTATCAAGACGCATGAATAAGCAAAATAAAAGTTTCATTCCGCTGAACGGCAAACCACTTATCGACTATGTCATAGACACCCTATCACAACAATGTGACACCATCGTCATAAACAGTAACGAAAACGATAGTCGGTTAGCTTCATACAACCACCCTGTTGTTAAAGATAGCCTCAAAGGTTACCTAGGGCCTCTTGCCGGTATTCTTGCCGTTATGGAGTGGACTAAACAGCATTTACCTGATTGCAAGTGGATTGTCACGGCCCCTGTAGACACCCCTTTTTTACCCGAAGATCTCGTCTCAACACTTTATCAGTCCCATCAAAAAAACCAGTCGGCACTTGCCTGCGCCTGTTCAAATGGGCGCACACACCCGGTTATTGGTTTATGGCCTGTTAATTTATTCGGTGAATTACGCCAGGCACTTGTCAACGAAGATCTACGTAAAATTGACTTATGGACTTCTCGGTACAGTATTGCTCACCCAAATTTTGCTTATGACGTGATCGACCCCTTTTTTAACATCAACTGCGATAAAGATTTATTAGAAGCCGAATCTCTATTGAGCTCTGACGGCTAAGCATCTAGCTGCACATTGTCGATACCATTGAGTATATTAAAATGCCGCCCTTTTGCTCTAGAAATTAATGTAACACCAAACTTTTTTGCCACATCAAAACCCATTTTTGTCGCACCAGAGCGCGACAATAGAATAGGCACACCCATTTGCGCTACTTTTATTACCATTTCAGACGTTAAACGCCCCGTCGTATAGAAAACACACTCACCTCCCTGAATGTCATTCAACCACATGTAGCCCGCTATCGTATCAACCGCATTATGTCGTCCAACATCTTCTACAAAAAATAAAATGTTTTCTCCTTTACACAAGGCGCAACCGTGCACCGCGCCGGCAGTTTTGTAAATTTTATTATAGTCAGCCAAGAGCTTTAATAATGCATATAAAGCTGTTTGCTTAATAAGCTGCTTGGGCATCAACACACCGTTTAACGATTCCAGCACATCACCATACATAGTGCCTTGCCCACAGCCCGTTGTAATCGTTTTGCGTTCTTTAATTTTGGTTAAATCTTTTTTTTCCTTATTAGAAACAACGGCAACCGCCTCCGTTTCCCAATCTACTTGTACTGCTTTTATTTCATTCAGTTGATTAAAAATAAGCTGATTTCTAAGATAACCCATCACTAATAATTCGGGAAATGCACCCATTGTCATCAAGGTCACCACCTCTTCTTTGTCAACAAAGATTGTTAGGGGTTTTTCTTCAACCAGAGAAATTTCGACTACGTCACCCTTTTCATTAATAGCGGAGACTACCGATGTTTTTTCTGTATTGGAACGAGTCATTTCAATCATATGATCAATCCTGTTCGTCGATTTCTCTTTTATAACACGTTATAACGCGTAAAAAAAAAGCCATGCGAAAGCATGGCTTTTTTATCTTCAGCTCGATCTTAAAGCAAGTGCTTTACACCATCGCGCTCTTCTTTTAATTCATTTTCAGTTGCAATCATTCTTTCACGACTGAAATCATTTATCTCAAGGCCTTGAACAATCGAATAATCGCCCTCTTTAACGGTTACTGGGAAAGAATAAATCAAGCCTTCTTCGATACCATAGCTTCCATCACTGGGAATACCCATGCTAACCCAATCACCCTCGTCAGTACCCTGTACCCAAGTGCGCATATGATCTAAAGCTGAACTGGCTGCAGAAGCCGCACTGGATAAACCACGCGCTTTAATAATCGCAGCACCACGCTGTTGAACAGCCGGTATATATTCATCTGTATACCAACTCGCCTCAATTTTAGACAACGCCTCTTCGCCATTGATAAGCGCATGATGAAGGTCTGGGTATTGTGTAGCTGAATGGTTACCCCAAATAGTCATTTTAGTAATGTCTGTATTGTGAGTTCCTGTTTGCTCAGCTAATAGACTCATCGCTCGGTTATGGTCTAAACGTGTCATCGCCGTAAAGTTACGTGGATTTAAATCCGGCGCATTATTCATCGCAATCAACGCATTTGTATTTGCTGGATTTCCAACAACCAATACACGGACATCACGCTTTGCCACTTTATTTAACGCTTTACCTTGAACGGAAAAAATAGCCGCATTCGCTTCAAGAAGATCTTTACGTTCCATGCCAGGACCTCGAGGGCGTGCACCCACTAAGAAGGCAAAATCAATGTCTTTAAAAGCAACTTCAGCATCATCAGAAATTTCAACACTTTGCAATAATGGAAATGCACAGTCATTCAACTCCATGACCGTCCCTTCTAAAGCACCTAACGCCGGTGTAATTTCCAACAAGTGCAAACAAATGGGCTGTTCAGGGCCTAAAAAGTCACCTGATGCAATACGAAATAATAATGAGTATGAAATTTGGCCAGCGGCGCCAGTAACGGCAACATGAACAGGTGCTTTCATTTCTAAAAATCTCCTTAAAATAAAAACGCCATTATAGCTGATAAATGATCGCTTTAGCTTTAAATCACACCCTATGCCGTCGCAAAATATTAATGAACAGAGGCATAAACCCCTAATTTATCTAGAACCCAATATTTTCTTTAAATCATAATGATAAATAAAGCCTGGTAAGGCAAAAACCGCGAACAAACAAAGCGTCACAACATAAAACTCCCAATCTTGGGAACTGTTTGTACCCATTATTTTATTCTCCAACGCAAAACCGACAACAAAAGCGATGACATACCACATCATCCATTCAAACCATCGAAGCCAGCCAGATTTAGATGTTAGATTTCGGATACAAAAAAGCTTATCACTCAACCAGGGTAGATTTGCCGTAACAAAACTATAAAAAAGAAAAAGGAAAATGGGATACTGATTATTCATCAATCATCTCTAAAAGCTGAAATTATTGGTGCCGAGAGCGGGACTTGAACCCGCACGTCCATAAGGACACTACCCCCTCAAGATAGCGTGTCTACCAATTCCACCACCTCGGCTTATCGATTAATCAGGAATAGGCACATCAGCCGGTTTCATGCCTTCTTCTTGAGTAGCTCCTTCACTGGGCGTACTCAGATTATTAATAAGATCTACCGGCGTTGTTTCGGTCGATTCTGCAGGCTGTGTAACGGAAATGCCATCAATAATATCATCGGGTTCAGCTCTATTACCGCCTAAATAGGCCAGCGCTAAACTCGTTGAAAAAAACAAGGCCGCTAAAATAGCCGTAGAACGACTTAAAAAAGAGGCTGAACCTTTCGACCCAAACACTGTTCCAGAAGCACCGCTACCAAAAGCAGCCCCGGCATCCGCCCCTTTACCGTGTTGGATTAAAATTAGCCCGATCATCAACGCCGCGATTAATACATGCACTGATAAAACAATTGCAAATAAACTCATTCCTTTATCCTTTTTATACCTTGCGATATATGTTTCATTACAGCGGATTATTGCCCGCCCTTTTACGCTTTTTGGCAGATTGAAATAAAGGCGTCGGCATCCAACGATGCACCGCCAATCAAACCGCCGTCAATATCTTGTTGCTTAAACAATAACGAAGCATTATCCGGCTTCACACTTCCACCGTATAAAATCTTAAGCTGTTTAGCTGATTCGGCATTTTTTTCTCTTATTAGACTCCTAATAAAAGCATGAACTTTCTGTGCCTCTTCAGGAGAGGCTGTCAAACCCGTTCCAATTGCCCAAACAGGTTCGTAGGCTATAACCAATCGATTTAAATCAATTGATGGATCACTCAGTAGCGCCCCTATTTGATCTTTAATAACGTCAACAGTGAGTCCTGATTTATAATCAGCTTCAGTTTCACCTACACAATACACCGGCAGCAAATCAGCCCCTTGTGCCGCCAGCACTTTATCAATCAGTACCGCATTTGATTCATTAAAAAGTGTTCTTCTTTCTGAATGCCCTACCAACACCCAATGGCAACCCAGCTCGGCCAACATCTGGGCAGAAATTTCACCGGTATATGCACCTGATGAGTATTCAGAAACTGTTTGTGCGCCAACCTTTATAGCACTTTTTTTCACGAGTTCATTAGCTCTATCGATATAAACAAAAGGGACACAAACCCCGATATCGCAGGCTATTTTATCATCAATAGCTTTATCTATCTTGGATAATAGTTCGCTTGTTAAACTCAGCGAGCCATTCATTTTCCAATTACCGATAACCAGTGGCTGACGCATCAAACTTCTTACCTTAAAAAACGAGCAAGGTTAGCGACTATTGCGAAAGAAATCAATCTTATTGATACTCTAAATAAACTTTGATGAATTCATTCAAGCCTCTAGCAACTGCCCAACCGTTTCACTCAGCTCTATCGCTAATCTTTCGACTAATCTACTTTCTTCTCCTTCCACCATCACTCTAACCACAGGTTCAGTACCAGACGCTCTCAGTAATACCCTGCCCGTGCCATCCAGTATCTTTTCAATTTTTTGCACCGCATTTTGTATTGGATCGGTCATGGTGAATTTTTTATCACCTTTAAGTCGAACATTGATCATGCACTGAGGGTATTTTTGGATTTCACTTTTTAACTCATTCAATGATGCTTCATCGCGGACCATTATTTCAAGAACTTGAAGAGCTGAAACGATGCCATCACCTGTTGTTGTCCTATCAGCGCAAATAATATGGCCAGACCCTTCCCCCCCTAAAATTGAATTGGATTCATTCATTAATTGAATAACATGACGATCACCAACTTGTGATCTCAGCAAGTTGAGCCCTAGCCTGTTTAACGCATGCTCTATGCCCAAATTGGTCATTAGCGTTCCAACAACCGATGTCCCAAGATAACCTTTAGACTGACGACCCTTTGCTAAAATATACAAAATTTCGTCACCATCCAGTATCTCCCCGAGGTGATCAACCATTATTAATCGATCTCCATCGCCATCTAATGCAACACCAAAATCTGCTTTATTTAATAAAACAGCTTCTTTTAATGCGTCAGGGTTTGTGGCTCCGCAGCCTTCGTTAATATTAATGCCGTCAGGTTCAGCACCTATTTTAATTACCTCTGCACCTAGCTCACTAAAGACAAATGGAGCTATGTGGTAAGTCGAGCCGTGAGCACAATCGACCACCATTTTTAAATTGGATAAGTCCATCATCGGCGGGACTGTACTTTTACAAAACTCAATATAACGACCCGCAGCATCATTAACCCGTTTAGCCTTCCCTAAACAAAACGATTCGACCACAACCAAAGGTTCGCCCATTTTAGCTTCTATAGCTAACTCAATTTCATCGGCAAGCTTTTCCCCATTACTGGAAAAAAATTTAATACCATTGTCATAATGCGGGTTGTGCGAAGCACTGATCACAATTCCTGCATTCGCCCGCATTGTCCTTGTTAAATAAGCAATACCTGGCGTAGGCATGGGGCCCACTAACCTAACATTAGCGCCAGCAGCAACAAGGCCTGCCTCAAGCGCAGATTCAAACATATACCCCGATATACGCGTGTCCTTACCGATGAGAATTTTACAACGCCCTTGTTCTTCAAACACTTTACCGGTCGCCCAACCGAGTTTTAAAATAAACTCAGGGGTAATAACGCCTTCCCCAACCAATCCTCGAATGCCATCTGTACCAAAATATTTCTTTTTCATTTTTTAATTTATTGTTTGAACTGCGTTAAATATTTTTAAAGCATCCGATGTGTCAGCCACGTCATGTACGCGAATAATAGATGCCCCATTCACCACTGCTAATAGTGCAGCCGCTACACTGCCAACTGCACGCTGCTCAACCTCTTTATCCAATAACTGGCCTATCATTGATTTTCTTGATAGGCCCGCTAAGACTGGGCACCCGTGAATTGTAAAATCACTGAATTTAGCCAGTAAACTTAAATTATGCTGCAATGTTTTTCCAAAACCAAAACCCGGGTCTAATATCACGTTCTGCTTTTTGATGCCGGCTTCTTCACAAGCCAAAAGACGCTGCACAAAAAATGTATTGACCTCATCAACCACATCCACATAGCTCGGATTTTCTTGCATCGTTTCTGGGTTAGCCTGCATATGCATTAAACAAACGGGCACGCCTAAAGAAGCAGCCATTTCAATAGCCCCCGGCTTTTGTAACGCATAAACATCATTAATGAGATTAGCCCCAGCCTCAACCGCCGCTTTCATTACATCAGGCTTACTGGTATCTATTGAAATAGTGACATCGGACTGTCGACGGAGTGCTTTTATAACGGGAATAACACGACTTAATTCGTCATCCAATGAAACCTCTTTTGCATTTGGGCGTGTCGATTCACCGCCAATATCAATGATTGAGGCGCCTTGTCTAATCATAGCCAATGCGTGTTGAACCGCCTTGTCCAGATCACTAAACTGCCCCCCATCAGAAAATGAATCGGGCGTAACATTAAGAACCCCCATAAGTTGGGGGTTCTTAATGTTTAAAAACGGGCTCATCGCACCTTGATTAGAATTAGGGTTGCTCAGCAGGACCACCCACAGTCGGCTTAGAATCTTTATCACTGGATTCTTTTTCTTCTTTCTCCACTTTAACAGAGCCTGAACCTGACTGATCATCATTTTCCCAATCTTTGGGTTCGCTCACGGGTTGACGAGCCATAATCTGATCAAGTTGATCGCTATCAAGGGTTTCATACTTCATTAAGGCTTCCGTCATGGCATGCAAGATGTCAACATTTTCTGTCAGTATTTGTTTAGCGCGATCGTAATTTCGGTCTATAAAAGCGCGGACTTCCTTGTTGATCAACTCAGTCGTTTCATCGGAGATCATTTTGTTATGACCGCCACTGTGACCCATTATATTCTCATCTTCACCATAATTTAAGGCACCCAGTTTTTCAGAGAAGCCCCACTGGGTGACCATGTTTCTGGCAATGGCCGATGCTCTTTCGATATCGTTTGAGGCGCCTGTTGTTACCGCCTCTGCGCCAAAGATAATCTCCTCGGCAATTCTACCGCCATACAAACTGGATAACTGGCTTTCGAGTTTTTGTTTACTCACACTGATTTGATCGCGTTCCGGTAAAAACATGGTCACACCCAACGCACGTCCACGAGGGATAATGGTCACTTTGTACACTGGATCATGTTCAGGCACTAAACGGCCCACTATCGCATGGCCTGCCTCGTGATAAGCTGTGCACCTTTTTTCTTCCTCACTCATCACCATTGAACGACGCTCAGCGCCCATCAGCACTTTATCTTTGGCATTTTCCATATCGTTCATATCAACCAGCTTTTTATCAGCTCTTGCAGCAAATAACGCCGCTTCATTCACTAAATTAGCCAGATCAGCTCCTGAAAAACCCGGTGTACCGCGTGCTATCACATTCGGGTTGACGCTGTCCCCAGCCGGTACTTTTTTTAGATGAACTTTTAGAATTTGCTCACGCCCTCTTATGTCGGGTAACGGCACAACTACTTGGCGATCAAAACGGCCCGGACGCAACAACGCAGGGTCTAACACATCAGGGCGGTTGGTGGCTGCAATAACAATAACGCCTTCATTGCCAGAAAAGCCATCCATTTCAACCAATAATTGATTCAGCGTTTGCTCTCGTTCGTCATTACCGCCTCCCATGCCAATACCACGAGCCCGACCGACAGCATCAATTTCATCGATAAAAATAATGCATGGCGCACTTTTTTTCGCTTGTTCAAACATATCACGGACACGCGACGCACCGACGCCAACAAACATTTCAACAAAATCTGAACCTGAAATACTAAAGAAAGGCACCTTGGCTTCACCTGCAATCGCTTTAGCCAATAACGTTTTACCTGTTCCGGGAGAACCTGACATTAAAATGCCACGAGGTATCATACCGCCCAATTTTTGGAACTTACTGGGGTCCTTTAAAAAATCGACCACTTCAACGACTTCTTCTTTCGCTTCTTGAACCCCGGCTACATCAGCAAAAGTAACTTTTATTTCGTCCTCATTCAGCATTCTTGCCTTGCTTTTTCCAAAAGACAGCGCCCCACGCCCACCGGCTCCACCGGCTCCGCCTTGCATTTGACGCATAAAGAAAATCCATACGCCAATCAATAAAAGCATGGGAAACCAGGAAATTAGAATGGACATCAGAGCAGAAGGCTCTTCGGGTGGTTTGGCGATTATTTCAACGCCATTTTTCAACAAATCGTCAACTAGATGGATATCGCCCGGGCTGCGAGTCGTAAATCGCTCACCTGACGTGGTTTGACCGATAATATTGGGGCCATCAATCGCCACTTTGCTCACTTGGCCTGCATTTACAGAATTGATAAATTGCGAATAACTCAGCGTATTACTTGATGAATCTTTAGACCCACCAAAGTTATTGAATACAGACATTAGTACGACGGCGATCACCACCCACATAATAATATTTTTAACCATTTCGTTCAAAGCGATACTCCCTAGTTACATTTATAACGGCCTTCACAGTCGGACTGTCATTTATACAATTCGTTCAATACTACCATGGGGTTAGATTACTATAATTTCAAGCCCTTTGCCAAAAGGTAAACTTCCCGACTGCGAGCACGAGAGGCTTTGGGTTTACGGATAACGACCGACAAAAAGGCTTTCTTAGCATCTGTAACGAATTGATCAAATCCTTCACCTTGAAATAGTTTAATCAGAAACACCCCTTTGTTTGATAAGCCGTTTTTAGCAAAATCCAATGCTAATTCAGCCAAATACATTGATTTAGGTTGATCTATCGCCTTGCTGCCACTCATATTAGGTGCTATGTCAGACAGGACAATATCTATCGGTCGATTATCCATTAATTGTTGCAAGCGTTCAAAGACCGCATCGTCGCTAAAATCACCTTTGATGAAATCAACGCCATTAATCGGTTCTATATCCAACAAATCCAAGGCTATCACACGTCCTTTGCCGGTGACCTTCTTAATAGCATATTCAGACCACCCGCCGGGGGCTGCACCCAAATCAACCACCACTTGGTTAGGCTCTAATAACTTATCTTTTTTATCAATTTCTTCTAACTTAAAAACCGCCCGCGAACGCAGCCCCATTTGTTGTGCTTTCTTTACATATTCATCACTAAAATGCTCATCTAGCCATTTTTGCTTATTTTTATGTTTTGTCATGCCGTTTTTTAATTAATGATTTATTATCTTCCAAAGCTTACCCTTTGAGTACAATTGAAAACGCCCTTCACCTTCATTTAAGTGTAGAATGCGCGACCTGACATAACAGCTTATATAACCCTCATGGCCTTATCAAACCAACAAAAAAAGAAATTAAAATCAGCTGCACACGCCTTAAAGCCTATTGTTCGTTTAGGTCAATCTGGATTAACAGCTGGCGTACTTGATGAAATTGAATTAGCCATTGATCACCATGAGCTTGTCAAAGTTAAAATCACTGCTGAAGACCGCGATGATAAAAAAGCCATCATCCAAAATATTGCGGAGAAAACATCGTCTGACATTATTCAGTGTATTGGCTTTACGGCTGTTTTTTACAGGGAAAACAAAGACAAGAAAGCTTATTCGTAACGAACTTCCATGATTTCGTATTCCGTGATCCCGCCCGGCGCTCTCACTTCGGCAACATCACCTTCTTCTTTACCAATCAAGGCTTTAGCAAAAGGGGAGGCATAGGAAATTAAATTTTGCTTAATATCTGCCTCATCTTCCCCAACAATTGTGTAGACAAACGTTTCTTCGGTTTCAATATTTTCAAGCTCTACAGTGCAACCAAAAACCACCTTACCTTGTGCGTCCATGGTCGACACATCAATAATTTGCGCATTGCCCAATTTACTTTCTATGTCTCGAATTCGCGCTTCCATTAAGCCTTGCTCTTCTCTAGCTGCATGATATTCTGCATTCTCTTTTAAATCGCCATGCGAGCGAGCATCAGCAATCGCCTCGGTAATTTTAGGCCGCTTAACATTTTTTAATTCATCTAGTTCTTCTTTTAAACTTTGTGCGCCTTTTTTTGTTAATGGTGTCTTACTCATAAATCATCCTTACATTATGTTCTTTCGTGGCGAGATTGAAGTGCGTTTAATTCCCTCACTTCTTTGACGGTAATGTCTGCTAGAGCATCGATCGTTGCTTTCGCGCCTGCAATTGTTGTGCAATACGTTGCTTTATTTTGTAATGACTCTCGTCGAATTGAGAATGAATCTGTAATTGCTTGCTTGCCTTCTGTCGTATTAACAACCAATTGAATACTTTCATTTTTAATCACATCAACGATGTGCGGTCTACCCTCGTTGACTTTATTCACCACGTCGCACTCAATGCCCTCAGCCCTTAACGCTTCAGCCGTTCCTTTTGTCGCTAAAATCTGCTTGCCTCGAGATATGAGTGTTTTCGCTAACGTTATGATTTTATCCTTATCTCCTTCCCTGACACTGAACAACACCTTATCCTTATCAGATAACTCAATGCCAGCTGCCCGTTGCGATTTACCAAATGCTTCGCCAAAGGTCTCGCCAACACCCATCACTTCACCCGTAGATTTCATTTCAGGCCCCAGCAAGGGGTCAACATTCGGGAATTTAACAAACGGGAAAACAGATTCTTTAACCGAAAAGTAATCTGGAATAATTTCTTTTGTTGTCCCCTGCTCAGCGAGTGATCGCCCCGTCATACACCGAGCGGCAATTTTCGCTAAAGGATAACCCGTTACTTTAGAAACAAAAGGCACCGAACGAGAAGCACGTGGGTTGACCTCAAGAATATAGATATCCTGACCTTTAATGGCAAATTGAATATTCATCAAACCAACAACCCCTAGCTCTTTTGCTAGAGCCTTGGCTTGGATGCGCATTTTATCCTGCACATCCTGAGACAGGTCGAAAGGTGGCAAAGAACACGCAGAATCACCCGAATGAACCCCGGCTTGTTCGATATGTTCCATGATCCCACCTACTAATAATTCCTCGCCATCGAAAATAGCATCAACATCCACCTCAACAGCATCATCAAGGAATCGGTCCAGCAGGACAGGTGAATCGTTTGACACGCTCACAGCTTCACGCATGTAGGTTCGCAATTCAGCTTCGTTATAAACAATTTCCATTGCACGGCCGCCTAATACATAAGAGGGTCTGACAACCAATGGATAACCAATTTCATCGGCCAGCACAACGGCTTGCTCTGGGTCACGGGCAGTCCTATTCGGTGGTTGTAACAACCCGAGCTTTTCAACAAGTTGCTGAAACCGCTCACGGTCTTCCGCCAAGTCGATGGCCTCGGGTGATGTTCCAATAATCGGCACACCGGCAGCTTCTAGGTCTTCAGCTAATTTTAAAGGTGTTTGCCCCCCATATTGAACAATAACGCCTTTCGGCTTTTCAATATTTACAATTTCAAGCACATCTTCCAGTGTCAGCGATTCAAAATACAAACGATCTGATGTATCAAAATCGGTTGAAACCGTTTCAGGGTTACAGTTCACCATGATCGTTTCATATCCATCTTCACGCATGGCCAACGCTGCGTGTACGCAGCAATAATCGAACTCAATCCCTTGACCAATTCGGTTCGGCCCACCACCTAAAACCATTATTTTTTCACGGTCACTCGGCTGTGATTCGCATTCCTCTTCATAGGTTGAGTACATATATGCCGTTGACGAGGCAAACTCACCGGCACACGAATCAATTCGCTTGTACACAGGGCGAATATTCATACCTTGGCGAGCAGCTCTAACCTCGCTTTCCTCCACACCCAGTAAATACGCTAATCGCGCATCAGAAAATCCCTTACGCTTAAGACGATAAAGGCTGTGCTTATCTAAGTCAGACAAGTTTTTCTTGATTAAGCGATCTTCTTCATGCAATAAATCTTCAATCTGAACCAAAAACCAGCGGTCAATTTTCGTCTGTTCAAAAATGCTTTCCAGACCAAATCCTTTTCTAAAAGCATCCGCAAGGTAACGAATACGATCTGCTCCTGGCTGTTGGATTTCTTGCCTGATAACGGTCTCAATACCTTCTTCATTGATATCAACTATCGAGTCTAAACCATTCATGCCCGTTTCAAGCCCACGTAAAGCTTTTTGCAGAGACTCTTGAAATGTACGCCCAACAGACATCACTTCGCCCACCGATTTCATCTGTGTCGTTAGACGATCATCTGCGGAAGGAAATTTTTCGAACGTAAAACGCGGTATTTTTGTTACCACATAATCTATTGAGGGTTCGAAAGATGCCGGTGTTGCGCCACCGGTAATTTCGTTACTTAACTCATCCAAGGTATAGCCAACCGCCAATTTTGCAGCCACTTTCGCTATTGGAAAGCCGGTTGCTTTTGAGGCTAACGCTGATGAACGCGAAACACGAGGATTCATCTCGATAACAATCATCGCGCCATTGTCTGGATTAATGGCAAACTGAACGTTTGATCCGCCTGTATCAACACCAATTTCTCGCAACACATCTATCGATGCATTACGCATGATTTGGTATTCTTTGTCTGTGAGCGTTTGAGCAGGTGCGACGGTAATGGAATCACCCGTATGCACACCCATTGGGTCAAAATTTTCTATCGAGCAAATAATAATGCAATTGTCCTTATGGTCGCGGACAACTTCCATTTCGTACTCTTTCCAGCCTAAAACAGATTCTTCAATCAACAATTCGTTGGTCGGTGACAAGTCAATCCCACGTTCACAAATTTCTATGAACTCTTCACGGTTATAGGCAATGCCACCACCGCTTCCACCCATAGTGAAAGAGGGGCGAATAATGGTTGGAAAACCAATAGCCTCAAGCGCTTCATAAGCTTGATCCATATCATGCGCGACAAATGATCGAGGTGTTGAAAGACCAATTTTCGTCATTGCTTTTTTAAATAAATCTCTATCTTCTGCCTTATCTATGGCTTCTTTTGTCGCGCCAATCATCTCAACATTATGTTTGGCAAGTACGCCATGGCGATCAAGATCTAAAGCACAGTTAAGTGCTGTCTGCCCACCCATAGTGGGCAATAAAACATCGGGCTTCTCTTTTTCAATAATCTTTTCAACGGTCTGCCAATCAACGGGTTCAATATAAATCGCATCCGCTGTTTCAGGATCGGTCATAATGGTGGCCGGATTGGAATTCACCAAAATGACACGGTAGCCTTCTTCTCTTAACGCTTTACAGGCTTGTGTTCCTGAATAATCGAATTCACAGGCCTGACCAATAACTATAGGGCCTGCACCTAGAAGTAAAACGGATTGAATATCGGTTCTTTTTGGCATAATTCTCTTTATCTAGTGTTTACGACTACTCATCGTATATTCCCAACCGGATGTCGGTTTTAAATTTTGCAATCAGCGGTTTTTATTAGGCCTTATTCGCAGCCATCAAATCAGTAAATTTGTCAAACAAGTAAACAATATCTTGTGGGCCAGGGCTCGCTTCTGGGTGCCCTTGAAAACCAAACGCAGGACAGTCAGTTCTTTCAATACCTTGCAAACTCTTATCAAACAAAGAAACATGTGTTGGTTTTAAATTGTCAGGTAAAGACTCCGCATCGACTGCAAACCCATGGTTTTGACTGGTGATCATGACACGTTGTGTTTCCAGATCTTGGACGGGGTGGTTGCCACCATGATGACCAAATTTCATTTTTACCGTTGAAGCGCCACTGGCCAGCGCCAATAATTGGTGGCCTAAACATATACCAAAAATGGGGATTTTCTTATCAAGCAATGCTCTAATGGCGTTAATCGCATAATCACAAGGCTCAGGGTCACCGGGCCCATTCGACAAGAAAACACCGTCAGGTGACATGGCAAGCACCTTTGATGCCGTTGTTTCCGCTGGCACGACATGAACATCACAGCCCGACGCAACCAACAACCTCAAAATATTCCGTTTAACGCCAAAATCATATGCCACGACTTTAAAGCCGGGCTTTTTATCAATCGCTTCTTTTTTGGGATTTAACTGCCACACCGACTCCGTCCAGCCAAAAGCTTTCTCTGTGCTAACTTTTTTAGCAAGGTCTAACCCCTTAAGCGGCACTGTCTTTTTTGCTAAGCCCAGTGCAGCAGCCTCATCGACACCAGACCCGGCGATGATACAGCCTCGCTGAGCCCCTTTTTCACGCAAAATTCTTGTTAATTTCCGAGTATCTATATCGGCTATGGCTACGATTTGATGTTTTGTTAAATAATCTGTTAAAGAGCCTTCTGAACGCCAATTACTATGAAGCAAAGGCAAGTCCCTGATCACCAAACCCCGCGCATGAACCGCTGTAGATTCCTCATCTTCAACATTAACACCTACGTTGCCTATATGAGGATAAGTTAGGGTAACAATTTGATGTGAATAAGATGGATCCGTGAGGATTTCTTGATAGCCCGTCATGGACGTATTAAAAACGACTTCACCCGTTGCATGGCCTGTAGCGCCAATTGATTGGCCGTGGAACACACTACCGTCTTCGAGAACCAGTATCGCTATGTCAGACAAATTACACCACCTTTAGATATGCAAAACGGGAAGAGCCGTTACTGGCACTACCCGTTTTGATTGTTAATTTATAACTGCAAATTTTACTGGATTTTATGTCGTTTTGTCCATTCCAACACAATCATATTTTTACCGTTTTACCGAGCCACATCCAACGACCTGGATAAATAAGCATTCATAACCAATGTTGGATCTTCTTTTAACTTTTCTTTCCAATCCCCCAACGGGATTTCAGATTGTATTAAGCCACGTAAAACACCAATAAAATCCGTTCGACCGACTGTTATCGCTCCAACCAATAAATCATCTTTAAAATTTAAACGGACGTATTTGTAATTTTCCTTATCAAGCAAAACAGCACTCTCGCCACCTTCAACGCCACCCCAGCTGCCAAACGATGTTGATACCAAACCTGATGTATCAAGAACATTCATACTTAAACTGCCTTTGTAGCTAGCGTTTCCACCCATCATGTTGACTGCCGCGATACGCCCATGATCAACGGCTGTTGGCTGAATAGCATGCACCGAATGCCCACCTGTTGAAAAATCAGGCCCTTGCGCAACATCACCAGCTGCATAAATGTCTTCTATATTGGTACGAAGACCCGCATCGACAAGGATACCATTATCTGTTTTTATGCCGCTGCCTTCTAAAAATTCTATATTTGAATAGACACCAGTTGCTACAATGATTAAATCAAACTCGGTTAAACTGTCATCATCTCGTTTTAGCGCAGGACCCGGCTCTATTGATTTAATGCTACTGGGAAGGATCATATGGACGCCTTTCGCTTCGCACCATGTTTGAATCAATTTACCCGCTGTTTCATCCATCATACGGCTAACCATATAGCCCGTACGACCAAGCATCACCGTAAGATCAACCCCTTTTTTTACCATTGCCTCAATAATAATAGAGGCTACAAAACCCGCACCCAGCAACGCGACTTTTGATCCAGGCTTAATCGCATCAAGAATCTGACGCCCGTCTTCAAGCGTCCAACAATTTACGACGCCGGCCGTATCCGAACCGGGAAAAGGACAATTTGCAGGACGAGAACCCGTGGCGATCAATAATTTGTCATAGTCAAAAAAATCGCCATGATCTGTCGTGACCGTATGCTTTTCTGGGTCTATTTTTTCAACCTTTGCTACGACGTGATCAATTTTAAGGTGTTCAAAATGGCCGTCTGTTTTTCTAAGGTGGGTCCCCGTATCCTCAATGATTCCGCTAAGATAATACGGCAAAGCCATGCGTGAATAAGGTGATTCTTTTTCTTGGCCGATCATTGTAATTGAACATCTTGGATCAGCTTTTCTGAGCGTCTCAGCGGCTCTAACTGAGGCAGGCCCTGCACCAATCAACACATATTTTTTGACACCGGGTGCTGAAGGTTGATTCGACTCAACGGCTTTGGTTTCCAACATTTTTTCTTCTCCTATTCAACGGACACCATGCTTGCTTCTTATTGGAAGAGTCAAAGCCTGATATCAAACAATTTATAAAAACAGCCTAATGTAAATCCCCTGTTTTTTTAACTGATTCTTATGCTATTTAATGTCATAGATGTTAACAGAAATTAATCAACACGAAACAAGCTTTTAATTATTCAGGCCGAGCACATCCTGCATGTCGTACAAACCCGTTGGTTGACCTTTTACCCAACAAGCAGCTCTGACAGCACCGGTAGCAAAGGTCATTCTACTGGTGGCTTTATGGCTAATTTCAATACGCTCGCCTTCATCGGCAAACATGACCGTATGCTCACCCACAATATCTCCCGCTCTGATGGTTGAAAAACCAATCGTACCCTCTTCGCGCTCCCCAGTAATACCTTCTCGAGCATAAACTGCACAATCGCTTAAATTTTTATCCATTGCATTAGCAACAACTTCACCCATTTTTAATGCTGTACCGGAAGGCGCATCAACCTTGTGTTTATGATGTGCTTCAATAACTTCAATATCCACAGAATGCCCAATTGCTTTTGAAGCCAATTCAAGAAGCTTCAAGGTTACATTAACGCCTATCCCCATATTCGGCGCAAACACAATGGGTATTGAGCTTGAGGCCGCCTGTATTTTGTTTTTTTCTTCATCGGTAAAACCAGTGGTACCTATCACCATGGCCTTGTTGTTTGCTTGGCAGAAAGCCAGCTTTTCTAGGCAGGCTTCAGGGCGCGTAAAATCAATTAAAACATCAAACTCATTCGCCGAGTTTTTATAGTCTGAAATGATTTGCACCGGTTGAAACGCCAAACCAGCTACATCACCAACTTCTTTGCCGATAACGGGAGAGCCTTCACGTTCAATAGCCACACCTAACGTTGCCAATTTATTCTGCTGGCAAGCCTTAATTAAATTAACGCCCATGCGTCCACTAGCACCCGATATCGCTATTTTCACCATCTCATTACCTTCTCACTGTTTTTAAGCGGCTGATTATGCAGCCATTTTTTAAATTGACTGTAATCGCTACGACTTCATCTTGTCAAAAAAGCTTTTAACACCGCCTAACCATGAATGTTCTTGCGGGTTGTGTTTCGTTCCGCCCGTTTTGAAAGAAGCTTCTAATTGCTCAACCAATGCCTTTTGCTCAGCCGTTAAATTGACGGGTGTTTCAACACTGACTCGGCACATCAAATCCCCAACAGGACCGCCTCTTACAGGTTTAACACCCTTACCCCGTAACCTAAATAATTTACCCGTTTGCGTTTCGGCAGGCACTTTTAGTTTTACTTTGCCTGACAACGTTGGGACCTCTAACTCACCCCCTAAAGCAGCCGTCGCAAAACTAATTGGCATATCACAATATAAATCGGCACCATCGCGGGTAAAAATATTGTGTTCACGCACATTAACTTGTACGTACAAATCGCCTGCTGGCCCACCATGATCACCTGCCTCACCTTCCCCGCCTAAACGAATCCTATCACCCGTATCAACACCCGCTGGAATCTTAACCGACAAGGTTTTTTGCTCTTTTGTTTTACCGGTACCACGGCATTTCCCACAAGGGTCTTTAATTTCAGAACCTGAACCATGGCAAGTGGGGCATGTCTGCTGAACAGAGAACATGCCTTGTTGCATGCGCACTTGTCCATGCCCGCCACAAGTCGAACAAATACTTGATTTTCCACTTTTAGAACCGGTGCCCTTACAACTTGTACAGCTAACAGATGTTGGCACCTTGATTTTTGTCTCCAGGCCGAAGACAGCATCTTCTAACGATAAGTCCAAGTTATATCTTAAGTCTGCACCGCGAGTCACATGGCTACGACGACTGCCGCCGCCTCCGCCACCGAAAATATCACCAAACACATCACCAAACACGTCGCTGAATGAATCACCCCCATGTCGAGCACCACCGCCCATTGATGGGTCAACTCCTGCATGCCCAAATTGATCATAAGCGGCACGTTTTTGTTCATCACTTAAAACTGCATACGCTTCTTGAATCTCTTTGAATTTTTCTTCGGCCTTTGAATCACCTGTATTTCTATCGGGGTGATATTTCATGGCTAGACGCCGGTACGCTTTCTTTATTTCGCCTTCACTGGCATTACGTGCCACGTTTAGGGTTTTATAAAAATCTTCTTTTTCCATAATTCTCAAATCGTTAATACGTCAAAGCCACCGATAAATCGGCGGCCATGTCGCAGCCCTAAATCGGGCTATATTTTAAGTAACTTAAAACCGTGGTTTTAAGGCTTATTTTTTATCGTCTTCTTTTACTTCTTCAAACTCAGCATCAACAACATCATCTGCTTTTGCGTCTTTTTCAGCGTCTGCGGAGGCGCCTTCGGCCGCTCCTTGTGCACCTGCATCAGCATACATTTTCTCGGCTAGCTTACCGGACAACGCAGTGAGTTCTTCCGTTTTTTTATCAATTGCCTCTTTATCATTCCCTTTAATAACGTCCTGAAGTTCTTTAATCGCCGCTTCTATTTCAGTCTTTTCTGAATCATCAATCTTATCACCCATCTCTTCAATTGATTTCTCAGTAGCATTAATCATGCCTTCAGCGTGGTTTCTAGCAGTAACCAATTCATGTAACTTACGATCTTCTTCGGCATGAATTTCAGCATCATTGATCATTTTTTCGACTTCTTCATCTGATAAGCCGCTAGATGCCTTAATTACAATGGATTGTTCTTTACCAGTCGCCTTATCTTTAGCCGATACGTTCAAGATACCATTAGCATCAATATCAAATGAAACTTCAATTTGCGGCGTCCCACGTCGTGCTGGCGGAATATCTTGAAGGTCAAAACGGCCCAAAGACTTGTTGCCTGAAGACATTTCACGCTCACCTTGCAACACATGTATCGTTACTGCCGTTTGGTTATCTTCCGCTGTCGAGAAAGTTTGCGATGCTTTGCTTGGAATGGTTGTGTTTTTCTCGATGAGCTTGGTCATCACACCGCCCATTGTTTCAATACCCAATGACAATGGCGTTACATCTAAGAGCAACACATCTTTCACGTCACCCGATAACACACCTGCTTGAATCGCTGCACCTACCGCAACCGCCTCATCAGGGTTAACATCTTTGCGTGGTTCTTTGCCAAATAATTTAGCAACGGCTTCTTGGACTTTAGGCATACGGGTTTGCCCACCAACCAAAATCACGTCATCGACATCGGAAGCAGATAAACCGGCATCCTTAAGCGCTGTTTCACAAGGCTCAACGGTACGTTCCACAAGATCAGCGACTAACGACTCAAGTTTTGCACGTGTTAGTTTAACGTTTAAGTGCTTCGGGCCAGATGCATCGGCTGTAATGTAGGGAAGGTTGACATCTGTTTGTTGATTAGATGACAACTCAATTTTTGCTTTTTCTGCCGCTTCTTTCAAACGCTGAAGAGCTAAAGGATCGTTGTGTAAATCCACACTATTTTCTTTCTTAAACTCATCGGCCAAGAAATCAATGATGCGCAAATCAAAATCTTCACCACCCAAGAAAGTATCACCATTTGTTGATAACACTTCGAATTGGTGCTCACCATCAATTTCAGCGATTTCGATGATTGACACGTCAAACGTACCCCCACCTAAATCGTATACTGCAACCGTACGATCACCACTTTTCTTATCCATACCATAAGCCAACGCTGCAGCAGTCGGTTCATTAATAATACGTTTAACCTCAAGACCGGCAATTTTACCTGCATCTTTTGTCGCTTGACGTTGTGAGTCGTTAAAGTAAGCAGGCACTGTAATAACCGCTTCGGTTACCTCTTCACCCAAATATGCTTCCGCATCTTTTTTCAGTTTCATTAAGATACGCGCAGCAATTTCTGGCGGCGCCATTTTTTTGTCTTGCACTTCAATCCACGCGTCACCGTTGTCTGCTGCTAAGATTTTATAAGGCACCATGCTGACATCTTTTTGTACAACGTCATCTGTAAATTTACGCCCAATTAAACGTTTTGTAGCAAACACTGTATTAGTTGGGTTTGTTACTGCTTGACGTTTTGCTGATTGACCAACAAGGACGTCTTTTTCTGCGGTAAACGCAACAATAGAAGGTGTCGTTCTCGCTCCTTCACTATTCTCAAGTACTTTCGCATTGTCGCCATCTAAAACGGCAACACACGAGTTCGTTGTTCCTAAATCAATACCAATAATTTTAGCCATGTAAATATCTCCGAAATTAAATCATTTTTTCTGTTAGTTACGATGTGAGGTCAGTGAATTAATTTTTCAAGCCTGCTCATCAATTTTCTTTGTTTCTTCAGGCGCTTGCGATTGCGACACAATCACCATGGCTGGACGTAACAAGCGTTCATTAAGCGTGTAACCCTTTTGAAAAACCTGAATAACGGTATTGGGTTCATGGTCAGCACTTGGAACCATTGACATCGCCTGATGCAACGCCGGATCAAAACTTTCACCTTCCGGGTTTACTTGATTAACACCCGACTTTTCTAAGGCGGAAAGCAGTTGCTTTTGTGTAAGCTCCATTCCCTCTTTAATAGCCGTTACATCACCACTAGCTGTCTCTGCTGAGGCAAGCCCCATCTCCAAACTGTCAACTACCGCCAACATATCTTTAGCAAACTTTTCAACTGAAAAGCGGTGTGCTTTTTCAACATCTTTTTGGGTACGACGACGAATATTTTCGACCTCGGCTTTCGCCAACAGGACTTTCTCCCAGTTCTCATCAGCACGTGCCTTTGCGGCTTCAAGTTCAGCTTGCAAATCGACTACTTCTGTTTCCTCATTCAACTCAACTGTTTCATCAACGACTTCTTCAACTGTCTTTGTTTCTTGTTCCATGGTTGATTGGTCAATATTTTCCTGATCTGTTTGTTCGTCAGAACCCATAGTCTATCCTCGTCTTAACTTGATTGATGTCGTTACTTACTCGGTGTAAGCATGAATTTTTAGCTTAATGGTGATAATTTTTGAGATTTCAAGGCTTAATTAAAACTTTTGTAGCCGGCGCGAACTCTTGTGATCAAACAGCCTATTTACGGTTATAGCCCGCTAATATTCCTCACGAGAGTTAAACCTAAAGCATTGAGAAAAAGTGCGGTTGATCGACACGGCAATTTTTTTAATCTTAGGCTTTATATTTTAGGCGCAAATTCTCTGACTTGGTGTAAAATTTTCAAACCATGCAGAGGAACAAGATGAATACGCAATTTAAACAAATTGGGCTTATCTCTAAACCCGATACAAAAGACATCTCTAAAACAGTTCAAAGTTTATACAAATTACTCAAAAAGGCTGATGTTCAGGTGTTCATTGACCCTGAAACGGCCCATCACATTTCCTTGCCTGACGAACAGGTTATGCCGCCCAGCTCTTTAGCCAATCGCTGTGATCTCATTATGTCTATTGGCGGAGATGGTACATTATTATCCGCTGCACGCGCCTTGGTTAATACCAATGTCCCTTTACTCGGCATTAATCTAGGTCGGCTCGGTTTTTTGGTTGATATTTCGCCCACAGAGATGGCTGTTCAACTCAAACAAATTCTTGAAGGTTCCTTTCATGAAGAGGAACGCATTATTTTGAATACTCAGATTGTCCGAGATGATCACGTTGTTCACGAGCAATCTGCTTTTAACGAAGTGGCCATCCACCGGCTTAACTCTCCGGGTTTAATTGATATTGAAACCTACGTAAATCAACGTTTTGTCAACGCTCAGCGTTCGGACGGACTTATTATAGCCACACCAACCGGCTCAACAGCTTACGCTTTGTCTGGCGGTGGCCCTCTCATGCACCCCTCTTTGAACGCCATTGTGCTAGTGCCCATCAATCCACACACCTTGAGTAATCGTCCGATTGTTGTTGATGGCAACAGTGAAATAAACCTTCGATTCAGCCAACGCGACAAGCACGAAGCACAGCTAACTTGCGATAATTTAGTCCTTCCTGAGATCCTTGAAGATGATCTGATTCATATTAAACGACACCCCAAGAAAATACGCTTATTACATCCGACAGATCATGATTTTTTCAATATTTTGCGTGTAAAACTAGACTGGAGCAAAGCTCCCCAAACATAAAAAATGCTTCGATCTATTGATATTAAAGGGCTAGCGGTTGTGGACCAACTCAGTCTTGATCTACAACAAGGCATGACCGTCCTGACGGGTGAAACAGGTGCTGGCAAATCCATTTTACTCACCGCAATGAAATTATGCCTTGGGGAACGCGCAGATGCCTCGCTTCTAAGACCCGGAGTTAGCAAGGCCGACTTGAGTTTAGACTTTGATATCACGACCATTCCTGCCTGTCAGCAATGGCTGAGTGATAACGACCTTGACGATCAGCAAGAATGCCTGGTGCGACGGACCGTTAACTCTGAGGGTCGCTCAAAAGCCTATATCAATGGCCAAATTGTTAACTTAAAAACATTACAACAACTCTCGGAACACCTCATCAGTATTCACGGTCAACACGCACATTTAGATTTACTGCATTCGCACAAACAATGTGCCTTGCTAGATGCTTCGTTACCCACTCAAACCACCTTAACTAACTGTCAAAAAAGTTTTGATAAATGGAAAACATTGAATGAGGAACTTCATCTTTTAACTGATGGCAATGATGACAACGACAGCGAAAAGCAATTATTTGCATACCAAATCACTGAACTGGAACAAGCAGACGTACTTGAAATTAACTACGATGAATTGGTGCAGAAACAGGTTATCGCATCAAACATGAGTCAAATCATTGAAATCTCGGAAAATCAAATCAATCGTCTTTATGAAAATGAAAACCATTCTATTTATAGTCAACTCAGCAGCACCTGCCATGAGTTAGAGCGATTGGCAGAACTAGCGCCCGAGTTTTCAGCTGTGACAGAGCAAATTCAAGAAGCCAGCATCCAAATTCAAGAGGCCAGCAGAGATTTAAGAACGCAAATTGATAAACAAGACGACGACCCTGAACAACTCGATTTACTGAACCGACAACTCGACTCGATCCATGAATTAGCTCGAAAATTACAGATCGAACCTCAGCAACTCGACGAAAAATATCAACAGCTCGTCTCTCGACTTGAATTGCTTGAAAACCGAAATGAACGATTAGCAACCATTCAACAAGAGATTCATCAAGCTGAGCAGAGCTATCAAGAACAGGCGGCATTACTGCATACGGCGCGTGTGAAAAGCGCCTCAAAACTCAGCAAAGAAATTACAAAAACACTAAAAACACTCGGACTACCCGATGGGGAATTCAATATATCCATCAACTATTTAGGCGAACAAAAGCCCCAAAGGAATGGGCTGGATGATATCTCGTTTCATGTTACAACCAATCCGGGCATGCCCGCTTCACCCATTGGAAAAGTGGCCTCGGGTGGCGAACTTTCTCGCATCAGCTTGGCAATACAAGTGGTTACCACTCAAAGCAATACCACACCGACTTTAGTATTCGACGAGGTGGACGCCGGTATAGGGGGTGGCGTTGCCGAAACCGTTGGAGTTTGTTTACGAGAAATAGCCAATGATCGGCAGGTGCTTTGCGTCACTCACCTCCCACAAGTGGCTGCACAAGGGCACCATCATTTATTTGTCAGCAAACAAAAGGAATCTGAGCAAACTAAAACAAAAATAGAATCACTTAACCCAACAGATCGCATTCACGAGGTCGCTCGAATGTTGGGGGGCATCGATTTGTCAGATAAAACCCTTGCCCACGCAAAAGAAATGGTGGAAAAAGCTATTTAGCGCAATCACTACAAACCCCATAGATATACAAACTATGGTCCGTCATTTGATAACCTTTTTCTTCGGCAATCACTTTTTGGCGCTGTTCAATCAGCTCATCAAAAAACTCATCTACTCGACCACATTTCACACATAAAATATGGTCATGATGCTCCTCTTGACTTAATTCAAAGACAGAATTTCCACCTTCAAAATAATGCCGATTGACTAAACCCGCCCCTTCAAATTGTGTTAGTACACGATACACCGTTGCCAAGCCAATCTCTTCCCCATCCTCTAAGAGCGCTTTATAAACATCTTCTGCCGATAAATGTTTAGTGCCGCTACTTTGCAACATATCTAGTATTTTTAACCGAGGCAAAGTAACCTTTAAACCAACAGCTCTTATATCTTTTGACTCCATTTCAACCTCGAATTTAGGGTGGATATAAAAGTGAGATAATGTATCATCACTCTTTAACAATCATACACAGATGACTCTAAATGCGAAAGCTTCTCATTTTTATAATACTCTTAATTTCAACTGTTTTTCTGTTCGCCTGCTCGTCGACTAAATCAATAAACGACTCCATGCGGGACATGGCTGATACACTACCCGGGGTCTATAAAATCAACGTCCAACAAGGAAATTTGGTCACTCAGGAAATGGTTGATCAACTCCGCCCTGGGATGGATAAACGTCAAGTTAAATTTATATTAGGCACACCGCTGTTATCCGATCCGTTTCATAAAAATCGTTGGGACTATTTTTATGACTCAAAGCAAGCTGGGAAACAAGTAAAAACAGAACGTATTACAGTTTTTTTTGACGCTGACAAGCTGATCAGCCTTAAAGGTCATTTTAAGCCAAGCAATGAATTTAAACCGATGACCATTAACACTGAAGTCATTGATGTGCCAGAGCGTGTAGAAAGGCAAAGGACCGTTTTTGAGAAAATTCTTCATGCTATTGGAATAGAACAAGAAGATAAACTGTAGTATGACCACACACCCCTATTTAGAAAAAATATGTCAAACACCGCATGCCAAAAAATTAAATTTAACGCTCATCAAAGCAGATAAAACATCGGTTACTCTCAAGTTGCCCTACAGTAAAGAGATTATTGGCGATTCGATAAACAATTTTATCCACGGAGGCGCAGTCACCACAGCCATTGACACAGCATGCGGCGCCGCCATCTTTCAAAAACAAAAAAATTTACGAGCCTTGGCCACGTTGGATTTGAGAGTGGACTATGTCTGCCCCGCTCCATCGGGTGCTGATGTTAACGTTTATGCAGATTGTTACCACTTAACAAATACCATTGCTTTTGTACGTGCAACTGCCTATACCGATGACATTAAAGCCCCTATTGCAACCGCCATTGGTACGTTTATGCGTTCGAACAAACCGTTTCCAATAGACTAAATGAACTTGCTAGACAAACTTAATGATATCAAGGCTCGCCATGATTATGAGGCCCTTATCGACCTGATTCCCTATGCTAAAACGATCGGTGTTGAAACCAGTATGATCGGGGAAAGCATCGTCTCCAGCTTGCGTTTCACAGAAGATAACATTGGTAACCCTGCCATCCCTGCTTTGCATGGTGGTGCCATTGCAGGTTTTATGGAAAATGCTGCCTTGCTCCATTTAATCTGGGAAATAGAACTCACCAATATCCCAAAAATTATAGATTTTTCCATTGATTACCTTCGACCAGGACAAGCCACCTCAACTTACTCTAAGTGTCATATTATTCGGCTAGGGAGCCGTGTTGCTTTATGTAATGTTACCGCTTGGCAAGAAGATACTAACAAGCCGATTGCCCAAGCTCGCGGGCATTTTCTATTATCTGAAAACAAGCCGATCAAACCTTAAACAAAAAGCCTTGCATAAAAATCACAAGGCTTTGCGCTTCAAGGATGATGATTTAATGGTCATACATCCATTAATTTTCTATAACCTTTCCACAAAGAACGAATCGCTCCTTCAGTCACAAAATGATCATCCGTGCCTGTGCCGACACCGCCCATTTCCAGCACATTTGTATAATCGCCATCACGGACAATCGCTTTTTGACATAGCTCTGTAGACTCACCATCTTCCATTGATATTAGCCCGGCCGGGCCGACTAAATTCAATTGCTTTAAACGGTAACGACGGAGTTCTTCGGTATCATCGGCATAACCAAAAAAGGTCCACACCAGTTCAAACTCATTTTCATTTTTTGGCAAAATTTGACGAAACGCTAATGTGTTTTGAATTTGATGAACAACTAAAGAAGGAAACAGTGAGAAAATGACGGTTGTCGTGTCATCATCAAATTCTTTTGCACCCGCCAACAACGACATATCAGCTAATTGATAGGTACCCTCCTGGTAAGTTCGTGTCTTGTCACTCTTTACATCATCCAACTTACTTTCATCTTCTTTGCTGCTTTCCACCCAAAGGACAGAATGCACATCGTTATTGACAATGGTACCGCCGCCTAATGAAGCACGATAAATACCAAAAGTCGGGTGAAATAAATGCAACAAGCTCGCATGATACGGGTCTTTGGTATTCTCTGAATAAAACTTCCAGTTACCGGCTATATATTGGCGAGTATGGCCTAGCACCTCTATGGGGCCCTTCATGATGCGTTTAAAATGATAAGACACGTCTTCACCCATGTAGCTTTCAATATCGGGCGTGTCATCACTAAACGTGCCGAAAATAACACCGCAGTAATTTACCACCCGCACTTTTCGTAAACTGTGCTCTGTTTTATCAAACTCTTTCGGCATACCGCCTTTTCCACCAAGGCCTCGTTGAAAAGGCACACCACGGAGGTCACCTTTCGCATCAAATGCCCATTGATGATAGACACACGTGTAGGCACCGTCTTCCGACTTGCCGTGTCGTTCTCGACAAATTTCAGCGCCTCGATGAGCACAACGGTTCACCCAGGCATAAATTTCATTGTCTTGGCCTCGAGTAACCACCACCGGTGTATCACCAATATAGGTCGACTTAAAGCTCCCTTTTTCAGGTAATTCTGCTTCTGTGGCCAGGTAATTCCAAGTTGGTCCATTGTGAATTTTTTCTTGCTCAAGATCATAGACCTCACGGCTGTTAAAAATTGAATAAGGAACGGCCGTATAGTCTGTACCAGCTGGCCATTTTAAATGTGCAGGGGTTATAGTCATTTTATGTCTCCTTAAATAGGGATAACCATCAACGTTGTAATTCGATGCGTGTCATATATAGCGGTACGTTCTTTAAATTTCAGAACGCCATTTTCACGGACAATAACATCAACGTATCGACCGACGTTATAAACCGTACTTTCACCATCATTACAGGTTTTAAACACAGCATAATTAGACTGAACCTTGATCGTGTTGCCATCTTCAGTGCTAATAACAGGGTGACTGGTAATGTGCCGGTACCATTGAACTTGATAGATATTGGCGTGCCTTAACGCTGTAATCCTATCGCGCAGCATACCCTGACTATCACACCACATGACGGCTGTCGGTTGACCTATTTCGTGGTTCTCTCTGGGAATAACTTGATACAAACAATTTTCGGTAAAAAAGTCCGGCCAATGCTCTAAGTTATCATCATCGATACACTGAACATAAGCGTCAAGCAACTGATTTACCTCGTTTTTTAGCTCAAGGCTAATATTAGTATTTGACATTGCGTCTCCTCCGTTTAATTGCATTAAATGCAATTTTCGCGGCCAGTATCACACGCAGCTAAATGCCAAAAAATGATAACAATCAGAATATTAGAGAGTGATCATGCTTACATTATTAGAAATTGACATGGATCAGAAAAAAGGTTTTGTTAGGTCACCATCAACGATAAAAAAAGGCACTTAACCCTTCAGTTAAGTGCCTTTGGCTACTATTGATAAGAAGGTAATGCTGAACCTAAGCGATCATTTTTTATTGTATTGGCTTTTATTCAAACACCTTTATAGGCCTGGGGATGAATACGCTCCTGCCCACTAAAAAGCCTGTTTAACGCATTCACATACGCTTTGGCAGATGCAATGACAATGTCCGTGTCAGAACCGTGGCCATTAACAATACGACCACCCTTTTCCAATCTGACAGCCACTTCACCTTGAGAGTCCGTTCCCTCCGTTACATTACTCACTGAATAAAGCTGAAGCGTTGACTCACTCGATATGATCTGTTCAATCGCCTTGAAGGTGGCATCAACCAACCCGCTACCTTGAGATGTCGCGGTTTTTTCCACTTCATCGACCATTAACGTAATACTGGACTCGGGCCTTTCTCCCGTTTCAGAACACGCCTTCACCGAAACCAGTTTAATCGCTTCACTGAATATTTCTTCCATCTTAAAGTCGGATAAAAGGGCTTGAATGTCTTCATCGAAAATTTCAGATTTTTTATCCGCTAAATCTTTAAAACGACGAAATGCGTTATTCAGCTCTTCTTGACTATCCATTGTTATATTGAGCTGTTCCAAACGATCTTTAAATGCACTTCGGCCCGATAGCTTACCCAACACTAACTTATTGGAACTTAACCCAACGTCTTCTGCCAACATAATTTCGTAAGTTTCACGTGATTTCAATACGCCATCCTGGTGAATACCCGATTCATGTGCAAAGGCATTAGCACCCACGATCGCTTTATTAGGCTGTACGGCAAACCCCGTTATCCCAGACACTAATCTTGAACACGTCATAATTTGCGTTGTATCGATGCCCACATCACAGGGAAATAAGTCTTGTCGTGTACGCACGGCCATCACCACTTCTTCAAGCGCCGCATTGCCTGCTCGTTCACCTAATCCATTAACCGAACATTCAACCTGACGCGCACCGTTCATCACACCCGCCAATGAATTAGCCACTGCCAAGCCCAAATCATTATGGCAATGGGTAGAAAATATCGCCTTATCAGAATTAGGTACATTTTCTATTAACTGCCGAATGGTATTGCCGTATTGATCAGGCAAGTTATAACCAACCGTATCGGGAATGTTAATCGTCGTTGCACCTGCGTCAATAACCGCTTCAATAATCCGACACAAGAAATCAAGGTCTGAACGGCCAGCATCTTCAGGTGAAAATTCAACATTATCCGTAAAGTTTCTAGCCAGCTTGACGGCATCAACCGCTTGCTCAAAAACTTGATCGGGCGTCAACAACAACTTCTCTTTCATATGCAAGGGTGAAGTCGCTATAAAGGTATGAATGCGTGAGGCATTCGCCTGTTTTAGTGCCTTACCCGCCCGCTCAATATCTTCACGGTTTGCACGGGCTAAACCACACACAACACTGTCTTTAACAGCGCCTGCAATGCTTTGTACAGCCTTAAAGTCTCCTTCACTTGAAATTGGAAAACCCGCCTCAATAATGTCAACTTTCATTTTTTCCAATGCTTTGGCAATGCGTAACTTTTCCTCCGCTGTCATTGCTGCACCAGGGCTTTGCTCACCATCGCGCAAAGTGGTATCAAAAATTATTAACTTCTCTTTACTCATTTCTAAACTCCAAATGTCATTTTAATGACAAATTTTTTCTTATTTTTTAAACGTTGGGTAACAGCGTTTCACCTCGCCAGGACTCTTAATTAGCCGCGAGGCGGCAGTCGGGAGAGACTGAGAAGAAGAGGATGCTGAGCAACAGACAAACAAGCATAAAGCTCACTCGCCGTGCTTTTAACATGTATATGGATATCAGCAAATTTCATGACCGTTAATATAAGCTATTTGTTATTTTTTTCAAAATAATTATCCATTGGCTGAACGCGCACCTTTTTTAGTCACTTTTCCAGCTTCCGCACGTTGGCGCCTCACTTCTTTTGGATCGGCAATTAATGGGCGATATATTTCAACACGGTCCCCTGCTCTCAACGGTGTATCAAGCTTACAGGGCTTGCTAAAAATACCCACCGAATTTTTTGCTAAATCAATGTCTGGAAAAGTTTGTAAAATGCCAGATTCCTCTATCGCTGTTTGTGCCTTTAGTCCCTCCCTATAGGGCACAACCAAAATCAATTGTTTTTTAGGTGTTGCGTATGCAACTTCTACATTACCCATATATTTCGTCTGCTCGTTTTATAAAAGATTCAATGAGAGAACCACATATTTGACTGAAAATAGCACTAAAAACATAGTTGCTAACCGAACTTTTAAATTCAAAATCAATTTCCATCGTTATTTTACAGGCATTATCTCGAAGGTGCTTAAAACGCCATTCCCCCTGCATGAATTCAAAAGGGCCGTCTAACAACTCAAGCTTGATGCTTTCACCTGCTTTTAATTGGTTCTTTGTACTAAAGACCTTATGAAGCACCTTCCAGGCCACCTCAAGTTCAGCAGTCATTTCATCGGTTGATTCAGATATAACCTTGCTACTTTTACACCACTTCAAAAAATCTGGGTACGATGCCACATCATTAACAAGGTGAAACATCTCTGTCGCCGAATGACGCACTAAAGCACTACGTTCAATTTTATGCATGAAATTAAATCACGCCTATTGCTTTAAAGAAAACAATAATAACCGCAAGGGGTGAAATAAATTTAATTAAAAACTGCCAACTTTTATACAACACTGGTTTTGTAAAACTTAACTCCTCAGCACTGGCCTCTTTACTCATTATCCAACCCGCAAAAATAGCAATGCATAAGCCACCCAGAGGCAGCATCACGTTTGCCGTTAAGTAATCTAAAATATCAAAAAAGGTTTTACCCAATAGCGTTACATCGGCAGTCAAATTAAAAGACAGCACCGTCCCGATACCCACTACCCATGTTGCTAAGCCGGCCCATATACAAGCGCGCATTCGACTCATGTTTTTATTTTCAACCAGCCAGGCGACCGCTGGCTCAATTAAAGAAATAGAAGACGACCAAGCCGCAAAAACAAGCAAGATAAAAAACAAAGTACCAAATAATGAGCCATAAGCCATATGACCAAAAGCAATCGGCAATGTCTGAAAAATAAGACCCGGCCCACTACCTGGTTCTAACCCATTAGCAAAAACAATCGGGAAAATAGCCAAACCAGCGAATAAAGCCACCGCCGTATCTGTCAAAGCAATCAGTGAAGCTGTTGAGCCAATTGATACCTTTGAAGGAAGATACGAACCGTAGACCATAATCGCCCCCATCCCTAAACTTAAGGTAAAAAAGGCATGGCCCATGGCTGTTAAAACACTCTCACTCGTGACTTTCGAAAAATCTGCTTTAAATAAAAATGAAACCCCTTGCTCAAAAGCGCCTTGCTCCATTGAATAGCCAATTAATAAAATTAAAATTGCTAATAAAGCCGGCATCAAAAACTTAACTGTTCGCTCTAAACCCTTCACACCACGCGCTACAACCAACATCGTCATAATCATGAATAAACTATGCCATGCCAATAACTTTTCAGGGTCTGCTATCAGTTCCCCAAATATATTGCTTGCTCCATCTGGAGTCACCCCTTCAAAAACGCCAGAAGCCACACGCACTACATACGCCATGGCCCAACCTGCAATCACGCTGTAATAAGATAAAATTAGAAACCCTGCAATAACACCCAGCCACCCTAACCAAGACCAGAACGGGCTAACCGCAGACTCTTGAGCTAATTCCTTCATTGTATTAATAGGACTTTGCCTGCCTCTACGACCCAACATGATCTCAGCCATCATAATGGGTAGGCCTATCATCAAAATACACAGCAAATAAATCAGTACAAACGCCCCACCACCGTTTTCGCCTGCAATATAGGGAAACTTCCATATATTACCCAAACCAACAGCTGAACCTGTCGCTGCCAAAATAAAAGCCAACCGAGTTGACCATTGCCCGTGTTGCGATATTTTTCTCATGAAACAACAATTTTAATTTTTATCATGGAGATAAATTAACTCAACTTCAGCATTTAACCAAGTTAATAACGGAGTTTTATGGCGCTAATTTAGCGGCTCGCTTAGAATATCCGCCATGGCAGGTAAAAAGAAAAAAACACATCCCAATTCGATTGCAAGCAACAAAAAAGCAACGCACGATTATTTCATTGAACAACGTTTTGAAGCCGGTTTGGTTTTAGAAGGCTGGGAAGTTAAAAGCATTCGCGATGGTCGCGTACAACTTAAGGACAGCTATGTCGTTATAAAAAATGGAGAAGCTTGGCTAGCAGGCGCGCACATCTCCCCTCTTTTATCCGCCTCAACACACATTGACCCCGTACAAACACGTTTACGCAAACTGCTGCTAAACCGACGTGAACTAATCAATTTAAAGTCTCTTGTAGAACGCAAGGGTTACACCATCGTACCGCTTTCAATGTATTGGGTTAAAGGCCGAGTAAAACTTGAAATAGGGTCGGCAAAAGGTAAACAAATGCACGATAAACGCGCCTCTTCCAAAAATAAAGATTGGGAGCGCGAGAAGCAACGCATCATGAAAAATGCCCGATAAATCAACAAACTTTTATCACCCTCTTTAGCCACACCTAAACACGATATATTGTTAACTTAATAAAATGATGATTAATATTAAAAATGAACTTTCCATCCTGTATAGTATCGAACTCATACCAAAGGGGGTGACCTGGCTTCGACGTGGGTAGCAAAACCTTAGGTGCATGTCGAGCTTTCAGGAATCTCGTAAAACATCTGAAAAAATATAGTTGCAAACGACGACAACTACGCAATCGCTGCCTAAACACCAGTAAATTGCTGTCTGACTGGAGCCGTGCTTATGCGTCCAGAGACCTTCGGGTCATTCAGGCATCATAGCTCATAAGATCGTATTGAAGCTTGTTCGGGGCGGATATACTAAAACTTAACCGGAATCGTCTTTGGTCTTCCTAGCCTATCGGGTAGCCACTGATTAAACTAAAAGTTATAGGATAAACATGTAGAGCCGAGGGCGGAGTACTTGCGGACGCGGGTTCAATTCCCGCCACCTCCACCAAATTTTTAAGTCCTAATGAGCCCTCACCGGCCATTAGGGCTTTTTAATTACCCGCAATTTTACTCTCAGAACATGCAGGTTAATGCGGGCTCCCCTTTATTATTACTCGGACAGTTTCAAACGTGCGCTTTCGCAAGCACTTGGCCTCACTCACTTAAATTTTCGCGATAGTATCAGAATTGCCCCCTGATTTAGCTTAAAGTAAGCTAGGAAAGTGTTAACAGCATTAGCAATTAAACTCCACCCCGTTTTCCCAAAATCCTTTGACCTTGAAAAATGTTAATAGATTACTAATTTTCAACATTTTCCAAACCGCTGATAATCGGGCAATCAGGTCGGGCATCACCCTGGCAGTTTTCAGCTAGGTGTCTTAACGCTCGGCTCATCTCCTGAATTTCTTGCGATTTGCGTTCAAGAGCTTCAACATGCTCGAGCGCGAGTCTTTTGACATCAGCGCTCGCACGACTTTGGTCTCGCCAAAGTGCCACCAGCTCGCTCATCTGCGTCACTGAAAACCCTAAATCACGAGCCCGTTTAATAAAACAGAGGGTGTTAACATCATTTTCAGAATAACTTCTATAACCCGCTTCAGTTCTCGATGCCGGCGAAATCAAACCTTTGGATTCGTAATAGCGAATCATTTTTGCAGAAACACCCGACGCTGCGGCGGCTTTACCAATATTCATTTGCAGTTCCTCTTTTGCTAAGTTTCGCTTCACTCAGGCGGATTAAGCAAGATTCAATTAAGATAGACCGGTTTTCCATGCTCAGTGGGTATGTCTGTAACCCCTGCGTCTTTAGCGAGCTTAAAATGGCGCAAGCGTAGCGCATTGGCAAGCACAAACACCGAGGATAAGGCCATCGCACCGGCGGCAAAGACGGGCGACAGCAGAACTCCCATTGAGGGGTAAAGAATTCCCGCGGCCACGGGAATTAGGGCCGTGTTGTAAGCAAAGGCCCAAAACAGATTCTGCTTGATATTGCGTATCGTCGCCTTGGAAATCGCAATAGCATTTGGTACGCCTAGTAGGCTGCCAGACATCAGCACAACATCTGCCGCTTCAATGGCGACATCGGTGCCTGAGCCGATGGCAATGCCAATATCAGCCTGGGCGAGTGCGGGGGCGTCATTAATTCCATCTCCGACAAATACCAGTTTACCGTGCGCGGCCTTGAGGGCCTGTACCGCTTGCACCTTACCTTCAGGCAAGACTTCAGCGACCACCTCGTCTATACCCAGTTTACTGGCAATCGCATGGGCTGTGCGCTTATTGTCGCCAGTGATCATCGCGACTTTCAGGCCCAGCGAATGTAAGATATCAATCGCTTCCGGTGTTTCTTTTTTGATAGGGTCGGCAACGGCAACAATGGCTGCGAGTGTGCCGTTAAGGGAAACATAAAGCGGCGATTTTCCCTCCGCACCAAGGCGAGAGGAGGCCACGGCAAAACCTTCCAGATTGTGACCAAGTTTTTCCATATAGCGATCAGCGCCTATGGCCACCTTTACCCCGCCCGCATTGGCTTTTACGCCAAAGCCTGTAATGGATTCGAAATGCTCGACCGCAGGTAATTTCAAGCCTTCAGCTTCCGCTGCTGCAACGATAGCGCGAGCAACTGGATGTTCTGACTTCTCTTCCACCGCTGCGATCAAAGCCAAGACTTCATTGCGCTCGAAACCTTCAGCAACATCCAGATCAGTGAGCGATGGCTTGCCCTCGGTGAGGGTGCCGGTTTTATCAAGCGCAACAACCTTGGCGTCCTTGAGTAGCTGCAGCCCTTCACCCTTGCGGAATAGAATGCCCATCTCGGCACCGCGTCCAGTGCCCACCATGATTGAAGTAGGGGTAGCTAAACCCATGGCGCAGGGGCAGGCAATGATTAATACAGCTACTGAGTTGACAAGAGCGAAGGTTAACGCAGGAGACGGGCCATAGAAGAACCAGGTCATGAACGTTAGCAAAGCCGCTCCGATGATGGCTGGCACAAACCAAAGAGTTACTCTATCAACCATGGATTGTATTGGCAGCTTGGAGCCTTGCGCTTGCTCTACCATACGAATAATTTGAGAAAGAACGGTATCGCCGCCTATTGCCGTCGCTGTTAGCGTAAGCGCTCCCTTCTGATTCACCGTACCGCCCACGACCTGGTCGCCAGCTTGTTTCGCGACAGGAATGGGTTCGCCGCTTATCATTGATTCATCCACATAGCTGTTACCCTCGGCCACAGTGCCATCGACGGGTATCCGTCCACCCGGGCGCACGTCGACGAGGTCGCCCGGCTGCACTTCATCAATACTGATTTCCAGCACCTGCCCATCGCGTTTTATCCGAGCGGTTTTAGCTTGCAGCCCAATGAGTCTTTTTATGGCAAGTGATGTGCGCCCCTTCGCTCGGGCCTCCAAAAAACGGCCCAACAGAATGAGCGTAATAATAACGGCAGCCGCCTCATAATAAACGCTGACGGTGCCTTGCGGTAAAACAGCGGGAAAAAATGTCGCTGTAGTGGAAAAGCCCCATGCTGCCGAAGTGCCCAAAACAACAAGTGAGTTCATGTCAGGGGCTCGACGCAGTAACGCAGGTACACCATGCTTGAAAAAACGCATACCCGGCCCGAGAAGGACCAAACTGGCGAGAATAAACTGGATGTACCAACTTACCTGTAGACCAAACGAATTAGCGATAAAGGTATGGACACCAGAGAAAAAATGAGAACCCATTTCAATAACAAAGAGCGGTAGCGTAATGACAGCGGCAATAATGAGATCTCGCTTGAGTACCGCTAACTCAGCATCTTTTCTCTCTTCCACTTCTTCGGAATCTTGCCCGGTCTGGCTTGCGAGGCTGGCCTCATACCCCGCATTTGCGACAGCTGCGACCAGCGTATCAAGGTCCGCATGGCCACGAATATTAGCTCGCTCGGTGGCCAGGTTGACTGTCGCCTCTTGCACACCGGGAACGGCCAATAACGCGCGTTCGACTCGGCCAACGCATGAGGCACAGGTCATACCTTTTATTGCCAGTTCGACGCCGGAAGCTGGGACCGAGTAACCCGTTTTCTCTATCGCTTCAACCACTTTACTTGGGTCAAGCGATTCGGCTGAGCGAATGGTTGCCCGCTCGGTGGCCAGGTTGACTTCTACTTGTGAGATGCCATCCACTTTCTTAAGCGCATTTTCCACACGCCCAACACAAGAGGCGCAACTCATGCCCTCAATTGGGATACTGAAGCGTTTAGTTTCTGGTGAATCCTGTTTAGATGGACTGTTCATCATTTGCCCCCTCTTTGAGTCTTAATTGAAGATTTACAGAAACGATAAACCTTCCAACGATGGCAAGGTCAAGTCTTTTTGAGAAAAAAAGCAAATTTCCGTGTTGTTTTTCGAATGCTGGGCAAAAAATTACAACAAGTTGTCGAATACCGGTTGACCTTACCATTATTGGAACCTCTATCGTTTTGGGAGATTTGCGGATTCTCGCGAGTCAAAACCAGCTTAAATTTTTCATTCACTAACGATATGAGGTTACCGTTGATGCCTTACTCAGTATTCTTTAGATTCATCCACCTTTTTTGTGCTCTAGTTGTTTTTGTACTCATACCCCTTGGTTTCTTTATGAAAGCAGTGGATGACGAAGAACTTCTTATCACGCTCTACGATTTGCATAAATCGCTTGGGGTGTTGATTTTGGCCATGGTCGTATTTCGAATATACATGAGAGTAAAAACCGTCAAGCCAACAAGCTCTGCCAGTCATACCCGGCTAGAGCGCGGATTATCACACATTACGCACAAGAGCCTTTATACTCTGCTGCTGGTTATGCCAGTGTCGGGCTGGCTTATGTCTAACGCAGCGGGCTTTCCGGTTTCGTTTTTTGGACTATTCGAACTCCCGGATTTGGTCGCCAAGAATGATGAAACTATGGCCATTTACCAGAATATTCATTTTTTTGCTGCCTTCGTCTTGATCACCCTGATCATGCTGCATGCTGCTGGCGCCCTAAAGCATCATTTCATAGATAAAGACACGACGCTAAAGCGCATAAGTTCTAATAATCTAGGTAAAGCCGGGGGAATTCTTATTGCATCAACGACGAGCTTGTTTTTTGCTGTATCTATTTATCTTTGGGTATCAGGTGAAGGCGTTCAAAACACAGCACATGAAAACGCGCATGCGGCGGGTCATGCCAGTATCGAGGTTTCGCCACATGGATTACCTGCAGAGGGTATTAGTGCTTACCCACAAGAGGGCACCCATCAATCTGAGCACCACCGCGATCGTTGACAGGTAATAAGATACCAAATTTCCTTTAATGGTGAGATCTATGAGCAAAGCCAATTGTCAACGGAGTTTCTGCTAGCTTCTGACAAATCAGACTCCGAAGCTCCTGCGTAAGCATAAACCCGCATTAGCTTACTAAAGCAACTGGGGGGCTAATTCAGTTCCTATTATGGAAACCAAACCGGCGTCCCGTCCCACCACCAATTGAAGAAGGTGAACTGATCTCAGTTCACCTTTTTTTATGCCTGCGCCCCGCGCTACAGGCCTTATGTGGCAGGGGTTTACGGACTTCGTACCATTCTTAATCTCGGACTATCCAAGGCAAATATTCTCTAAATTGCCGAATACTCTCTGTGCCTCTCCCCTTGCCACAGACCCCAAGTCCATGACCAGAGAACAGAGAACCCTTTAAAATCAGTAGCTTATTATCGGACTCATCAAAAGGTTTGTTGGGTGAATTGGATAGGCAAACACACCAAACATAAATTATTTTTACAGTAATGACGTTTTTGCAATTTTTAGCATTGACAATCAAACAGTCTGCACTTAAACTCAGCATTAAATTACAGAAACGCCGTTACAGCATTTTTATATTGGAGAGAGCATGAAAGCAAAATTGAAGAGCATTGCTTCCGTTCAGATGGGGCACTCTTTCCGCACAAGGTTAGATCCCGACCAGAGCGGCAATGTCGCAGTTATTCAAATGAAGGATCTTACTGAAGATAACCGACTAAATCGTGATGAGCTAGTCGTCATTGATATGGAAGAGCTCAAAGAAAAGCATCGAGTAGAAGTGAACGACATTGCTTTTAGATCTCGAGGGCTTACAAACACCGCTGCCCTTATTAATGCCGAACTAGATAATGCAGTTATTGCAGCTCCGCTACTTCGCATTCGAGTAGAAAAGAAAAACAAGATCGATCCAGCATACCTTTGCTGGTTCATTAATCAGCCCGCATCGCAGGCAACGTTGCTGAGTCAATCGACCGGCACAGTGCAGCGTACCATAGGAAAGCCAGCACTGGAGAGCTTGGAGCTTTTAATCCCACCTATGGATGCACAAATAAAGATTGTTGAGCTGGAGCGGCTAGCCCTTGAAGAGCAAAAAATAATGAAAGAGTTGGCAGAGAAAAAGCGCCAGCTTATGGAAGGAATTCTGATGTGTTTTGCATCGGAATCCCAGTGATTGCAGTCAGTGGGTTCTTAGAGCGTTCAAAGTGTTGCAGCACATTGAACAAGGTAGTTAACCAATAAAAGGTAAAGTAAGTATGACAAAAAATATTAAATCTAGCAACAACTCTACTCGCCACGTTGTGCCTCATGCAGATGGATGGGCCAACAAGAAAGGTGGATCTGATCGCGCTAGCAGTGTTCACTCAACGAAAAAAGAGGCCGAAGCAGCTGCCCGTGCACAAAGCAAACGGGAAGGCTCAGAGCTATTTGTTCACGGTAAAAATGGACAAATACAGCGCAAAGATAGCCACGGCAATGACCCTCGCAATATTAAAGGGTAAGGAGTTCTTATGACTGATGAATACAAGAAAAAAATAGGCATACCCGAATCGCACACTCTTAATATTTTGAATAGCCAGTGGACTCAGAGAAAAGGTCAAGACACTGACACGTATGAATGTGAAGAGCTCAACGAGCAAGGTGAACCAATTGCTAGATACACAGTAAAAGACAGTACATCAATTTACCCTCCGTTTGGTCGGTCGATTACATGGACTCAATCATCCGTAATTAACATTTAGCAATTTAATTAACTTCAATCGGGGCTGATTACAGTCAGCCCCGCAACAAAATTTGAGGGCACAGTTATTATGAAAACAGGTATGAACAATAAGATTCAACAAAAAGACATCAATAATGCAGCATGGGCTGCTTGCGACACTTTCCGAGGCGCTGTTGATCCAGCACAATATAAAGACTACATCTTGGTTATGCTGTTTGTGAAATATATTTCCGATGTATGGAATGACCACTACGAAGAATACAAAAAGCAGTATGGCGATGACGACACTCGCATTAGACGAAAGCTTGAACGTGAACGTTTTCTACTTCCGATGGTTGAGCTAACTGAAGAGGTCGAAGACCCAGCAACCAAAGAAAAGAAAACCATCGTTACCGATAAGTTTTTGGCCAACTATTATTCCTTATTTGAGCGCAAGAACGAGCCGAATATTGGCGAACTAATCAACATTGTTTTAGAGCATATTGAAACAGCGAACAAGTCAAAACTAGAAGGTGTTTTCCGAAACATTGATTTCAATAGCGAATCGAATTTAGGGAAAACCAAAGATCGAAATCGTCGCCTTAAAACTTTACTTGATGACTTTAATAAGCCCGCTTTAGATATGCGGCCTTCCCGCGTTTCTGAAGACGTTATTGGTAATACCTACATTTACCTTATTGAGCGTTTTGGCTCAGATGCGGGCAAAAAAGCCGGTGAATTCTACACGCCACACAAAGTATCGGAGTTAGTAGCAAGGTTAAGCGCCCCCAAAGCTGGCGCTCGTATATGTGACCCCGCTTGCGGATCTGCCGGGCTGCTCATTGAGGCTGCTCGACAAGTAGGTGATCGAAACTTTTCTCTCTACGGCATGGAAGTAAATGGCAGCACTTGGGCACTTGCCCGTATGAACATGTTTCTTCACGGTGCTGACTCAGCCCGTATCGAGTGGTGCAACACGCTAACCTCCCCCGCATTGGTCGAAAACGACCGGCTCATGAAGTTTGATAATGTAGTCGCTAACCCGCCATTTTCACTCGACAAATGGGGTGCCGATGACGTAGCAGAAGACCGATATAATCGCTACTGGCGTGGCTTACCACCAAAATCAAAAGCTGACTTTGCATTTATTAGCCACATGGTCGAAGCAGCTGTTGAAAAAGAAGGCCGAATTGCCGTGGTGGTTCCTCATGGCGTGCTATTCAGAGGTGCCGCTGAAGGCCGAATCCGCCAAAAGATGATCGAGGAAAACTTACTCGATGCAGTTATTGGCCTGCCAGGAAATCTATTCCCTAGTACAGGCATTCCTGTCGCTATCCTAATGTTTGATCGCTCTCGAGAAAAAGGCGGGGCTAATGAAAGCCGTAAAGACGTTTTATTTATAGACGCCAGCGGTAAAGAACATTACCAAGCAGGTAAAAACCAAAATATCCTGCTTGATGAGCACTTAGATAAAATCGTTGCGGCGGTTGCTGCGCGTGAAGAAGTTGAAAAATACGCTCATGTGGCCTCATTTGAAGAGATCAAAGAAAACGACTTCAATCTGAATATTCCTCGCTATGTAGATACCTTTGAAGAAGAAGTCGAGATCGACATTACAGCCGTTCAAGCTGAAATCACCACACTTGAAGCCGAGCTAGCTGATGTTCGCCAGAAAATGGCTGAGATGCTTAAAGATGTCGTGCCAGCAAACGCTGCAAAACAGACTGCGGAGGTGACTAAATGAAGCAAGAGGTCATCACCCAGCTAAATCAACGCTTTAACCAAATCAGCCATATTTGGGAAGGCTCAGAGGTCGAGTACTGGTTCGCTCGCGACCTACAAGAAATACTGGAATACAGCGATTGGCGCAACCTTCTTAAAGTGATCGAAAAAGCCAAAGAAGCCTGTAGTAACAGTGCTGGCAAGGTGGAAAACCATTTCGTTGACGTCAACAAGATGGTCAGCATCGGCTCGGGTGCCGAGCGGGAAATTGACGATATTATGCTCACCCGCTATGCCTGCTACTTGGTAGCGCAAAACGGTGACCCACGTAAAGATGCCATCGCCTTCGCCCAAAGCTACTTCGCCCTGCAAACCCGCAAGCAAGAGTTAATAGAAGAGCAGCTGCGCCTACAAGACCGCATTCAAGCGCGCGAGAAGCTTAAAGAGTCCGAAACCGAGCTATCTAAGAATATTTATGAGCGCGGCGTAGATGATCGAGGCTTTGGCCGTATTCGCTCCCGTGGCGATGCGGCACTGTTTGGTGGCAATACTACCCAAAGCATGAAAAACAAGCTTAGTGTGCCCAAAAGCCGCGCTTTGGCCGACTTTTTACCCACCGTGACGATTGCCGCCAAAAACCTCGCCACCGAAATCACCAATCACAATGTGCGCCAGAACGACCTACAAGGTGAAAAGCCCATCACCGACGAGCACATACAAAACAACAAAAGCCTGCGCGATATGCTTGGTGAGCGCGGTATTAAGCCCGAAGAGCTTGCCGCAGAAGAAGACCTAAAAAAACTGGAACGACGCGTTAAATCCGACGAAAAGCGCCTAATCAAAGCCGCCGAATTACCCAAAAATGCCAAGGAGGAAAAATGATGCTAAACACACCACACCATTTTTCCCAAGTGGGAAATAAGGTCGACCTCCAGCTTATGGGTAGCACTGAGTTAGCCGCCAACCTATTCCGCGCCACTCAAACTGAAGAGAAGCTCAAGCGCGACGAGGTCGATAATAAGACCCAAGCCAACCAAACGCATTTTGAGGTAGGCGCGAAGGTAAGGGAAACCATTCAAGAGTTAGGCGGCACTATGCCCGAAGATTTGCCAAAACCTGACTTAAGTATTCCGCAATTGGCGCGTGCGCAGAAGAAGTTGGAGGGGGATAAATGAAAAAATACCCATGGAAAGCAGTTAAGCTGGATAAGGTTGCCGATATCCAAACGGGGATTTCAAAAAGTGCATCTCGAAAATTAACTGACCCAATAGAAGTTCCATATTTAAGAGTGGCAAATGTGCAAGATGGACATCTTGACCTTTCAGTAATTAAATACATTTCGATTGAACGGAAAAACCTAGAACGTTACACACTTCAGGCAGGAGATGTACTCCTTACAGAAGGCGGCGACTTCGACAAGCTAGGGCGTGGTACTGTTTGGAAAAATGAAATCGAAACATGCGTGCATCAAAATCACGTATTTTCGGTTAGAACGGATCCTAATATTTTATTGCCCGAATTTCTAAACATCCTGACTTCTAGTAGCTATGGTAAGCGTTACTTCATAAGCTGCTCAAAACAAAGCACAAACTTGGCAAGCATCAATTCTTCACAACTCAAACAATTCCCAGTACTTCTACCTCCAAAAGACCTACAAAAGTCTATTGTATCGACATTAAATTTCTGGGATACCGCCATCGAAAAAACCGAAGCATTAATTGCGGCCAAGGAAAAGCAGTTTGAGTGGCTAACTCAAACTATTATTCGTGAGGAGTGTCCGCACTGGAAACATTATTTAGCAAAAGAGCTATTTGACAGTGTTTCATCTAAAGGACATCCAGATGAAGAGCTTTTATCCGTAACTCAAGATAGGGGCGTCATACCTAGAACCATGCTAAAAGGCCGGGTAATGTCACCCGCAGGCAGCAGAGCGGGATACAAGTTAGTAGAAAAAGGTAATTTTGTAATTAGTCTACGCTCGTTTCAAGGTGGCCTTGAATATTCTGCCTACCGAGGAATTGTTAGCCCTGCATACACCATTCTTTCGCCAAAGAAAGAAATAAACTCAAACTTCTATCGTCATTTTTTTAAATCATATGTTTTCGTAGAAAAATATTTGTCTGTAGCAGTTATTGGCATCCGTGACGGAAAGCAAATCAGCTCAACTGATTTCGACACGGTAAAAATCCCTTACCCTGATATTGATGAGCAAGTAAAAATCGCGTCAAAGCTAGATACTGCTCGCCAAGAAATTAATTTACTCAAAGACATCCTTGAACAATACCGCCTACAAAAACGCGGTTTAATGCAAAAGTTGCTAACTGGCGAATGGCAAGTTAGTACTCAGGATCAAACTACTGAGGAAACACGTAAGGAGCTATCGAAGGAGAGAATCGCATGAGTACACCGCCCGTTAACTATAATGTAGACGCTAAGCCTGAAAGCTTTGAGTTTAACGAAAAGTACTTGTCACAGATTCCAGCATTACAACAGCTGATAAACTTAGGCTATCAGTATTTAACGCCTGAGCAAGCGCTGGCTGAGCGCGGTGGCCGAACGTCTAACGTCATCATGGAAGGTATTCTTCGCAAGCAACTCAAAAAGATAAACCGCATTAATTATAAAGGTGGGGAGTATCTTTTTAGCGAGGAAAACATCCAATCGGCCATTCAAAAACTTAAAAACTTCAAGTTTGATGGCCTGCAAAAAACCAACGAAGCGATCTACGATCTGATCACTTTGGGTTCCGCCATGGAGCAAACCATTGAGGGCGATTCAAAGAGTTTTACGCTGAACTATATTGATTGGAAAACGCCATCGAATAATAGTTTTCATGTGGTGGCTGAGTTTTCTGTAGAACGAGCACGCAGCACTGAAACCGTTCGGCCGGATATTGTTTTATTTGTGAATGGCATCCCGTTTAGCGTGATTGAATGCAAGACACCCAAAGTCGATGTTGAACAAGCCGTGTCGCAAAATATCAGAAACCAGGGTGATGACTATATCCCTCGCCTATTCACCTTTGTTCAGCAAGTTATGGCGGTGAATAAAAATGCAGCGCAGTATGCCACAGCAGGCACACCTAAAAAGTTTTGGGGTGTGTGGAAGGAACAAGAAGACAAAGAAGTCGATATTGATAAGGCGGTAAATACGGCGCTTAGCAATGATGTAAAAGCGCAACTATTTAGTGGAGAGTTTTCCACTGCCAGAAATTTTTTTGATGCGTTAGAAGCTGAGGGTAAGCGTTTAGTTACAGAACAAGACAAGTCTATCTATAGCCTATGCAGGCCAGAACGACTTCTCGATCTGGTTTACCGCTTTACACTTTTTGATGGGGGTATTAAAAAGGTGGCCCGCTATCAACAATATTTTGTCATTAAGGCTACGATAGCTCGAATCAAAAAGCTGGGAGTAAAAGAAGCCCGACAAGGCGGCGTTATTTGGCATACCCAAGGTTCGGGAAAATCCCTAACCATGGTCATGCTCACCAGAGCCATGGCGCTTGATCCTCAGTTAATTAACCCCCGAATCATTCTGGTCACCGACAGGGATGACTTAGATAAACAGCTTGGCAACACCTTTGCTGCATGCGGTTTAAGTCGTGAACGTGCCACTTCTGGGCGTAATCTAGTTAAGCATCTCAAAGACAAAGTAGGCCTCATCACAACACTGATTCATAAATTTGAGAAGGGTTGGGTTGCAGAAAAGTTTGTCGATGAGTCACAGGATATATTTGTACTTGTTGATGAAAGCCATCGAACCAACTTTGGATCGCTGGCAGCTAGAATGCGGCAAATGCTGCCTAACGCTTGTTTTCTTGGGTTTACCGGAACGCCTTTGCTTAAAAAGGAAAAAAATAATTTTGCCAAGTTCGGCGGCCTGATAGAGCCTCATTACACGATAAAGCAAGCTGTAGCGGATGAAGCCGTATTGCCGCTGCTCTATGAAGGCAGACACATTGAAATGGAACAGAATCAGTCTGCTATCGATCTGTGGTTTGAACGCCATACGGCTGATTTGAGTAAAGAGCAAAAAGCCGACCTTAAAAAGAAATACGCTCGTGCTGAAATGCTTAATAAAGCAGATCAGGTCATCTATATGCGAGCTTTCGATATTAGTGAGCATTTTCGAGCCAACTGGCAAGGCACAGGCTTTAAAGCGCAACTCGTCGCGCCAGGAAAGCCTGCTGCGCTTAAATATCAAAAGTTTCTTCAAGAGATTGGTACAGTAACAACTGAAGTAGTCATTTCAGGACCCGATACGCGGGAGGGTCATGAAGAGGTTGATGAAGGTCCTACAGACGAAGTCGGCAAGTTCTGGGAAAAAATGATGAAACGCTTTGGCTCAGAGGAAGAGTACACCAAGCAAGTCATCAATCAATTTAAACACGGTGATGACCCAGAAATATTGATCGTCGTGGATAAGCTTTTAACGGGGTTTGATGCGCCTCGAAACACTGTCTTGTATCTATGCAGAACGCTTAGAGAACATACCCTTTTACAGGCGATTGCTCGGGTCAACCGGCTTTACGAAGGCAAAGAGTTCGGATATATCGTCGACTATGCAAGCGTACTGGGTGAATTGGACGAAGCACTTACCATGTATGAAGCGTTCGAGGGGTTTGATGAGGATGATTTAGCGGGAACATTGACTTCAATAAATGAAGAAGTTTTCAAGTTGCCTCAACGTTATTCCGACTTATGGGATTTATTCAAGGAAGTTAAGAACTCGAAGGATGAAGAGGCCTATGAGGTCCTGCTAGCAGATGACGAAGTGCGTGAGGAGTTTTATGAGTGCTTATCAGCATTCAGTAAGTCGCTTGGCATCGCATTATCATCTGAACAATTCATTATGAATTCAGATGAAAATAAGCTGAAAAAATATAAGGATGACCTTAAACGATTCCAGAACCTAAAAGCCGCAGTTAAATTGAGATATGCAGAGGCCATTGATTACCGCGACTACGAGCCAAAAATCAAGAAACTACTGGATACCCATATTCAGGCGAATGAAGTAACCCAGCTAAACGAGCCTGTTAATATTTTTGATGAGAAAATGTTTAATATGGTGAAAGAGGATCAGGGGGTTTATCAGACAAAAACAACTGCCTCTAAAGCAGATACCATTGCACATGCTACCAAGCGTAGCATCTCAGAAAATATGGATGAAGACCCTGCTTTTTATGAAAAGTTTTCAAAGCTAATTCAGGAGGCCATTGATGACTTTAAGGCAAGAAGAATATCTGACCTTGAATACTTAAACCGTGTAATTGATATTCGTAATAAAGTTGCCACTAAGCAACATGACGATGTACCTGACAATATTCGCGAGAACGATGAAGCTTGTGCTTATTTCGGCTTGGTCAAACCCTTTTTCATGCTCTACGACATGGACGAGGATCAGATCGACACTATTGCTTCGGAAACTTCGCTTGCTATTCAGCGGATAATAGACGTTCATTGGAAGGTCGATTTTTGGGACGATTCTGACGTTCAAAAAACGGCAATGAATGATATCGATGATTATCTATACGATGAGGTAAAAGAGCAGCATGGCGTAGCTCTTAGCTTGGAACAAATGGATGAGATTATCGAAAAAACAATGCAAGTTGCTAAGCACAGGAGACATCATTGATGTCAGCAATGACATATTCTATTACATACGGAGGGGGAGAAATCCCCTTTCAAATATCCTTTTCTAAAAGAAAGTCATTAGAAATATCCGTTCATCCTGACAAATCCGTTTTTGTTAAAGCACCAGAAGGAACAGAAAGACTAGCGATTGAAGAGAAAGTTAAAAAACGCGCCCGCTGGATTAAACGCCAAATACAATACTTTGATCAGTTTGATCCCAGAACCCCCTCAAGAAAATACGTTAGTGGAGAAAGTCATTTATATTTAGGGAAAAAATACCGTCTAAAAATCACGGAAGGTTCTGAAAATAACATTCTCTTGAAAAATGGTTTTTTCATATCCACGACCGATAGCAGCAAGCATGAGAATGTTGAGGCGATCTTGAACGAATGGTACCGATCAAAAGCCAATCTTTATTTAACTAAATCTTTTGAGGAGTGTTGGGCAAAGTTCAAACTCAATGATACTAGCAAGCCCATCGTGAAAATCATGAAGCTCAAAAAACGTTGGGGCAGTCTCTCAAAAAACAAAACATTAACTCTAAATCTTGACCTGATAAAAGCTCCGAAAGAATGCATCGAGTACGTGATCATTCATGAGTTATGTCACTTAGTGCATCATAACCATAGTCCTGAGTTCTATAGACTGCTTGAACGCTCTTTGCCCGACTGGGTAAAACGTAAACACAAGCTTGAAATGGCGCTCATTTAAGCAACATATCTCATAGCTTCAGTGCTTCTGCGGCTTACCAACCCATTCAACTTCCGCCCACCAGCCCAAACCCATCGCATAAGCTGCTCTGGCACCTCAGCATGAGCATGGCGGTTGATCTTTCTTCGAAGGGTCGATCGCTGGAAGGCCCCCTGACCCCAGATTGAAGGTAAATGAAACCAACGCATCAAACTGACCATCTGTGAGTGGGAGGTTCACCAAACGCAGGACCGCTCGTTCTGCTGATTCAACGTCCTTGCGCAATAGTTCTTCGGCTTCAGTCTCACTGATCTCATTAAAAGATTCGCCCGAACGGACCAAATTCCCATAGCCGATGGTTGGGTATCCGGCTGGGCAGATGTAAACCGTCGGACTAAAGCCTTCGAACCGCTTGATCAAGTCAATGCCATCTTGGGTAATGTGGCGCATATTACTGCCCCCTGGCTTTTGCCAAGGCACGCTGACCAAACCAGAAGCTCATCAACCTGTGGCAAACAGTTTTATTATTTCAGACTGGTTGGCTGGTCCTTGTTTCATGCCACGACAGTTTGCTTTACTTAATCTCAATCGCTTTGATTTTGCTTTATTTGCTGCTCGACCTGTATAAGGCAAAGCAGAAAGATTATTTATCGTACGCCTTGCCGAAGCTTTTAATGTTTATAAGCGGTTGACTGGCAGATTGGAGTTTAGCCAAGCTTGAGTTTATTCAGTTTGCTGCTGATGGCCCGACTCTGCCCCTTTGGTTAGTGTTACTTTGGCTGCTTTTTTCTATTACATTTGAACAGTGTTACTGCTGGTTAAGCGGTAAGCTAAAGGTGGCCGCTTTATTGGGCGGTTTATTTGGCCCAGCTTCATATTGGGCTGCCAGTAAATTGTCCTCAGTCAATATTCAAATGCCAGTCGAATTTACCTTGTTAAGTGCTGCTTTTTGGGCCACGCTGTTTGTGACTTTTATTAAAAAAAGATCGCTGGCCGCTTAAGCGCTCACTAATGTCGAGTTAACCGCGGTTGAAATCAATAAGTCGACCATTAAATCTGAAGCGCCTAAGTGAGGCGAAAGGCTAATATTGATGTTTGTGTGACGAGCCGTACACCTATTAATAATATTAGGTATATCTTCCACCACATGTCGTCCGGAATTAAGAAAGTAAGGTAAAACGGTAATTGACGTTGCACCCTCTGCAATACACTGCTCAATCCCTTCAGGAATCAATACATCGCTTAGCTCCAAAAATGCTGGCTTAACAATGTCGTATTGTTCACCGCAGTTCTTTTTAAGCTTTTCAGCTAGTTGGGCCACCTCATCATTCGATTGTTTGCGTCGGCTACCATGCGCAACCAGTAATAATGCGTTCATTATTTAATGCTCCCATCATTATTTTTTCCAGTAAATAATAAGTATCGCCTGACGCTAAAATAATCCCAGCGACGGCAAACATAAGCCTTGTGGAAACAAACTGATAGTCAATAATAATGACTTTTCTTGCCCTCGCCATCAAGGCAGTCATTACTCGTCTTAACGGAAAAACATCGGTTCTGATGTATAAAACAATATTTTGGAATATCTCAATGGCGATTAAAACCGCTAGAAATGCCGCAAAGGTCTTAAAAATATCCGATGGGTTTAACAATAAAAAAGGAGGTGCTAACAGTTGGTTATATATCACATAAAAAACATCCGCGACGCCCCAAAAAATAACCAGCACCATCAAGACAGCACGTATTTTAATAGCCGCTTTTATGGTCTTATGCAAGATAGAAATTAAAGGGTCGTGGTGCTCGGTAGATAATTCAAGATTCTGGCTCATGTCAGGTGCTCTTTAGATTTATAGCGCTAATTACTGGTTAACGAAAATTAACCCTGAAGTGTCAAACCCAATAGATTTTGACATTGAGATAAACTTATCGATTACCTCTGGTTTAACGGTAGGCGTTCTTGCTAACAACCATAAGTAGTCTTTGTTTGGGCCCGATACAAAGGCATATTGATAGCCTACAGTATCCAACTCAAAAACAATATACGAACCATAAAAGGGGCCAAAAAATGATACTTTTAAATGCCCTTTATTGGCCTCACTCACAAAATAAGCTTTACCTTGGGCTTCTTGCCAGGCATTATTGTCGGCTGAAAACCCACGGTTAACAACGTTAATACCACCGTCTTCTCTTAAGCTGTAGTCTGCGGTGACTTTGCTAAGCCCTCTTTCAAAAGAATGGTCTAGCCGCGCAATTTCATGCCATGTTCCTAAATACCGTTCAAGCTGAAAATTTTCAACCGGTTTGATCCCCTCTGGTATGCCAACACATCCGGACAGGATAAAAACAACACTACAAAAAAAATAAGCTATGGTTTTTTTGCTAAGCATAGGCTGACTATACACCTTTAAAAGCGGACAGCGCCCTTAAACGACCCCGTTTTAAATCAACAATCGGGCTAGGGTAATTTTCCGGTCTATTCCTGGCGCTGGGTAAATGAATGTCTTTATCTGATAAGTGTGCCAGCTCAGGCAGGTAATGGCGAATAAAGATACCCTTTGGATCAAACCGTTGTGATTGAGTGACCGGATTAAAAATTCTAAAGTAAGGCACTGAATCAGAGCCTGTTGAGGCACACCATTGCCAGCCCCCATTGTTTGCCGACAGATCACCATCAATTAAATGTTGCATAAACCAACGCTCACCTAAGCGCCAGTCTATCAATAAGTGTTTCGTTAAAAACATAGCGACTATCATCCGCAAACGGTTATGCATCCATCCCCTTGTTAATAGCTGCCGCATGGCTGCATCAACAATAGGAAGGCCTGTTTTACCGTTCTGCCATGCCGCCAATTGCTCTTCATCATGTCGCCATTGAATCTGCTCTGTTTGCAGCTTCAAGGGCTTATGTTGAGACACTTGTGGAAAATCAATCAAGGTGTGTTTATAAAATTCACGCCACAGCAATTCGTTTTGCCAAATATGTACACCATCACTCATTTCACAATACAACGTTGCGTGCCAACACTGTGCAACGGAGAGTATTCCGCTGGCTAGATACGGGGAAAGTCGACTGGTGCCGGCTAAAGAAGGAATATCCCTGTCAGTTTTATAATCATGAATAGGCTGCTGACAAAATTCAGTCAGTCGCGTTAGGGCTTGCTGTTGACCGGCAGGCCAAAAGGTTTGTATTTTTTCTGAAACCGTTGGCCAGGCTATGTCTGCAAGCTGACACTGCCCGCTCAATTTCCTCGTTGCCTTGTCGCTTAATTTTTCGCAAGGATCAGGTGCAGGATAGAGGCTAGGAGGGGTCGCAAGCCGCTGCCGAGCTTGTGCTGAAAACGCCGTAAACACTTTATAAGGTGTGCCGGTTTTAGTCCGTATACTTGCTGGTGGTAGCAGCAATTGGTCGTGATGCTCTTGATAAGCCACGCCACTGTCTTGGCATCGTTCAATAACGTCTGCATCTCTTTGACATTCGTTAACGGCTAGCTCCGCGTTAACGTGCACTTGCTTGATAGCCCACTTCTGACAAATAGTGGCGACTAAATCAGGAATTTGCTGGTAGCTATCAAGCTGAAAAAAGTGCAATTTAATATTAAGTGCCGCTAAGTCTTTTTCAAGTTGAACGAGATTGCGGTGCCAAAAGTCTATTTTTACCGCTGCATCATTATGCTGATGCCATTGCTGTGGTGTGGCAATGTATATTGCAATAACCGGCTGTGTCGATTGGCAAGCATGGTAAAGCGCGGGGTTATCAAGGGTGCGCAAATCATTACGAAACCAAACTAATTCATGCTGTGCCGACATTAGCGTTTTGTTTTTTCTAGCCAAGTTTTCATCGCAGCGGAATGCCAAGCGTTACTGCTATGGCCGCCTACAAAGTCGATACCCAGGCTAGTTAATTGCTCACGGTGAATATCCGACGCCAAGCCACAGCAGAGGATCCCATCTTTCCACAGCGTGCTTAGGTTAGCTAATGGCTTAAATGCTCTTTGTTCTATGCGTTGTTCTGCATACACGATCAATGGCCATTCAGCGCTATTACGTAAACGTGTTAAGCCTGCTAAATTCTCAACTTTACTAAAGGCATTAACACGAATACCACTTTGCAAAAGCAAAATATGCAGCAAATAATAACCCAATGACGGCCCATTAAGGTCTAGACTTGCGAGGTAGCAATGCCCTTGTAGTTTTTGTTTTTCTGTACGCAAGGTCATTATTAGCGTTTGCCGTTGCCAACTTTGTTGCCATAGCTGTTGTTCCAGCTGGTAGCCCAGCGGCTGTTGCTGCCAGCGTTGGGCTAATGTTGCCTGCAAGGGTTGGTATACGTATTCACAGAGTGTAATAAACGGCACCGATTTGTTTAATCGGTCCAGCAGCTGGCTTAGACCAGGCTCCTTAAGTGCTGTGATGCTCGACAACAATTTGTTTTGCTCTACAAGCCATTGCGCAGCAACCGGCGCAGCTGCAGCAGATGATTTACCACTGGCAAGCAAAGCGGCCACTTTGCTAATCGCTACACCACGGTTTAGCCACGACAATATGTGTTGAATGTCCTGAATATTACCTTGGTTATACACACGATGACCCTTCGCTGTTCTTTGTGGCTTAATTAAGCCATAACGCCGCTCCCATGCGCGCAAGGTGACCGAGGCCACCCCGGTTTGTTGGCTAACATCGCCAATCGTAAAAGTTTTTTCAGATGGCATTACGTAAACTCAAATCGTCTGGATAAGGTTGCAAATAAGCCTGCTTTTCAATGTAGGGGTCGGGGTGGTTGTTAAAATGATGTTTAAGCAAGGTAATGGGCACAATTAGCGGCACTTGATGAGTACGGTATTGTTCAATAAGCTTACCTAGCTCTTGTTTCTCTTTGGCGGATAGCACTTTTTTCAAATACCCCTGCAAATGCATTAACACATTTGTGTGGGTTTTACGGGTGGCAAGAACGCTTAAATTTTCCATTAACAAACTAAAATAACGCTCTGCCAAGTCATAAATATCGTGCTTGCCCGCATCGGCCAATAATCGACCAAGCTCAACATAATGCGTGGGGGTACGCGCCATTAAGCAATACTTATAACTCGCGTGAAATTCAAGAATACCTTGATAACTAAGCCCTTGTTTCTTGAGTTGTTGCCAATTGTGATAGGCATAAACCCGCGTGATAAAGCTTTCCCTCAGCACTGCATCTTCTAATCGGCCAGACTCTTCAACGGGTAATAATGGATTAGCCTGCATAACGGCTTTAGCATAAACCCCACGACCGGGTTCAGCCGCAGGATAACCACCTTCTTGATAAACTTTGACCCGAAACACCCCGCAACTGGGGGACTTCTGCATAAATACATAACCGCATAATTCATTTAGCTGTTGCGCTTTATGTTCACTGTATGTCTTTAGCTGGTCGGTGTAATCTAAGCTGTTATCGTGAACAGCCACCACCTTAGGCGCCTGTACCTCGCCAATAAGGCGAATGGGTTTTCTAGGAATAGACATGCCGCTGGCTACTTCAGGGCATTCAGGCACAAACTCAAAATAACGAGAGAGGCTATCGGTACAAAGATGAGAGTGCTTATGACCGCCATCAAAACGCACCTCATGACCCAGCAAGCAACTGCTAATGCCTACTTTTATTTTCATTGTTAATATTCCTTAATAGACGGTAAGTAAGAATAGCAGCTTATAAAAAGTTGTACAAGAATGTTATTTTGTACAAATATATGCCATTATAAAGCCATCAATTAAAGGTCATTTCTATGAAACATGTTCTTATAACCGGTGGTACAGGCTTAATTGGCTCGGCTTTGTGTAAATTATTGCTAAGCGAGCAGCATCAGATCACCGTACTTAGTCGGCAGCCCGACACAGTGCCTGCTAAATGCGGCCAACTTGTTAAAGGTATTCAGTCGTTAAGCGATATAAGTGATAACACACCGATTGATTGGGTTTTCAATTTGGCGGGTGAGCCGATTGCCGATAAGCCGTGGACTAAAAAACGCAAGGCGTTGCTGGAAGCAAGCCGAATTGAGCTAACACGACAACTTGTTGACTGGATCGCCCAGCGTAAAAACGCACCAGACTGTTTAATTAGCGGCTCAGCTATCGGATGGTATGGCGATGGCAAAGACACGGTGTTAACAGAGCACAGTGGTTTTGTGGATGAATACAGCCACTGGTTATGCGAGGCATGGGAGCAACAGGCACTGCGCGCCAAAGAGTTTGGTGTGCGTGTATGCACCATACGAACCGGCTTAGTGTTAGCGCCAACAGGTGGCTTTTTACATAAAATGCTGCTGCCCTTCAAATTAGGCCTTGGGGGAAAGCTCGGCTCTGGTCAACAGCACATGCCTTGGGTGCATATTAACGATATAGTAGGCTTGCTGGCATTCCTTGCTAATAACGAACAAGCTCAAGGGCCATTTAATGCGTGCTCGGCTAACCCAGTGCGTAACGATGAATTTACCAAAACCTTAGCGCAGACCCTGCATCGTTATGCGTTTATTCCAATCCCTGCTTGGTTACTTAAAGGCGTGTTAGGTGAAATGTCCGGCTTATTATTAACAGGGCAACGAGCCATTCCCGAAAAAGCTCAAGCAATGGGTTTTGACTTTGCTTATTCTGATTTGCAAACAGCGTTAACAGATATTTTACAAACCAAACACTAACAGCGGACGATTTCATGACAAACAAAGCAGTATTATTGGCTAACCTAGGATCACCAGACCATACCGATACAGCCTCAGTCCGGCGCTATTTAAATCAATTTCTAATGGACCCCCACGTTATTCAGTTACCGTGGTTATTGCGCCGAATGATTGTTAGCCTGTTTGTATTGCCAACACGGCCAAAAGCTTCTGCTGAAGCCTATAAAAGTGTCTGGATGAATGAAGGTTCGCCGTTGATTGTTTTATCAGAGCGGCTTAAAAACGCATTGCAACCTCAATTAGAAATGCCTGTCGCAATGGCCATGCGCTATGGTAAGCCCAGTATTGAAACGGAATTATTAGCGCTCAGTCAACAAGCCGGTATAGAAGAAGTCCTGTATATCCCACTGTATCCGCATTTTGCCGATAGCACCGTCACCACCTCTATTGAAGAAGCCGAGCGGGTTATTAAAGAACACGATCTAAACATCAAGCTTAACGTTGTTGCACCGTTTTATGACCAACCTGACTATATTAATGCCTTAGTACACAGCGCCCAACCCTATTTAGAGCAAGCCTACGATCACCTCGTTTTTAGTTATCACGGCTTACCCGAATCGCATATTACAAAACGCGACCCAACGGGCCAACATTGCCTGCAAAGTGCAGAGTGTTGCCAACACCCAAGCGAAGCGCATAAAACCTGTTATCGTCACCAAGTGATGCGCACCACGCAATGTTTTGTAGAACAGGCGCAGATAGCGCCAGAAAAATACTCGGTTAGTTTCCAATCTCGGCTTGGCCGCGCTAAATGGTTAGCGCCTAATACAGAAGACCGCTTGCGCGAACTGGCCCAATCAGGCATTAAAAAAGTCCTGGTGATTTGCCCCGCTTTTGTCACAGACTGTTTAGAAACACTCGAAGAAATAGCCATCCGTGCAGATGAGGTATTTAAGGAAGCTGGGGGAGACAAGTTACAGTTAATTCCGTGTCTTAATGATCACCCTGCTTGGGTTAATACACTAAACGCTTGGTGCGAAGCAAAGGAATGATAAGGAACTTAAGCTTGGCAAAATACCCTTGAACTTAATCGCGGCCTCAATAAGAGATAACTGAGTAAAAACAACATGCATACTTTAACCTTGGGCTCGAATTGTTTACACGCTGCCCAGGCATAATTACTTGCAAATTTTCATACCCGCGACGAGTGGGTATTTATGGCTCATAGCCAAACTTAAGCAATTAATTGGCGCCTGAGGCACACAATGTTTTTGGAACTGCCGCGTTAATGGATATCTCGCAAACAAGCATGTAAACCGGCATGGATTGCCGTTCCTATTTTTAGCTTAAATTAACATCCAAAAATCACAATAAACGGAAAACCTCTATTTAAAAAACGATAGTCAAAAAACACACGGCACCATATCAAAACCTAGTTTTCTGATAACACTCATAGTAGTATCAGCCCTTAATGATTTTTGTTTCCTCTAAAAATAAAGAAACACGTCAAAAAAACCCCATAACTCTCCAACACGATAAAAGGAATACAATGGAAAAAATCAAGTGTGCATTGATTGGTTCTGGCAATATTGGCACAGACCTTATCTATAAAATTCGACGAAGCCCTTATCTGGAACCTGTCTGGATGGTGGGGATCGACCCTGAATCCGAAGGCCTGCTCCGCGCTAAAGACATGGGGCTAAAAATTACTTCCGATGGGGTAGATGGTTTATTGCCTCATGTCCAAGAAGACAACATTCAAATAGCCTTTGATGCGACCAGCGCATATGTCCACGCAGAAAATAGCCGTAAACTAAATGAATTAGGTGTTTTAATGATCGACTTAACACCGGCGGCCATTGGGCCTTTATGTGTCCCGCCTGTTAACCTGAGTGAACACACTGAAAAGCTGGAAATGAATGTGAATATGATTTCATGTGCCGGTCAGGCGACTATTCCTATTATCAGCGCTGTTTCTAAAATTCAATCGGTTGAATATGCTGAAATTGTAGCCAGTCTTGCTTCAAAGTCTGTAGGAATTGGCACCCGTGAAAATCTGGATGAGTTTACTTACACAACATCAGGCGCCATTGAGTCAGTGGGAGGCGCCCGTAAAGGAAAAGCACTCGCAATTATTAACCCGGCTGAGCCCCCTCTTATCATGCGGAATACAATTTACTGTATTACCGATGACAAGCCTGACGAGAAAAAGATTGTTGCCTCGATCCTGGCGATGATCGAAGAAGTCAAAAAGTATGTTCCAGGGTACAAGCTCATCAATGGACCCATTTTTGATGGAAACAAGGTTTCCGTCTTTATGGAAGTCGAAGGACTGGGCGATTATTTACCCAAATATGCCGGTAATTTAGATGTAATGACGGCTGCTGCAACCCGAACGGCAGAAATGTTTGCAGAAGAAATTCAATCGGGAAAAATAACACTAAAACCTACAGAGGCTGCGTAATGAGTGAAGCAACTAGCGAAAAATTAAGTTCCTTGGATGGCCGTAAGGTTATTCTGCATGACATGTGTTTACGTGATGGCATGCATGCTAAAGGAGAACAGATTTCTGTAGAAGAAATGGTAAAAGTAGCCACGGCCTTGGATGACGCGAATGTACCTTACATACAAGTAACTCACGGTGCTGGCTTGGGAGGCAATTCTCTTCAACACGGATTTTCAATGGCCAGCAATGAAGAGTATATTTCCGCTGTGGCTCCCTTGATGAAACAGGCTATCATCTCAGTTCTTCTGATCCCAGGCATGGGAACGATGAAAGAACTACAAGCAGCCTACGATGCCGGGGCACGTAGTGTTCATGTGGCCACCCACTGCACAGAAGCCAACACATCACCGCAGCACATTGCATATGCCCGAAAGTTAGGCATGGATACAACGGGGTTTTTAATGATGGCTCACTTGAATGATGCCAAAGGCTTAGCAGAACAGGCGGCTTTGATGGAATCATACGGCGCACAGACAGTTTATTTAACCGATTCGGCCGGCTATATGCTGCCTCAGGATGTGACTCGGTGTATTTCTGCACTTCGTGACACGTTAAAACCTGAAACCGAAATCGGCTTCCATGGGCATCATAACCTTGGAATGGGTATTGCAAACTCCATTGCTGCGATTGAAGCAGGAGCAAGCCGTATTGACGGCTCTGCCGCTGGCTTAGGCGCGGGTGCGGGTAACACCCCTCTTGAAGTATTTGCTGCTGTTTGCGAGCGCATGGGCATCCAGACCGGTGTTGACCTGTTTAAGCTGATGGACTTATCCGAAAACATTATTCTCCCAATGATGGACCATATCATTCGCGTTGACCGAGAATCGTTAACCTTAGGATACGCCGGTGTTTATTCAACTTTCTTACTTCATGCAAAACGTGCTTCTGAACGTTTTGGCATTCCTGCGCGGGATATTTTAGTGGAATTAGGCCGCAAGAAAATGATTGCCGGCCAAGAAGATATGATTGTCGACACAGCAATGACAATGGCTAAAGAACGAGGGTTAGACATTACGACAAGCGTGTAAATTCAACCTGAATTTCAAAAAAAGCCTTACTAAATTAAAGAGTAAGGCTTTTTTACTGAACTAAAAATTCAAAACCAACAGTTAAAGCCCAAGCGCCTCTCTTGCTAAAGAACCACCAGATCCCTGCAAAGGACCCAGCGGGTTTTTACGTGATTTTTCAGAATCCATGAACGGCACGCCACTCCAAATTTTATAAACAGCCACACCGTTATCTAACACAATCAGCGCATCAAATCGCCAACCGGTTTCAATCGTTTTTCGCTTAAAACCCAACAAATCATTAAACACACTGCCTACACGTTTCCTTTTAATCACCCCCGGGTGCGCTTCATACGCAATACAAGCTTCTTTCTTAGCCAGACAATTTCTAACACTCAAGGGCAAATGTTCTAACTTAATAGAATTCGTCGGCATAAATTTCTGAAGAATATCTAAATAAGACAAAATTTTTACGTTAGGCGTCGAATAGGGGTCAAACCCCAATTGCCGCAACTCCTCAACCGTTGTTTGATTGAGAATAACTTTTTCATAAGCTGACTTCGCCTGTTGAAAACCCTTCCAAGGCGACTTGGTCACCTCCTCAGTTCTTGGCAGTGGACTACCACACGCCATTAGCCCCAAAAAACTGACCATTAACATATAAGAAAACAAACGACGCAATGAAACTTTATTTATGCTGACAAACATTCAAGGTTCTCATGTTGACCCGTCTAAAGCATAACGGATTCCCGTCTATTTTAATCATTCTAAAAACGTTTCATTGACAATTTTCTAATTTAGCTCTTGAATCGATCGGTTAATTTACAATTTCTAAGTGTAAAAGTTTATAATGCCCCATTAACTCTGATACAGCGTATAGAGTAAAACTCCTCAACACCTCTAGCATCCCAATTTAAGGCCCTATCATGACATCCCAACCTTCCATAGGCTTCGCTGACTTAGCGTTGTCTAAACCTGTAATGGACGCTCTAAAACGCATCGGTTACGAACAACCTTCACCCATTCAAGCTGAAGCAATACCGCACCTTTTAGAGGGACATGACCTGATTGGCACCGCACAAACTGGCACTGGTAAAACAGCTGCGTTTGCTCTTCCCCTTCTCTCTAAATTGGATATAACAAAAGCTAAGCCACAGGTTTTAGTGCTTACACCCACACGCGAATTGGCCATTCAGGTAGCAGAAGCTTTCAAAACTTATGCCAGTGCTATGAAGGGCTTTCACGTATTACCCATATACGGTGGTCAAGGCATGGACGCGCAATTAAGGCAACTCCGTCGTGGTGTACAGGTGGTGGTTGGCACACCGGGTCGTGTGATGGACCATTTACGCCGAAAAACATTGAAATTAGATGACCTCGATACCATCGTGTTGGATGAGGCCGATGAAATGTTAAGAATGGGCTTTATTGAAGATGTGGAGTGGATACTGGAACAAACACCCCCGCAACGCCAGGTAGCACTTTTCTCCGCAACCATGCCGGCCCCCATCCGACGGGTTGCCGACAACTATTTAAGTGCACCCAAAATCGTTAAAATCGTTTCAAAAACATCGACGGTTGAACGCATAGAACAGTCCTTTTGGATGGTGAGTGGCTTGCATAAATTAGATGCCTTAACACGTATTTTAGAAGTAGAAGATTTCGACGGTATCATCATGTTTGTGCGTACAAAAGCCCTGACCGTTGAGCTTGCTGAAAAGCTGGAAGCACGCGGTTACTCGGCTTCTGCCATTAATGGTGATATGTCTCAAGCTTTACGTGAACGAACGATAGAGCAATTAAAGAAAAAACACATAGATATTCTGGTCGCCACCGATGTTGCAGCACGTGGCATTGATGTCGCTCGAATCAGTCATGTGGTCAATTACGACATTCCATATGATACCGAAGCTTATGTACACCGTATTGGCCGAACAGGCCGCGCAGGGAGAACAGGCAAGGCTATTTTATTTGTAGCGCCACGCGAACGTCGCCTGTTACGTGCTATTGAAAAAGCAACACGTCAACCTATCAACCCAATGGAGTTACCTACCCGTCAACAAGTCAATGAAAAGCGAGCAAACGATTTTAAGGCCACAATCACTCAGGTTGTCGCTAATAAAAAACTGGACTTTTTCCATCAACTGATTCAATCCTATCTCGACGAACACGATGTGGATCCCATTCAATTAGCAGGAGCTTTAGCTTACTTAGCTCAAAAAGAAAAACCGTTAGTCCTTGAAGAGGCAGCGAAAAAATCTTCCGCTCGGGTTAGTAAACAACCTAAAACGGAAAGAAGAAGCCAATCTTTACGCCCAAACAAAGACGATTTACCTAAAAGCAAACGAGGCAATGTAAAGGTACCGATGGACAACTATCGAATTGAAGTGGGGAAAAAGCATCATGTCACCCCAGGGGATATTGTTGGTGCTATTGCTAATGAGGCCGATGTTGAGCCAAGACATATTGGTCATATTGAATTAAACGACGAACACAGCTATGTTGAACTACCGATCGGCATGCCAAAAATCGTCTTCCAAAGCCTTAAGAAAGTGCGCGTACGTAACCACCCTTTAAATATCGAAATCAGCGACCATGTAGCGAAACAGAGCGCCACATCGGCTAAACCTGTTAAAGGAAAGAAAAAAACGTACACTAAGAAACCCAAAAAGAAAAAGAATAATAAACCTTTAAAATAAAAATGGATAAAAGAATCACAGAACTTGAGATTAAAGTAGCCTATCAAGAAGACACGATCCAACAATTAGATCGCGTTATTTGTCAGCAGCAAGATCAAATTGATTCATTAAAAAAACAAATGACTCAACTGATAAAGAATGCTCAACAAGCTACAGAAGAAGGTAGAAACTTGTTATCTGATAGTAATGAAGTACCGCCCCACTATTAAGCGGTCACCCTTAAACAAATGAACACCGACCCATCATGAGTATTAACTGGTACCCAGGGCACATGCATAAAGCCCAAAAGGAGATCAAAAAAAGACTTCCTGACGTTGATATGTTTATAGAAGTTCTGGATGCAAGAATTCCCTACAGCAGTGAAAATCCCATGTTAGCAACCATACGTGGTGATAAACCCTGTATAAAAATTCTTAACAAAACTGACCTAGCCGAACCCGAGATAACAAAAGATTGGCAAAATTATTTAGAAAAAAACAAGCACACAAAAACACTGGCTCTCAATTTAAATCAGCCAAATAAACGTGAACAAATATTTTCATTATGTAAGAAACTAGTACCCAGCAAAGGGACAAAAATTTCGCCCATCACCTGTCTCATTACCGGTATTCCCAATGTTGGAAAATCAACCCTGATCAATACATTGGCTAATAGAACGATTGCCAAAACGGGCAATGAACCCGCAGTGACACAAACACAGCAGCGCATTGACTTGGGCAATAACCTAATTTTATTCGATACCCCGGGTTTGCTATGGCCAAAAGTAGACAATGAAGACAGCGGATACCGTTTAGCCATGACAGGTGCAATAAAAGATACCGCCATAGAATACGATGATATTGCTTACTATGCAGCAGAATATTATTTAAATGAGCACCCAAATTTACTAATGAAGAGGTACGATCTTGAAGAACCACCCTTGGATGAAACCACACTACTTGAAGCTCTTGGCAAAAAGCGCGGCGCCTTAATCAGTGGCGGGCGCGTTGACCTGAAAAAAGCATCGACCATTTTTATTCATGATTTCAGAAGCGGCTCACTGGGCCAAATCACGCTTGAAACCCCTCAACGGGTTGAAAGAGAAATCGCTAAAACAGAAAAATTAATGGCCGAAAAAGCCGCCTTGAAAGAACAGCGAAAGAAAAAATGGAGAAATAATAAATAGCTCTTTATCTTTTATTTCTCCTTATCATTTTTTAACCCCCATAAAAGCAAGCGTTCATGCTTTATTTTTATAAAATTTAAATGCGATTAAGCCAGCCAGTATCATCAAGATCGCTATCAGTATCGCACCGCTATTTTTCTTATAAAAATTCGCACGATTAAATGCTTCATCAGCTGATACAACAAAACTAAAAGCCGCAGCAACCGGGTGATTATCTACCCGCTTATTTTCATCTGCTTCTAAACTAACAAGAACTTTATATTTCCCTTCCAAAGGTTTTAAAAAGGGAATATACATCGTACCGGTTGGATATAACTGTTCTGGAAAAGACTGAACCGTCATAAAGCCTGTCTGTTCTTCTTTCTTAATATCCACCTTAATCGGCATATTCCTAAGCTTCTCATCCACAAAGTCCAACACCAAAACCGCTTCTTCTGAGTCCGTGATTGATTTACACAGCTCCTCGGTGCCAAATAGTTCGGGTTGATACGCTGTAAAATGGAGCATATAGCCTGATAATCGAAAGGTGCAATAATCTTTCTCTATTTCAACGCCACCATGCGCTTGAACATACGAGCTTGTTATTGAAGCAGAAAGGAAAATAAAAAACAAAACCCCTTTTTTAAAGGTAAAAAAGGGGTTTCTCATACGAACTAAACTAGTCAACGAATGTAGGCAGTATTTGCCCAGATAATTCTGAAATCATTCTATTTCCTTCACTATCAAAGAAAAATAGCAAGGCACCGTAACTGCTTTCAGGGTCGTTCATCAGACTACTTAATCGTTCCGTTTCCCAAGCCACATCTGTCGCATTGATTTTAATTAGACGACTTTCACCTGGCTGGATCGGTGTGTTGTCTGACACTCCAAGTGATTTATCAGCGACCAATTCATCAGGGTAACCTTCATCTACTCCCTTCATTGCAAAATCAACATCATGATTAATAAATCGGATATTTGCCGCTGTAAACTCACCAAGTTGTATAGGCAAACGAGAGTTATTCGTTATTTCAGCTTCTACGGTGACTGTTCTTCCCGGTAAGAAATATTCTGCTTTTTTGCTAATCACACCAACTGAAGCATCGTTATTTCTTTGTTTTGCTTTGACTGTTCCCAAACCATCGTTATGGACCGCTAAGGACATCAAATCAACTTTACCTGCTTGCAGCGGGATTGTTCTGGGGTATTTTTCTTTGGTGATGCTGTTTGCGTATATGAGTACGCCAATAATGAACACAATCATGAAAGCCCCAAGGAACTTATCATTTTTTGTGATTAGCTCATTCCAACTGCCTTCTTTAACTTTCAAGAACCTGACAACTAATAGAGGACGCCTCATCCACCAAAGTAACCAAAAAACGGCAACAGCAGCCCAAAACAGATGCCAATTAACCACGTTTTGAACAGCATAACTGCCTAGGTTATCGATCACTTGCCCTGTTCTAGTGGTCACAGAATAAACAAAGTCATCAGCCTCTCCATCAATAGTAATCCAAATCCCTGGACCCACTAGCCCACCTGCAGATTCAACATTTATCATAGGATGAACATGATGTTTACCCGGTATTCGGGCTTTCAAAATAACCCTATATTCATAGGTATGCCCTAATTCTGCCCCGGTTGACTGAATCATAGGCACTTCATTTAAATAACTGGCTTTTCTAATAAAAACAGGGCCGGGCGTTGCATTTGCTAAAAAAATGGTACTTGGCCCATTAATCACTTCAGGCCAGCTAGAGAAAAAATGCACTTTTCCGGTTAGTGTCACCTCATCGTTCACCTGGATCGTGCTTCCGTTTTCAACGGACCATTTTGCATCATACCAATGCAGTGTCTTCATTCTTAAGAACGGCTCTTGGTTTCTTTCACCATGAGCAAACGCTACGCCAGTCATCACCACTAACATCATCGATAACACCAGTTTCTCGATCATTTTCGATAACTTAAACATCTATACAGCCTCCTTAGCATTATCATCGTCTTCATCGGTGTACCCCACCATTTTTTTGAAGCGGTTAGGCACAGTGCCAAGGTTTGTAACCCATTCACCAATTTTCCACCAAATAAAGAATAAAACCATACAAACAAAGGCGGAAAAGAACGTTGAAATAATGGTCGACTCACCACCAAATGTCCGTAACGTTCCCCGCTCAATGATTCGTAAATATTCGGGTGTGGCGGTACGTGTAAACGTATAACCAATAAGGTCAGCGACATTCACCACCTGATCAATATGCACCACAGGTAAATGATAAGGCGCTAAAATGGGCCAATTTGCAGGAGCAAATGCTAATGCCACCGCACTGCCACCAAAGATTGATGTCGCTATCGCATTTCTACTGAGAAGTAGCACTAAGTCCATCAGCATTAAACCCGGTATAGCGATAGATGGCCAAATCATGCTATATGGGAAATATGTCCATAGATGGAAGCCTAATATTCGACTGACCCATTCCCCAATAACCAAACATAATGCACACAAAGTCCCCGCAATAGGTAAACCAAATTTTTGCATAAAGGGGTAGGACAAGGCCGCAGGTATAAAAATTAACAGCATGGGTGTTAATGTGACCCAGTTTTTTCTATCTTTCCAGTCTACCCAGAAATCCCAATCGCCCACGGTTAACATAATGTGTATATGGAATGCCGCAATAATGGCAAAAAACAGTATCAGAACAACAATCAAATCCAATTGTCGAACAATTTTAGCCGCTGAAGAACCCTTCGTCGTTATCGCATTCAGCAGCTTTTTTTCAGGCGCAGTTAAGCTCATTTTAAGTATCCTCTACTTATCCAAATATTTTTTAAATCGTATGATAGAGCTGATATATGCTTAAACACACATACCAGCTCTACAAGAATGTAGCTAGGAGGTTAACTCACCTTTCTCATCAACTACTTTAGGCATGATCACTATCATGCGTTTGACAATTTGGTGCAGCAATCCAGCTAACGCTAAGATAGACCAACCAAAAAATACGAAGCCCCAGTGTAATGGCACAGTGAAATACTCTTCCATTAACCAGAATGCATGCCCCCATTCATTGTAACCCACTGTAGGTAACAACATAAACGGGCCACAAACAGTCAACACCAAGGGGAGAGAGATACGCTTAGCAAATACAGGCAACCGGGTGATAGCATAAGTAAACAAACTAAACCCGATAATAATGAAAACCGGCATAGCCATGTAAAACAGGAAGATATGACTGGGTGTAAAGCTGGTGTCTCGGACAACTGTTTGATGCCATGTCGCATCTTGTTCTGCATAGAAACTACCCGCAAAATAGAAACCAAATGCGTAAACAGCCAACATGCTGACCCAATGGATCATTCGATTCATTTCTTTTCTCGGTGTTAATTCATTGAGTTTTTTGTCTCGGGTTAGCCAAAAATAGGTGACGAAAACAAAAAACAGTATCACCTCTACAATTAATTCACCCCAGAAAACTGTCATCCAATATTTATCAAACAGTGGGTCGGTAGAATCCAGTCCATAATCCCAAGCAGCCCATTGTTGATACCACCTTGCAATACCAAAAATTGCAATGAGTATGAACAACCCCATAAACATCGGCTTTAAGTTTAACTTCCAACCTTCAATTTTTTGCGGTTTTTTAATCCCTCTTGTGTAACAGCCATGTAGCCTCCTCAGATTTTTTTTATAACGGCTTAACGATAACTCCTAACATACGTTTGGTCAATAGATAAAAATGATTTAAATCATTTTTTAAATGGGCTTAAAAATATAGATAAAGTGACATTAAATTTATAAAAAAAATTTTTAACAAAGAGTTAAGACTTATCAATTTATCTTTAAATTTATCTAATAGATTTACGTTATTATTCTTTAGGTCTGATTCAGTCATGACTAATTATGTTGCTAAGCAGCAAGTTAATATATAATGGTTGATTACCTCTACATCTGACCTTCTTAACCAACCATTACCAAGAAAATAACTGCTAATGAAATTCTTAACTTGTCCAGTCAACGCCTTATTATTACTTTTCATACCAGGCTTAGCCTTTTCCGCTAACGCGCCTGAATATACCCGACTCGATTTAACGAATAGCACTGTGGGGTATATAGCTCTGGGGATTTTTGCTTTGGCCTATACACTCGTTATTTTTGAAGAGCAATTGCATTTACGTAAATCAAAACCTGTCTTAATGGCTGCTGGAATTATTTGGGTAATGATTGCTATTGTTTACCAACGTAATGGTTTTGATCATGCTGCTGAAGAGGCGCTACGTCATAACTTTCTTGAATTCACTGAACTCTTTTTCTTCCTCCTTGTGGCGATGACTTATATCAACGCAATGATTGAACGTAGGGTATTTGACGCCTTAAGAGGTTGGTTGGTTGAAAAAGGCTTTAGCTACAGAGCTCTCTTTTGGCTCCTAGGTATTTTAGCCTTTTTTATCTCCCCCATTGCTGACAATTTAACGACTGCTTTAATTATGTGCACCGTCGCCTTAACGGTAGCCAAAAAAGAGCCTAAATTTGTTGCCCTATCTTGTGTTGCTATTGTTGTTGGGGCAAATGCGGGGGGCGCCTTCAGTCCCTTTGGTGATATTACAACCTTAATGGTCTGGCAAAAGGGGCTCGTCGACCTATCTGAATTTCTTGTATTATTTATTCCTTCAGCCGTTAACTATCTTATTCCCGCGGCCATTATGCATTTTTTTATTCCAACAGGCTCACCCGAGAAAGTTGAGGGCCATGTGGTCATCATGAAACCGGGCGGCACGGCTATTATCATTTTGTTCTTACTAACTATTGCTACCGCAGTTTGTTACCATAACTTCCTGCATTTACCCCCTGTTATCGGCATGATGACGGGTCTAGCGTACTTAAAGCTTTTCGGTTATTACCTTCAACGGCGCAAACTTAATGGCAAACTCGATGAAGACCTTTTTAGTGACAACATTGATTCGTTAGGTTTTGATGAAAAAAATACCACGGGGTTTAATGTTTTTAATGCCATTGCCCGAGCTGAGTGGGATACATTATTCTTTTTTTATGGTGTCATTATGGCGGTAGGCGGCTTGGGATTTATTGGGTATTTAGGACTCGCTTCTGAGGCCATGTATGGTCAATTAGGTCCAACAACAGCAAACGTCATTGTCGGCATCTTGTCAGCAATAGTTGATAACATTCCTGTCATGTTTGCTGTGTTAACCATGCAACCGGAGATGTCTCACGGCCAATGGCTACTTGTCACCTTAACTGCAGGTGTTGGCGGGAGTTTATTGTCTATTGGTTCCGCTGCCGGCGTTGCTCTGATGGGGCAAGCTCGTGGTATTTATACCTTTGCTTATCACCTAAGGTGGATGCCTGCCATTGCTTTAGGTTATGCTGCCAGCATTTATGCACACTTATGGATTAACGCCTCACATTTTTAATGCAATACTCGGTTGAAATGTCATGAATGCCGCTTTGTCACTCCCCGTTCTAGGATTTAGTGCCAATAGCGGTACGGGAAAAACCACCCTGATCAGCCTTCTCATCCCCCTTTTAAAAGAACGTGGATTACAAGTTGGCTTAATCAAGCACAGTCATCATAATTTTGAAACTGATCAACCTGGCAAAGACAGTTACCGACTCAGAAAGGCGGGAGCCTCGCCGGTTCTTCTGGTTTCAAAATATCGTCGAGCTATCATCACCGAGTTACCGGGTGACGAACCTAAACTTGAAGACCAATTAGCTTGCTTTCCAGCCGACTCTTTAGATTTAATAATTGTTGAGGGGTTCAAGCATGAATCCTTTCCAAAAATAGAACTGCACCGTGCTGAACTCAATGCACCCCTGTTATTTCGTCATGACCCTTCAATAATTGCTATTGCCAGTGACACACCCTTATCTACTCCGCTCCCCTGCCTGGATTTAAACAAACCAGAGGAAGTTGCCGACTTTATTTACAACGAATTTTTAAGCAATGAAAATGGATGATTCTTGCGCCACAAGTGATTTACTGACCCTCGAACAGGCTTTAAGCCAAATTTTAAGTGAACTGCCTGCCATCGATGCTTATGAACGTGTCCCTTTAAAGCATGCCCTCAATCGAATCACCTACAAGGCAGTGCATGCGGCTATCGATGTGCCTAATTTCAGAAACTCTTCGATGGATGGCTATGCCTTACGTTCTATTGATAAACATTCAAAAGTACTCAACATTATTGGAACATCATGGGCAGGAAAACCGTTCACAAAACCAATCGCAGATAACGAATGCATACGCATTTTTACGGGCGCTTATGTTCCCGACCAATGCGATTGCGTGGTTATGCAAGAAAACGTCCATCGAATTGACGAGACCATTCATCTAACGCAATGGCCTGTTGAAGGGGAAAATATCAGGCAAGTGGGTGATGACACACAAAAAGGCCAACTTTTATTTGCAAAAGGGAGGAGTTTACAGCCTGCCGATATTGGGTTATTAGCATCATGCGGCATTGCCGACGTTGCCGTATTCAAAAAATTAAACGTTGGCTTCTTTTCTACCGGAGATGAACTCGTCCCCATTGGCAGTCAAACCAAACCTGGACAAATCTTTGACAGCAATCGCTACACCTTACACGCCTTGCTCGAAACAGCCAATATAACGCCTACTGACTTAGGTGTTATACCTGACGACCCGATCGCCATTGAATCGGCCCTAATAGCTGCCTCTAATGCATGCGATGTAATTATCACCACTGGCGGCGCATCTGTTGGTGAGGCTGACTATATCGTTGATATTCTTAAAAAAATGGGTCGCGTTCATTTATGGCAGATAGCCATTAAACCTGGCAAACCACTCGTTTTCGGTTCTATTAACGAAACAGCCTTTTTTGGCTTACCCGGTAACCCGGTATCGGTTATGGTCACCTTTCAACAAATCGTCCAGCCCGCCCTGCAGACACGGGCAGGATTACAGCAAAACCAAACGCCCATTACACTGCAAGCCAAGACAGCGGAGACCATAAAAAAACAACCTGGTCGTACCGAATTCCAGCGCGGTTTTGTTGAAAATATAAACGGCGAACTCGTCGTCCATTCGACTGGCAACCAAGGCTCACATATAATCAGTTCAATGTCCAAGGCGAACTGCCTCATTGTTTTGGAGCAATACGCTGCTAACATTGAAAAAGGACAACACGTTAACATTCAATTATTGACCCAATCCTTATGAAAAAAAAATCCATTTTAGTCACAGGCGGCGCCGGTTACATAGGCAGCCATGTTGTTAAATTACTTGGCGAACGTGGTGAAAACGTTGTTATTTTAGATAACTTATCAACTGGCTTTAAAAGCGCCGTGTTATACGGAACATTTATTCAAGGAAATACCGGCGATACCGAGCTTGTTAACCGTATTCTACACGAACACAACATCGACTCAGTTCTACACTTTGCAGCCCATACCATTGTTCCCGAATCAGTTGAAAACCCGTTAAAATATTATCAGAATAATACGTGTTCTACGCGGAACTTACTGGAATGCTGCTCAAAAGCCGGCGTAAAAAACTTTATTTTTAGCTCAACCGCAGCCGTTTACGGTGAACTTGAAACCGGTTTTGCCTCTGAAGAGACGCCTAAGGCGCCCATCAACCCTTACGGAAGCTCTAAACTTATGAGCGAGCAAATGATCCGTGATTTGTCAAAAGCGACCCCTTTAAAACACGTTATTTTGCGTTATTTTAATGTCGCTGGTTCTGACCCCGAGGGGCAAATTGGCCAATCAACCAAAAACGCTACTTTACTCATAAAAGTAGCCGCTGAGGTCGCCGTTGGAAAGCGAGAAAAATTATTGGTATTTGGTACTGATTACCCAACAAAGGATGGAACCGGAATTCGTGATTATATCCATGTCTCCGATTTAGCTGCAGCACATATTGACGCTCTGGATTATCTTGAAAACAACGGTGAGTCCACGACACTTAATTGCGGTTACGGTCACGGTTACAGTGTTAAAGAAGTGATCGACGCGATTAACAAAGAAAATGGCTCACCTATTATGGTAGAAGAGATGCCTCGTCGTGCCGGCGACCCTGCTGAACTTGTCTCTATTGCAAAGAAAGTTCGCCAAACGCTGGGTTGGAAACCTCAATACGATGACTTAAACCTGATCGTAAAAACCTCCCTGGATTGGGAAAAAAAATTATTAACAAACAAACCTTAGCCATTTACCATCAATATTCTTAACCTTCTTTTGCTGCTAAAAAGTTCTTAATTCGTTCCAAGCCCTCTCTAATACACGCTATCGATGTCGTATAGGCAAAACGCAGGTATCTTTCGGGGTGGCTTGTACCAAAGTCTTTACCTGGCGTAGTCGCCACACCAGCATGCTCTAATAATTCCAATGCAAATACATAGCTATCATCCGTAAATGCACGGCAATCTGCATAAATATAAAAAGCCCCTTGTGGTTTTTCAAACAACCCAAAGCCCAACGCCTTTAAACCTGTATACAACACATCTCTTCGATTTTTAAATTCATCACGCCGTTGATATAAGATTTTCAACGTCTCTGCATCAAAAGCTGATAAGGCAGCATATTGCGACGTTGTAGGCGCTGAAATGTATAAATTTTGCATCAGGCGATTAGCAGCTGACACAGCATATTCAGGGACAATTAGCCAACCTAAACGCCAGCCGGTCATGCCAAAGAATTTGGAAAAACTATTTAATACAAACACGTCTTCTGACATTTCTAAAGCAGAAATAGCCCGCCGATCATAGACAAGGCCATGATAAATTTCATCAGAAATTAAAAAACCCTGATGCTCGTTAACCGCCTTGATAATATCCCTTAACTGAGCAGGGCTCACCATCGTTCCCGTTGGGTTAGATGGGGAGGCAAACATCACCCCGCGTGTTTTATTCGTCCAAGCCTGTGAAATCACTTCTCCGGTCATTTGAAAATTATCGCCCGGCTTAACTTCTAGAGGCCTTGCTTTCCCACCAAATAAATTAACAATATTATTATTGCAAGGATAGCCAGGGTCACAGGTCAATACTTCATCGCCCTCATCAACCAAGGCGGCTAAAGCAACTGTTAATGCCCCAGAAGCACCTGGCGTAATAAAAATACGCTCTGGAGAAACCTTGACCTGGTATTCGCAACGATAATATTCCGCAATTTTTTCACGTAACGCTGGCAAGCCCTGTGCTTTTGTATAATGAACATCACCTAATTCTAAAAACTGTTTCCCAGCCTGTAAAATGGGAGGCGGTGTCGCAAAATCTGGCTCACCCACTTCCATATGAACAATATCTCGCCCCTCTTCTTCAAGTGCTTGCGCCCTGGCCATAATATCCATAACATAAAAAGGAAATACATTTTCAGCCCGCTCAGAAACTTTTCCACCCTTCATTAAAAAAACCTTTGTAGAAACCCATGATAAGGTCTATATTTTAAAGCAAGAACGAGCTGCGTACGAACAGTCAAATGGACAAAAACATTGCACATTTGTTTAATTTCTGATATTTATTCGCGCTCAATTTTTTTAACCGTTGGTAACAAACAAAATAATGGCTACAAACGAAAACAAAAACTTAGACGCAAGTCACCTTGAATTTAAGCCGTACAAAGCTAAAAAAGGTGAAGAGCATATGAGCCCTTCTCAAGTCGAACATTTCAGATCCATCCTCCTTCAATGGAAAAATGGCTTGATGGATGATGTTGATCGAACAGTCCATCATATGCAAGACGAGGCTTCTAATTTTCCCGACCCAACTGACAGAGCAAGCCAGGAAGCTGACTTTAGTCTTGAGTTAAGAACACGCGACCGCGAACGTAAATTAATTAAGAAAATTGATGAATCCATCGCTATGCTGAATTCTGGTGATTATGGTTTTTGTGAAACTTGTGGTATAGAAATCGCTATCAAACGCCTTGAGGCTCGCCCAACAGCAACTCAATGTATTGACTGCAAATCGCTTGATGAAATAAGGGAAAAACAAAAAATCTAGCCGTTCCAGCCTCTTGGTTGTTACCCATTCAGCCTACCGGGGGCGATTTGCCCCCTCTCCTACAGGTCCCTTACACTTTGGTTCTTTGTACACCGCTGTTGCCAGTTACTTACATGCGCGTTCCGAAGGAGGTCAGTGGCTCGTTCGAATAGATGACTTGGACCCTTATCGTTGCAAACAGGAATATGCCTCCAAAATTCTTGATACACTCGTTCAATTTGGCCTCACTTGGGATGAAGACATTCTCTATCAAAGTCATCGCATAGAGGCTTATAAAAGTGCTTTAAGCAGACTACAACGACTCGAATTACTTTATCCATGCCACTGCTCCAGAAAAAACTTAATGAGCCGACAGGGCCAGCCAGGCCCTTATGATGGCTTTTGTTTAGCACACCCCCCTAAAGACGGCCAACCAACAGCTTTAAGAATTAAACTGCCCAACAAATACATTTTCTTAAACGACGACGTACAAGGCCCTTCCCAGCTGGCGCTTAAAAAAGAAATCGGCGACTTCGTTATTTTTCGAAAAGATGACGTCGTTTCGTATCATCTCGCCGTAGTTATCGATGATGACGAGCAAGGCATTACTCATGTGCTAAGAGGATCCGATTTGTTAGCCAGCACTTACCAGCAGATTCACCTTCAGCAGCTATTGCACTTAAAACACCCTGGTTATGCTCATATTCCAGTCATTAGCGACACTAAGGGCCATAAATTAAGTAAGCAAACCGATGCGCACGATATTTCTTTAGCCCCCGTTAACGAAACACTGATCAACATCCTGCGCTATTTAAACCTGAACCCACCTCCCAAATTATTGACTGCAAAGTCAACCGATATTTTAGAATGGGGCATTCACGCCTGGTCTCTCAAACGCATTCAGCCGAAAAACTCCATAATTTTCCAAACTGACTAAAAAAATCGCCTGTACGTATGCAAATTATTTAAATAGAATCGTCATTGAACCCGATAGAAGCTATTTAAATGACCACTGAAAAAAATGAGTACGCAACTCAATTCCAAGATTTCATCAACAGCAACGTGCCAGATGAATATAAAGAAGTCATACAGCACTTTCAAAATCAAGGGCTTTTTTATCAGCAACTTCTAAAAAAAATAAACAATGATGAACCCGGATTATCTGACTTTTGGAATTTACCTCAAACACTCGGGTTCAATACTTTATCCGACGGCCAATTGGATTGGCTTCAACTTTATTTTCCCCAGGACACTGACCAAGAAAAGTTAAACAGCTCTTCTCTTCAAGCCTTTTTGAAGACCTTGACCGATTTACCTGGGCAACTCCAGGAAAACATCCGCGATATACAGTCGGCTCTACAAAAAATGAATCATTTGTACGCAACCTTGAGCAAATCAGCCCTTGAACAGTTTGAAGCGTTAAAAAACAAATGCACCGACCCTTCTGACGAACAATTGTGTCAATTTTGGTTAACGGCAGGTGAAACAGCTTTTAGCGAAATAAGCCAAACGCCCGATTATATTGAGGCTCATCAAAAATTTATGAAATCAGCCCATCAACTCAAGGCAGCTCAATTTAACTTTTTTGATACATTCGCACATCTGCTAGGTCTACCCTCTCAGCAAACCATGAATGACCTGCAAAAAGGCCTGCACACACTTAGAATTGAATTCGCGGAATATAAAGAACAAACCGAGGCCACAATCGATGAGCTACAACAAACTATCTGCCGATTAAAATAAATCTTCAACTCATGCCAACAACAACTCAAGAAACCAATAACAGCTGGCAAAAGGATTTTATAACACTCATAAAGCAGTTAAGTCATACCGATAGGCAATCGCTTCCAGCAGTCGGCAGCAGCCCAAAAGAACTTATTTATAAAGAAAATAAGCTTCAATTATTTCATTACAAGCCATTGGGTGTTAAACAGAAAAAAACACCCATTTTGCTCACGTACGCACTGGTCAATCGACCTTATATTACTGATCTAGAACCCAAAAGATCTTTAGTACAGGGTTTGTTAGAGCACGGTTATCCCGTTTATTTAATTGACTGGGGCTACCCAGACAGCAGCGATAAATTAACCCGTTTGAATGATTATATTAATGGCTATCTGCACCGATGTGTGCAGCACGTTAAACGGCATGCAAAAAGAAAAAAAATAGATCTGTTAGGAATTTGTCAAGGCGGTGTATTTTCACTGTGTTACACCGCTCTTCACCCCGATGAAATACGTAAACTCATCACGTTGGTGACGCCCGTTGATTTTCACGCACAGAACGGCCCTTTCAGTACCTGGGCGGCCGACCTGGATCATCATAACTTACTGACTACTTGCGGCAATATACCCGGTCAACTGATCAACCAACTCTTTAAAACTTTAAAACCTTTTCAGTTAAACCGTGAAAAATACCGCCAATTTGATCACTTAGTAAACAAAAAAGAAAACTTGGATACCTTTCTTCGCATGGAACAGTGGCTGAACGATGCACCCGATTTAACCGGCTACGCAGCAAACGAGTTTTGGGTTAATTTTTATCAACAAAATTATTTACATAAGGGCAAGCTAGAGATAGACGGCCAACCCGTTAAACTATCCGCTATCACTTGCCCAGTCCATAATGTATACGCGACCAAAGACCATATTGTTCCACCTAAATCAACGCGTGCACTGAGCCAACACATTAAACCCTCTCTTTACAGTGAATGCGCTCTAAACGGAGGGCATATCGGCGCATTTATCAGTTTAAAAACTCAACAAGCGCTTATTAAATCACTGCACCACTTTATTGGCTAGAACGACTATTTTTCATTTTCCTCAGTCGGTAAAGTCACGCCCTTCATCATCGCATCCCACATCGTTTTTTGAAACCCTTCCATGACTGACAGTTGATCAGGCATCGGCATATACAGTTTCATCAATTCAGATAGATCATTTGATTCTATGCCCGCCATTATTTTTTCTCGAACTTTCTCTAAAGCCTCTTGTTGTAGACTTTGCACATCTGGCAAACCAAACAACTGCCTCATTTCTTGAGGCGTTGCATCAATTTCAATTGTCGCTTTCATCCCACTCTCTTCCTACATACTGGTCATCAACATTATTAGAGCGCCTAGAACCTATCTAAAGCAACCCGCTACTTTTTAGCATCACCTTCTGTCACCGGACGGCCTGATGGTTTCGGCATCTGCAAACTTGTCTGCGTGGGCTTTGGCTCAGCTTTCTTAGCGACCGGTTTCGGCGCAGCTTTCTTAGCGGCCGGTTTCGGTGCAGCTTTCTTAGCGACCGGTGTCGGTGTAGCTTTCTTAGCGGCCGGTTTCGGTGCAGCTTTCTTAGCGACCGGTGTCGGTGTAGCTTTCTTAGCGACCGGTGTCGGTGTAGCTTTCTTAGCGGCCGGTGTCGGTGCGGCTTTCTTAGCGACCGGTTTCGGTGCGGCTTTTTCAGACTCTTTCTTTGTAACCACCTCCGGTATGTCTGCCAGACCATCGCTAATGAGTTCACCCATTGCTTTTTTGGTCTCCATCGCAACCTTGACTGACTGTTGAGCATTCTCCAACACTTTCTCAGAAAGTTCCTTGTACAAAGTAGATTGTAAATTCATCAGTTCAGCCACTGATGAGACTTTATTGACTGAGGAGACCTTCTTGATACTGCCTTCCAAACAACTCGACACCAAATCCATTTGTAATTTGGTCAGTTGCTTTATAGATTGAGTATTTAAAGTATTAATTTTCTTTAACGATTCATTGGCTTTCTTACTTAACTGAGCCCATTGCTTAATTAGGTCATTTTGCATTTTCACCACCCCTTAAATTAATTAATAATAAAAGTCCAAACCTAGTCATACCATTCTTTAACCGCTTGTCAATTAAAAAGGCGATCATAATGACCGCCTTTTTAATCATACCTTTCTATTTCACTGAAAACTTCATTAGAAACTGGTAAACAAACCACCGTTAACAGGAATATTTGCCCCCGTTATGTAATCGGCCTGATCAGATGCCAAAAAGCCAACGGTATTAGCAATTTCTGTCGGTTTACCCAAACGTTGCATTGGAATTTGGGAAATCAATTCGTTACGGATCCCTTCGTCTATTTTCATCACCATTTGAGTCGCAACATAACCTGGGCTAACAGAGTTAACTGTAATCCCTTTACGTGCAACTTCTTGCGCAAGAGCCATCGTAAAACCATGCATTCCCGCTTTGGCAGCAGAATAATTGGTTTGGCCAAACTGTCCACGTTGACCATTTACTGAAGAAATGTTGATAATACGACCAAACCCTCTGGATAACATAGGCTCCAGAACATTTTTAGTCATGTTAAAGACACCATCCAAGTTTGTGGATAACACAGCATCCCAATTAGACTCGTCCATGTTTTTTAAAAAACCGTCACGGGTAATACCCGCACAGTTAACTAATACATCAATCGGCCCTACATGATCTTCAACACGCTGAACCATGGCAGCACAATCATCAAAACTGGTCACATCAGCTTCTTCAACTAAAAAGTTAAACCCTTCTTCCTTTTGAGCAGCGACCCACTCATCAGCCTTTTCTACCTCTTTGTCAAAGGTTGTCGCAACAACTGTATAACCATTCTCAGATAATTTTTTTGAAATTTCTGTGCCAATACCACCTAAACCACCTGTTACTAAAGCTATCGACTTACCCATTTTTAAATCTCCAAAATAATAAAAACAACAACTTATTGCATTGCAGTATAAAGAGTCCATTTAGACTAGTCAATTTTACATCATGCCTAGCCACACTAAAATATAAGTGAAAATAACTGTCTGGGCGTCTTCAATCTCTATCATCCAAGAAAACTAATGGATAGAATGAAAGCGATTCAGTATACAAAACTTCCCTGCAACACCGTACAATATAATTCAAACTCTAAAACCACTGAGTAAAAATGATTTTTGTTATCTCTCCTGCGAAAACCTTAGACTACGAAACAGCCCCCAGTACTCAACAATATTCTCAACCGGATTTTCTTGCTGACTCTGGCGAACTGATTGACCAATTAAAAAAGCTTTCTCCATCAGAAATTTCATCACTGATGGGTGTCAGTGATAAATTAGGTCTATTGAATAGTAATCGATTCATTAAATGGCAGGCTCCTTTCACGCCGGACAATAGCAAACAAGCCATCCTTGCCTTTAAAGGTGATGTTTATGAAGGCCTCTCGGCCAGCAGCTTATCCGAAGACGATTTAGTTTGGGCTAACGGTCACCTACGAATTTTGTCGGGACTCTATGGCTTATTGAAACCTTTGGATTTAATGCAAGCTTATCGTCTGGAAATGGGCACCCGTTTTAACAATAAACGCGGTAAAAACCTTTACGAATTTTGGGGCGATACCATCACCAACACGTTAAACCAGGAGCTGGCTAAACAAAAAAGCCCTGTTCTGATTAACTTGGCATCTAACGAATACTTTAAATCGATTAAACCCGCCTTATTAAATAGCCAAATTATCACCCCCGTTTTTAAAGACTGGAAAAATAATCAGTACAAAATGATCAGTTTTTATGCAAAAAAGGCGCGTGGCATGATGAGCGCTTATATCATTAAAAACCGGATAGAAGCACCTAACGATCTTAAGCAATTTAATACAGCTGGCTATGCGTTTTGTGCTGAGCAATCAACAGACAATGACTGGGTCTTTTTGCGAAAAGAAACCCCCTGATTATTCAGTATTTTTAGTAAATTTATCTCTTTTTTATACAACCCAAACGATTTAAAAAGGCGCCTTGAATAGGCGCTTTTTTATATTAAGCCGTTGGATAAGAGCCCTAAAACCTATCACGATTTTTTGCGCTATTTACCAAAGTTGTGCGGAGCAAATGCTATGCGTCGGTGGTCAATATGACTCGAATCGCATCTAATTTAAATGAAGCACGCTCTATGTACCCACTTAAACTCTCTATTTTATTTTTTTGCTGCTCAATTTCAATCTCACGAATATTAGAATTCACCTTTGATAGCGCCACTAAACGATCTAAATTGGCTGTTTCATGTAAACGCATCTCGTCAATACTCTCTTTAACAAGAGCCTCTTGATGCGCAACAACTAACCCCTCGGCTTTTGTTATCAGTGCTTTAATCGCTTCTTGACCATGTTCAATAATATTCAGGGCTACTGCCTTTTTGACAAAACTTAATCTTGCCGCAATGTGCTCGGCTTTCAAAATATCGCTCATATCCAGTCCATTAGAGCCCACAACTATTCGCTTCACCGTTTTAGGCAAATAACGTTGCAGCTGTAGTCGCTTAGGTGCTGGGCAATGGGTGGTAAAAATTGCCTCGAGTATGACCGTTCCTGCCGGGATAGGAGGCAAGGCCATTGTACAAAAAGTTGAATTACCCAGTTCACTGTTAAGAATGTGCTCCATGGCTCCCGTGACCATTGGATGTTCCCAAGTTAAAAATTGAAAATCTTCACGTGACAAAGCAATCTTCCGATTGTAAGTCGCTGTTAAGCCCTCTTCATTCAAGTTAGGGAAAACATCACCTTGCATATGACTACTGGGTTTAATAACGATACTGTCTTCACTGTGGTATTGCGGGTCAATGCCATAACATTCAAATACTTTTTCCATGTATTGAGACAGTTCAAGGTGACTCGATGACAAACTGATCTCATCAATAATCGCCTGTGCTTCATCTTTTTTACAAGAATTGAGCTCCAACATTAAATCTCGCCCTGCGTGCATCTCGTTAATGCTCTGTTGCATTAAGGCGTTGGTTTTAGCAATTAATGCATCAAAGTCATCCTGTGCCGAATGATCTATTAATGCTTCTTTTAACTCGGCCTTGACTGCCGCATACACATGATGCCCCGTTGAGCAAACGTGGCTAAAGGCATCTAACCCTTTATCGTACCACTGCATTAAACGCTGTTGACCGGACCCTTCTATACCCGGCACATGGAGATGCACTGTGTCTGTTTGACCAATACGGTCTAATCGCCCAATGCGTTGTTCTAATAAATCCGGATTTAACGGTAAATCAAACAAAATCAAGTGATGAGCAAATTGAAAATTTCGCCCTTCACTGCCAATTTCCGAACAGATTAAAATTTGAGCCCCATCTTGCTCATCCGAAAAGTAAGCCGCTGTCCTATCGCGCTCAACAAGGCTCATGCCTTCATGAAAAACGCCGGAAATGTAGACCGTCCGCATTTTTAAATAGTCGTGTAGCTCTTCAGCTGTTTGTTGTTGAGCACAAATCAGCAAAACTTTTTCGTTTTTATGCGTTTCCAGCCATTCCATCAACCACTTGATACGCGGATCTCTATTTAACCAGTCTTCGCCCAGCAACATCTCGGGCAATAACGCCTTTGCCAATGCAAGATCGTTATCTAACTCTAATGTCTGCCCAACGTTTAAAGGTGGCAGCGAATAGGTATGCAACTGCCTGTATGAAAATACCTCTATGTTGTCACGTGTGTTTCTGAACAGCACGCGACCCGTACCATGCCGATCAAGCAACGCGTCAATAAGCGATGACAAAGTTACCCCTTTTGCTGATACGGTGTTTTCACCTAGCAGATCAACCAGTTGTTGGGTCAATGTTTCATCAGCTAATATTGCTTCAACAGAATCAGCCTGTAATAACGACCTGATCAATTCATTTATGCCGTGGTAACCCGATTGCTCGGCTTTAAAAACATCCAAATCATAATAGCGGCCAGGGTCTAATAAACGTAAACGTGCAAAATGGCTTGTAACACCCAGTTGCTCGGGTGTTGCCGTCAACAACAATAAACCCGGTATTCGATTCGCTAATGCTTCAATACAGCGATACTCATTACTGACATTGTGCTCATTCCAAAACAAATGATGCGCCTCATCAACGATCATTAAATCCCACGAAGCCTTTAGCGCTGCCTCATGATAATTTGCGTTTTCAGATAAAAAAGATAACTGACAAAGTACTAATTGCGCCGTTTCAAATGGGTTTACATCACCTTCTTCTTTAATTGCATCACAACGTTCGTGATCCAAAATGGTGAATGACAAATTAAATCGGCGCAATAACTCAACCAGCCATTGGTGAATCAAGGCATCGGGAACCACGATGAGAACCCGATCAATAGCTCCCGTCAATAATTGCTGATGAAGGATCAACCCGGCTTCAATCGTTTTACCGAGGCCAACCTCATCGGCTAATAAAACCCGCGCAGCATGGCGCTCGGTGACTTTTTTGGCAATATAAAATTGATGCGGCAACAGCTGTACTCGAGGCCCTGATAAGCCAAACCCGTTGAATTGATCGAGCTTTCTTTGAAAATCAAGCGTTTTAAGGCGAAGATCAAACAACTTATTCTTATCAATTTGTCCGGTAAATAAACGGCTTTGCGGTTTATTAAACGCCCCTATGCTATCGAGATCCACCTCATGCAACACAACCTGCTCGCCCTGCTCATCTAAACATAAATAGATCATGCAGTTATTGTGCTCTTGCATTTGCTCAACCGTTAGCATAACACCCTTGTTATGGCTCACTTTATCACCAATGCTATAAAGCACTCGGCTCAAAGGGGCATTATCCACAGCGTATACTCGAGTTTCCTCAACTGCAGGAAAAAATAAAGTCACGTGCCGTCCCTCTATCACCTCAACCGTGCCTAAACCTAAATCTGTTTCAGAATAACTTACCCAACGCTGACCGGGTTGAAAAATATGCTGACTCCTAGACAAAAAAACTCTCCGCTCGATTAAAAGGCGTGGATAATAAAAGTTATCGCTATTATCTGCAATTTAAAATTGCCGCACATCGAACTCACGTGTCAGGCGAATTTGTGCCGCAATTTCTTCAATAGAAATAGACGTTACATTCAAAAAGGGAATATTTTCTAAATGGAATAGTTCCTCTACTTGCGACACTTCACGTTGACAATTTCGTAATGATGCATAAGGGCTTCCGGGTCGTCGCTCTTCTCGAATACGACTGAGTTGCTCGGCTCCGATTGTTAATCCAAATAGTTTTTTTCTGTAAGGCTTTAAAGCTCTGGGCAAGCTGCAATTATCCAGATCACTATCTGTAATTGGAAAATTGGCTGTAAAAATCCCATATTGAAGCGCTAAATAAAGCGAGGTTGGCGTTTTACCAGTCCGTGACACGCCAACCAGGATAACATCTGCTTGCTGGTAATGATCAAGGCGTGCACCATCATCATTGACCAGCGCATAATTAACCGCCCTGATGCGCGATTCATAAGAACTGATATCAATCATACCATGACTTTTACCTGCTTCATGTGATGACTCTTGCCGAAGGTCCCTCTCCATTCTTTCAATATAATCATTAAATAAATCATAAAAAATACAATCACTTTCGGCGACTATTGAACGTAGCTTATCATCTGTGAATGTACTAAAAACAATAGGACGACCTTCATTGACAGTATACGAATCGTTAATCTTTTCTTTCACTGCCTTTGCCCTCGATTCCGTATCAATAAATGGAATCACATGCCGTTCACGTTCAACGCCTTCAAACTGAGTCAGTAAACTTTTACCCAATGTCTCTGCTGTAATGGCTGTTCTATCGGATATAAAAAAGATTGTTCTGTTTTTCATTGAATAATAAAGTAATTTTTTTGTTAAAATGTTGGATTAATTCGAATTTTAAACTAAATGGTAGTGACTCTGGCATAAAAGACTTGTCATAATCTGACTATCAAAAAGAGAGGATCGTAAGTTGGAAGAATATATTGTTTGGCTCGACTCAACAGGCATGGATGACGTAGAACATGTTGGTGGCAAAAATGCTTCTTTAGGTGAAATGATTAGCAACCTGGCGTCAGTGGGCGTGGATGTTCCCGGCGGTTTCGCAACAACGGCTTCAGCTTTTAGAGACTTTCTTTCTCAAAGTGGTATCGACGATAGAATTAACGAAAAACTAAATACTCTCGATGTAGATGATGTCAATGCGTTAGCAGCCGCTGGCAAAGAAATACGCCAATGGGTCATTGAGACCCCTTTCCAAGCACCTTTAACAAAAGCTATCGAAGAAGCCTATGCCAAAATGCAAGCGGATGCGAACAGTGAATTTTCCGTAGCTGTCCGTTCATCCGCAACCGCTGAAGACTTACCAGATGCTTCTTTCGCGGGACAACAGGAAACTTTCTTAAACGTCGATGGTATCGACAATGTCATGCACGCCATCAAAGAAGTTTTTGCCTCATTATTTAATGACCGCGCTATTTCGTATCGTGTGCATCAAGGCTTTGAGCACAGCGGTGTTGCGCTTTCTGCTGGTATTCAACGTATGGTCCGTAGCGACATCAGTGCCTCGGGCGTTATGTTTACACTCGATACCGAATCAGGCTTCCGCGATGCCGTGTTTATCACATCAAGCTATGGTCTTGGCGAAATGGTTGTGCAAGGCGCGGTGAACCCTGATGAATTCTACGTACACAAGCCAACACTAGAAGCTGGCCGCCCTGCTGTATTGCGCCGTAATTTGGGTAGCAAACTGATCAAGATGGTATATAACGACGAACCCGGCGCATCCGATCCTGTCAAAGTCATCGACACTGAGCCTGAATCACGCCTTGTTTACTCTTTAACTGATGCCGAAGTTGAAAAACTGTCAGAAATAGCCATCACCATCGAAAAACATTATCAGCGCCCCATGGATATTGAATGGGCTAAAGATGGCTTAGATGGCCAGCTTTACATTGTTCAAGCCCGTCCTGAAACAGTGCAAAGCCGTGCAGGCAAAGAAATTGAGCGTTATGCACTGAACGAAACATCAGCCGTACTTGTTGAAGGGCGAAGTATTGGTCATAAAATTGGCTCTGGCCCCGCTCGTGTTATCAACAGTATTGCTCAAATGGACCAAGTCCAAGAAGGCGATGTACTCGTTACCGACATGACAGACCCCGACTGGGAACCGATCATGAAGCGTGCCTCCGCCATCGTCACTAATCGTGGTGGAAGGACCTGCCATGCGGCGATTATCGCCCGTGAATTAGGTATTCCTGCCGTTGTAGGATGTGGAGATGCGACAGACCACATTACCCAAAACCAAGACGTGACCGTCTCATGTGCCGAAGGCGATACAGGATTTATTTATGAAGGCTTACTCGACTTCCAAATCGACACCGTAAACCTCGATTCCATGCCTGAGATTCCAGTCAAGGTTATGATGAACGTTGGCAACCCAGATCGCGCTTTCGATTTCGCTGCTCTACCGCACGAAGGGGTTGGTCTAGCGCGTTTAGAATTCATCATCAACCGTATGATTGGCATTCACCCAAAAGCACTGTTAGAGTTTGATCAATTACCGGCGAACCTGAAAGACATTATTAGCAAACGTATTTCATGCTACGACAGCCCAAGAGATTATTATATCAAGCGCTTAGTAGAAGGTGTAGCAACCATTGCGGCGGCTTTTTCGCCTAAATCCGTTATCGTTCGGATGTCCGACTTCAAATCGAACGAATACGCCAATTTGATTGGTGGCGAGCGATATGAACCTGAAGAAGAAAACCCGATGCTGGGCTTTAGAGGTGCCTCTCGTTATATCTCTGACTCATTCCGCGACTGTTTCGATATGGAATGCGAAGCCCTTAAATTTGTCCGTGATGAGATGGGACTCACCAATGTCTGGGTGATGATTCCGTTTGTTAGAACCTTAGATGAAGCCAGACAAGTGACTGAGTTACTAAAAGCGAACGGTATCGAAAGCGGCAAAAATGGCCTTAAACTCATTATGATGTGTGAATTACCTTCTAATGCCCTATTAGCAGATGAATTTTTAACATATTTTGATGGCTTCTCAATCGGCTCAAATGACTTAACACAATTAACACTAGGACTTGACCGTGACTCAGGTTTAATTGCCTCTTTATTTGACGAGCGGGACCCTGCTGTTAGAAAACTATTGTCAATGGCGATTCAGGCGTGCCGAAAACAAAATAAATACATTGGTATTTGTGGTCAAGGACCCTCTGATCATCCAGATCTAGCCAAATGGCTGATGGAACAAGGCATTGAAAGTGTTTCTCTCAACCCTGATACGGTCATTGAAACATGGATGTTTATGGCTGGACAAACCATAGAAGGGTAAAAGAACATGGGCATCACAACCTTTAACCCACCGGTTCGTACATTGATGGGCCCCGGCCCCTCAGATGTTCACCCGCGTGTTTCATCGGCTTTGGCGCGCCCAACAATTGGTCACTTAGACCCCAGTTTTAGCGTGATGATGGATGAACTGAAAGCCTTGCTGCAATATGCTTTTCAAACAGACAACCAGCTCACCTTCCCCGTTTCAGCCCCGGGTTCTGCTGGCATGGAAACCTGTTTTGCCAACTTGTTAGAAGCCGGCGACACCGTTATCGTTTGCCAGAATGGCGTGTTTGGTGGCCGCATGAAAGAAAATGTTGAACGGTGTGGCGCTACGGCCGTTATGGTTCAAGATGACTGGGGCAAAGTCGTTGACCCTCAGAAAGTTGAAGATGCACTTAAAGCACACCCCGAAGCCAGCATATTGGCCTTTGTTCACGCCGAAACATCAACCGGGGCTTTATCTGATGCGAAAACGCTTTGCGCATTAGCCCACCAATACGATTGTCTTTCAATCGTTGATGCCGTCACCTCGCTTGGTGGCTCGGAATTACGCGTAGATGACTGGGGTATTGATGCCATTTATTCTGGCACACAAAAATGCCTCTCATGTGTACCCGGTTTATCGCCGGTCAGCTTCAGCGAACGCGCCCAAGAACGCGTTAAAGCTCGTAAAGAACGCGTGCAAAGCTGGTTTTTAGACTTAAGCCTTGTGATGGGTTATTGGGGTAGCGATGGGGGACGTTCGTATCATCATACAGCACCAGTTAATAGTCTATACGCATTGCATGAGTCGCTATTAATGTTACAAGAAGAAGGGTTAGAAAAAGCTTGGGCGCGGCACAAAACGCTTCATCATGCCTTAAAAGCAGGTCTTGAAGCGATGGGACTGAGTTTTATTGTTCCAGAAGGTTCTCGTTTAGCACAACTGAACGCGGTTAGCATACCTGAGGGCGTTGATGAAGCTGTACTAAGAAAACGCTTATTACACGAATATGATCTGGAAATAGGCGCAGGGCTAGGCACACTGGCTGGAAAAGTCTGGCGTATAGGACTCATGGGGTATTCCGCAAATGCCAGTAATGTCATGTTTTGCCTTGCCTCACTAGAATCTGTGTTAAGTGATATGGATGCAACAATCAATACTGGTGTTGCACTACCTGCGGCGCAACAAGCCCTCCCTAAATAACGGTTTCCTTATGACTAAACTCTTTATTCTACTTCAACATATTTTACCGAAACATACGCTATCGGCGCTAATGCACAAGCTAGCTCGCTGCAAAACGCCTTGGGTAAAGACGTTTATTATTAACACTGTTATCAAACGGTTTAAGGTCAACATGGCTGAAGCGGCTGAGCCAAACCCTGATGTCTATGAAAGTTTTAATGCTTTTTTTACACGTGAATTGCGTGACGATGCACGCCCTCTTGAACGTGGCCGCACGACTATTTCTTGCCCCGTTGATGGGACCATTAGCCAAATTGGCCGTATTGATAACGGTGAAGTCTTTCAAGCCAAAGGAAAATCGTTTAACTTATCGGCCCTATTGGGTAATGATGCGCTAGCCAGTGAATTTGAAGACGGTCAATTCACGACCATTTATTTATCGCCAAAAGATTACCACCGGATTCATTTTCCTATTGGTGGCACTCTTAAGAAAATGGTCCACGTACCCGGCGATCTATTCAGCGTTAACCCAACGACCGTTGCTGCTATCGACGAATTATTTGCTCGCAATGAACGTGTCATTGCTTTTTTCGATACACCTGCCGGGCCCATGGCCATGGTTATGGTGGGTGCCATTTTTGTTTCTAGCATCGAAACCGTCTGGTACGGTGAAGTCACACCACCACGTCATAATCAAATTCGCCATTGGTCGTATCAGGATAAAAAATTAAAATATAAAAAGAATGAAGAAATGGCGCGTTTCAATATGGGGTCAACCGTTGTTTTACTGTATGGAAAAGATAAAGTGACTTGGGCGGAGGGATTAGCCGCTGGAGACACTGTTCAACACGGTCAAGTCATCGCTAAAATGAATAAGCAGTAAAGATAACGAAACGATAGAAAACCCACGGCTATTGCTGAGAAAAACCAATCGATATGATGTTTGCGCTTATTTTTAAAAGCGCCCTCTTCACCGTATTGCTCTACACGATAAATAATTACGCTCTATCGATAGGAAACGTTAACACATCATCAATTGATTTTGCATCGGTCATGAGCATTAACAAGCGATCTAACCCCAAGGCAACCCCCGAACAATCAGGCAATCCATGGGCCAATGCTGCTAATAAATTCTCATCCATCGGCACGTTAGCTAAGCCCACTTGCTGCCTTTCCGTCAGTTCATCTTGAAAACGTTTTTTTTGCTCAACGGCATCCGTTAGCTCTTCATAACCATTGGCTAATTCAACGTTATTAAAGTACACCTCAAACCGATTTGCCGTGACCGGCTGAGTGCCACTTAATTTAGACAGCATCGCCATGCATTCAGGGTAATCGGTAACAAAATAAACGATTTCCTTTTTAAGTTTGGGCTGAACATACTGACTGAATACATAATCCAAGCCATTCGATAGTTTGCCATCACAAATAGTAACCGCCTCAGGATGCCCTTGATTTGCTGCATATTCCATCAACTCGCTTAGCGTTGCTCGATGAGGATTCAAGCCCGTTAACTGCTGAACTATTTGTTGATAAGTCACTGTCCTAAAGGCCAAATTTTGTCCAAAACAAAGCATCAGCAACTCGACCATTTCTTCCATCAAATCAGGTAAACTAAATCCCACTCGATACCATTCCAACAAGGTGAATTCTGGATTATGAAAACGCCCCCGTTCAGATTGCCTAAATGATTTAGCGATTTGATAAATAGAGCCGGAACCTGCAGCTAACAAACGTTTCATCGCAAATTCAGGGGAAGTTTGCAGGTACATCAACTGATCAGCGACACACATTGTGCTAAAGCTTTCTAAATTAAGATCACAACTGGCTGCTGCCGACAAAACAGGTGTTTCAACTTCTAAAACGTTTTTCTCTGCGAAAAACAGTCTAATGGTCTGATATAACTCGGCTCTTGTTTGCAAAAAAGCCACCGTGCAAGTCGGTGGCCATTGCTTTTTGTCATGCTCGTTCAATGAAAGAATTAACTTTTAACCCGTGCAGAATACTCGCCTGTACGCGTGTCTACCTTAATCATTTCGCCGATTTGCACAAATAAAGGAATCCGTACAACCGCACCGGTTTCTAACGTTGCCGGCTTACCGCCTCCGCCTGAGGTATCTCCTTTTAAACCTGGATCCGTATCGGTTACTTCAAGCTCCACAAAGTTTGGCGCAGCCACTAAAATAGGCTCTCCATTCCATAGGGTTACTGTGCATTTATCTTGATCCTTGATCCACTTTGCCGCATCACCCACCGCGGTTGCGTCACCAGACACCTGCTCAAACGTTTCGTCATCCATAAAATGCCAGAATTCGCCATCGTTGTACAAATAAGACATTTCTTTTTCCATGACATCCGCCGCGTCAACCGTTTCGCCCGACTTAAATGTACGATCAATGACACGACCTGTTTTAAGGTTACGAATCCTTACACGGCTGAACGCGGGGCCTTTACCAGGCCTGACAAATTCATTTTCAACAATCGTGCAAGGTGCATTGTCCAACATGATTTTCAATCCGCTTTTAAAGTCATTAGTGCTATAAGTCGCCATATAAATTCTCGTTAATAGTTAAATTATAAAGTTCTTCAGATAATGTCATTATAATGGTTCATATGATGAACGTAGAAAAAACTTCTTTAATTCCAAGCTGGCAGCAGGAAATGCAATCTGCGTTTACAAAAATTGATGATCTATTACAATTCTTAGCGCTGGATCTCGATGATTTGAGTCTTCATTATAAAGCCGCTAAGGATTTCCCACTTTTAGTCACAAAAAGTTACGCAGATCGGATTGTAAAGTCTGACTGGCATGACCCCTTGTTGCTTCAAGTTCTACCAACACCTAATGAACTGAAACGACATCCCGATTTTTTAAATGATCCTGTCGGGGATGGCCAAGCACTTGTCTTACCCGGCCTGCTCCATAAATATCACGGCCGTGTCTTACTCATTACCACTGCTGCTTGCGCTATACATTGCCGCTATTGTTTTCGTCGTGAATTCCCCTATTCCGATAACAGCGCCCACCGCTCGCAAAGTGAATTAATCAAACAATATCTAATCAACCACCCCGATGTTTCAGAAGTGATCCTCAGTGGTGGGGACCCTTTAATGCAGAGTGACGAAAAGCTTCAGCATTTATTCGACTTATTTGAAGAACTAGCACCCATCAAACGCATAAGAATTCATACCCGTTTACCGGTTGTGTTACCCAGTCGCATCACAAATCGTTTTTTAGACATCCTCTCTAAGACAAGCAAAAAAGTGATTATAGTTATCCACGCCAATCACCCAAACGAGCTCAACAGCGAGGTCGCCAACACCTTGCTTTTACTCAAAAAAATCCACGTGACCCTATTAAATCAATCTGTACTTTTACAGGGCATCAACGATCATGCAGAAACACTCGTAACGCTCAGTCATCGTCTCTTTGAGTGCCATACCTTACCTTATTATTTACACGTCCTTGATAAAGTAACCGGCGCACAGCACTTTGACTCCCCAAATAAAATGATTTTTGACCTTTATCGACACATGCAAGAAAACCTTCCCGGTTATTTATTACCTAAACTTGTTTGTGAAGAATCCGGCAAAGCGCATAAAACTTTAATCGCTACAGCGCGCTAGACATATTAACTTTTTTAATAATAAGGCGCATAATTAAACCTTCTTATTTCAAAACGTCTGGATTACACATTAATCAAATAATAACAAAGAGCTCAATATGGACATACATCAAGAGTTTACGGATAGAATTAGACCTACGGTCGACAAACCTCACGTAGATCTTCCGTTCAAGCCAAATATTAATTCATGTCAAGAGTGGTCTGACTCGCTACCTATATTAAATCCGCAAACAACAGCTGAAATGATGTCCGACGCAGCACAAGGTTTATTATCAATAGACATTGACGGTATCAAAAAATTTGATCTATTAGAAACGATCAAACCCGTCATCACCAAACTACTCTCAACGTGCATCGAAGCAACAGAAAATGCCAACTTGCCTCTAATTAACAAGCTCTCTGAGCTTTCCTCAACAACCCTGCAAGTTCTGTCGAATACTCTTTCCGTTTATATAGAGATTGCTTGTTCACCAAATTTTGTTATAGAAGATACGCCTAAAAGAAAAGTAGGTTCAAAAAAGTTGCTTTCCAGCAAACAAAAAGCAATAGTTCTTCATAGATCTATTGAACTACTCGGAATGATTCAACTGTTAAAGTCTTTACTTTATGTTCAAGTTGGCAATATTTTTTGGAATGAAACAAACGCCCTGTTTAGCCTTGCTGAAAAGTTAAACCTTCACCAAAATCAACAAGTTGCTTTTAATGGCAATACGACAACTATTGAAGATGAATTTAAGAAAATTCATTTTTTTCATTTAGCGCAACCCAATCGTTTCAGGCAGCGTGATATCAACACTATTCAACGTATTTTATCTCTGCACGTCGGCAATATTTCAATCTCTCATGTACATGAAAAGCTTGCCGGTTTTTATATTGATTTGTCATCCTCCTCTGGCATATCTATCGTACCCGACTTATTATCCGATAATGGTCATTACCGTTTTCTAAACAACGGTGAACTTGTTTCATTTCTACAAAGTAACCAAGTTATTGCGCCCGAAAAGCAAAGTTCCATCTCATTAGTTTCGGATAACCCTATCCTACCGAAACAAACGATTAATCAATTATTACCCAGCTGGAGTATACCGAAAAACCGAAAAACACCGAGACATGATCAAACTGAAGAAATTCTCGTCTACCCCGGTTTCAACAGCATCTTGAAGGCCTTAATTCTCAAAAAAAATCCTGATTATTTTAATAAAGAGAATATTCTAAACTCCTTTGATATAGAAAACCTAGATTTAGTCCCTCTTGATGAGCATCAACAAAGTAAGTCTCTCGCCAGTGAATTTGACATACACAGAGCCTTCAAAGCAACCGCCAAAAAGCCACTATCTTCAAACGACATCTGGGAAAATAACAGCAGTATAAAGCACGGAGAAAAAGGGGAGATGATGGAGGCTGAGTCGAGCAATGCGAGCCTGCAAGGGTTATGCTTTCAAGTATCCACCGATAACAAACCCCTTTTAAGAGCCAATGACCTTATAGGCACACAATCAAAAAACGGAACACTTCATCTGGCAATTATAAGGCGTCTTAATCGTGATAAAAATGGAGACATTACTGTAGGTGTGGAAGTGATGTCAGCAACTCCAAAGATTGCTTACATAACATTCCACGATAAAGAACGTTCTCCAGTACCGGCCATCTTCATTCAAGGTGCACCTTCTGATAAACAATCTGACAGTATTATCACCCCACTGTTACTAAAAGGAATGTATGAAAATATCACGATAAAGTTGACGGATAAGACTAATAATTACCGAATTGATAGCATCTTTGAAACGAATTTAATATTTACCCGATATAACGTTTTAAAACTAGCGGGTATAGATTAAGGTAACAAACAATAAATGGCTGACTGATGACTAAACGAACCGTTCTTACTGTTAACTTATCAACAAAAGAAACTCGGGTTTTAAAACAGGCCTTAAATAACGCTGATACGGATACCAATTTAACATCGGTAAACATCAACCAGTTTGATTCTAATAAAAATTCCTTTGCCGAGGTTGCCCTAATTTTAGTTAAATTGCTGGACAATGAGCTCGCCAATGACGAATTACTACAAAAAGCAAAACTACACTTCGTCCATTCCCCCATTATAATAATCACCGAACGTGAATTCGAGGCCGGTATAATCAGTTGTTACGATGCCAAAAACGTCATTGATATTCGCCCTTTTAACCCCGTTTTCTTAGTCGTAAAATCCATCAAGCGTGAAATAGAGTCCCAACATAATAAAAACTTACTCCATCAACTTGATTCACAATTTAAAAATGAAACGTATCGATTTGATTCTTTTATAAGACATACAGAAGATGGCGTCGCCCTTATTCATGATAACCAATATATAACCACTAACTCAGCCTATAAACGTATTTTTAACATACCGGCCGATGAAAACATCGTTGGCTCTTCTGTTCGTGAATTTAGCAACCCAAATTCTCACACTTCCAGCGAAAATTTATCAGAAAGAAACTTAAATACCTCCTTAGATACGCTACCTGACGAAGCTGTTTTGTCTGTCCTGATTCAAACTCGAAATGGGGATTCATTTGTTACCACCCTCTATAAAACGCATTGCTTTGTTAATGATCAACTGTGCACTCAAATCCTTATTCATAATCCAGATGCTTGGAGTAATGTTGACAAGGGATTTACAGATTTAAGGACCTTTGACCATGAAACAGGCTTTTATAACAAACGATTTACAGTTGAATACATCGATAAAGAATTAACCAATCAAGAGCCCTTTGGTTCATTAGCCATCATTCTAATTGATGATTTTCGCCATAGACGAGAGCAGCATAGTATTAATTATATTGATGAAGTTATTCGTTCAGTCGGAAACCTTATCTGTGATGCCTCCAGCCAAAATAACATACTCGCACGATATGGAGATGCTGTTTTCACCCTATTCTCCAATAGCTTGAGCCGTTCCGACTTTTTATTGAACTGCCAGCAAGTGCTTACCGAGGTCAATAACACCTTATTTGGAGATGATAGCCAATACATTAAATTGACATTAAGTATTGGTGTCAGCTTTATTGATCCTAGAGTCACCACCTCTAAACAACTGATCTCTCAGGCCGACAAAGCCTGTGATAAAGCCTGCGCCAATGGTGGTAATCAGATTCACGTTTTTGACTCCGTCACAACCCCATTAACCGTGATTATCGATGAAGAAAAAAACACCCGCTTAATACAATCGGCCTTAAAAAAGAATAGATTACAACCCTTATACCAACCCATTGTTGACCTTTCTGAAAAAACAACTGAAAACTATGCGGTTCTGTTGCGCATTTTAGATGATAACGATGTGCATATAGCGCCTGATCACTTTATTCTGACCGCTGAAAAAACGGGACTCATCAGCCAGTTGGATGAATGGGTTTTATCTAACACAATTAAGCAAATTAGAGAAGCCTCACGCCAAGGTCTTCAACGAAGGTTCTTTATTTCAGTTTCAAATATTACTTATCGCCATACCACTTTTATAGAAACGCTGGTTAATGAACTAAAATTTTACAATATTGATGCTAGTTTATTAGTCTTCCAAATCAGTTTTTCTGACGTAAAAATAGAACCTGCTCTTTTGAAAAACTTCATTGGTGTCATCAAAAAAGAGTGTGGCTGCCAAGTTGCTCTTGACCAAATCGGCTTCAGCCAAATCACGGATACCATCTTGAACGATTACTCTGTAGATTATTTAAAGATTGACGGGAGCTTTAGCCAAAATTTAAATAATAACGAAGATTCTCAAAACGTTATCCGGGAACTTGTTGAAGTCAGCCAGAGAAATAATGTGAAAACGATTGCCAAGTCTGTTGAAAATGCTAATACGCTCGCACTTTTATGGAATATGGGCGTGAATGCAGTACAAGGGTATTTTTTACAGGAACCATCGGATCGCATGCGATTTGATTTCGATCTTGATCACTAACTCTCATTCGCCACACCATGAGGCACATGCCCTGTTGCAACATGCTCTTGTGCTGATTCGCAATGTACCGTTTGATCATCAAAGAAAATATCGGCCCCAAATGATTTTAAAAACTCTCCTTTCGGCAAACCGCCCAAAAAAAGCGCTTCATCAATTCTAATCCCCCAAGTACGAAGCGTACGTACAACCCGCTCATGTGCCGGAGCTGAACGAGCCGTCACTAAGGCCGTTCGAACAGGGGATACCTCCTCCGCGAATTGACTTTGCAAATTATGCAACGCAGACAAAAATGATTTAAACGGCCCACCCGTCATCGGTTCTTTCGCCGCTAACTGCTCATTTTCAGTAAAGGCATCGAGGCCTTTTTCTTTATAAATGCGCTCAGACTCATCTGAAAAAATAACTGCATCACCGTCAAACGCTATTCGTAATTGATCATTATCTGCATCATTGCCTTTGCCCGATAAAATGGTTGCAGCAGCATGACCCGCTTCAAGGGCCCTGCTAACATCTTCCGGTGATGTGGAAAGAAACAGATCTGCTTCAAAAGCGGAAATATAACTGAAAGGGGAATAACCGCTAGTAAAAGCCGCGCGTTTAATATCCAAATCATGCTCTCGAATCGAATTAAATACCCTCAGTCCTGTATCGGCACTGTTTCTTGATAACAAAATCACTTCTACCAATGCCTCTGGCAAACGCCGGTTTAACCCCAACAGTTTTTTAACCAGTGGATAGGCCACCCCAGGAGCAAGGCTTTCCTCTTCACGAGCAATTTGATAAGCGCAGTACGCTTCCTTGCCTTCCGTTTCAAAAATTCTATTCGATTCAACAAGATCAAATAAAGCCATTGAGGAAATACCAATTGTTAATTTTTTTTTATCTGAAGACGACATACTTATCAAGACTCGAATTATGCTGCTTTATGATAAGGCATTTAAATAAGAAATACTCCAATGGCAACCCTCCATTCAATATAACCAAAAGAAAACCCAGTGGATCGATCATGAAATTATTCATTTGCCAGTGCCCCTTACTCTGGATTTTTAAGTGATAAAACGGTTAAACACCTTTGTCACAGCGACCAGTAAACTCATTACTCCAACCCTTTACATAAACTTTCTCAAACAGAACTGACACCTTCACCCGTTGCCTCAAGGTCCTCATCATTGTTTTTCTCAACCCAAATCCAAGCTACTAAAAAAGCAATGGCGCTTAACAAAGCGGCCATACTAAAAACCCATTCAGCGCCGAAAGCATCCCACAATAACCCAGCAATTAACCCGCCTAACATGCCGCCTGCACCGTAGCCAACGCTGCTATATAGAGCTTGGCCCTTTTCCTGCATCGCGCCTTTAAAATACCGATGTGTCAACTGAATACCCACAACATGAAAAGCGCCAAATGAAGCCGCATGAAGGAATTGAGCGACTACCAAAATGATCAAATGATCGGCCAACCAAGCAATCATTAACCACCTGATCACCGTCAACAGCAAGCTCAGTAACAAAATAAAACGTAACGAAAGGTGATGAAACACCCGTTGAATAACAAGAAATAACACAATTTCTGCCAGCACACCCAACGACCAGAGTTGACCTATCTCAATCTCACTGTAATTAAGCTTGTCTAATAATATAGAAAAGAATGCGTAGTAAGCTCCGTGTGAAGCCTGCAGTAAGAAAACCACAAAAAAGAACGCGATAATGGTTTTTTGCTTCAACAATAAGCCCATAACGGAACCACGTTTGGCCGGTTTAACCCGGCCTTTTTCACTCAGCGTTAGACTGGCGATTAAAATCATCAGCAAGCATACACTGACCAATAAAGGCCATTCATTTAGGCTCGTTTTCGTCAATACATAACCAACGCCAGAAACAGTGGCAATAAAACCAATAGAACCCCATAGTCTTATACCGCTGTATAAACCGGTTTGTTGGCCAAGCTTTGTCAAGGTAATTGCTTCAAACTGTGGCAACATCGCATTCCAGCAAAAACTGAAAACAAACACAATCAATAAAATACCTAAGAAATCGGGATCAGACAGTAAGCAGGCATAAGCCATGACTGATAAAAAAGAGGCCAATTGCACCAATTGCATTCGGTTGTTCAATCGCGCAGACAACAAGGCCAACAAACCAGGTGAAACCAATTTAGTTCCCTGCATGACGGCAAACACCAGGCCAACCTGCGCCGCCACATAACCCAGGGACTTAAGGTACAAGCCCAAGTAAGGCATGAGCGCACCCAATGATGCAAAATAAAAGAAGTAAAAACCTGATAAGCGCCAATATGGCAGCTTTTGATTACTCAATTAAATAAACTCGTTCTAAGAAGACTGATAATAAGCGACTCGCCTCAGGCCTCAGGTGGAAGAGTAGGAACCCTCGAGTTTACGTCGCAATTCTGCCCTCGATGTCGAAGCAAATGATCCATCAGTGTAATGGCCATCATCGCTTCAGCAATCGGTGTTGCTCTAATACCGACACAAGGATCATGGCGACCTTTGGTAACGACTTCAATTGGCTCACCCAGTGTGTTGATCGACCGACCCGGAATTCGAAGGCTTGAGGTTGGCTTTAGCGCAATACTCGCGGTAATCGTTTGCCCAGTCGAAATACCGCCCAAAATACCCCCTGCCTGATTGCTCAGAAAACCGTCAGGGGTCATTTCATCCCGAAAATCAGTACCCAATGCTTCAACACACGCAAAACCACCGCCTATTTCCACACCTTTAACCGCATTAATGCTCATTAAGGCATGTGCTAAATCAGCATCCAGCCGATCAAAAATTGGCTCACCCAGGCCAACCGGCACGCCCATTGCGCTAACATTAACACGCGCTCCAATTGAATCACCCGACTTTCTTAACGCATCCATATAGGCTTCTAATTCATCTAGCTTATTGGGGTCAGGGCAAAAAAATGGATTATTGTGTGTCACCGCCATATCAACAACATCCATCTCAATAGGGCCTAATTGTGCCAAATAACCTTTAATTTCAACACCCAACCTTTCGCGCAAATACTTCTTAGCAATACCGCCAGCGGCGACTCGCATTGCTGTTTCACGAGCGGAAGAACGCCCTCCACCGCGGTAATCACGAAAACCATATTTTTGCTGATAACTATAATCTGCGTGTCCCGGTCTAAAGGTATCCTTGATATTAGAATAATCCTTAGAGCGCTGATCTGTATTTTCGATTAACAAACCAATGGAGGTGCCGGTTGTTTTTCCCTCAAATACACCGGATAGAATTTTAACCTCATCGGCTTCACGGCGTTGCGTTGTATGCCTGGACGTTCCGGGTTTTCTTAAATCAAGGTCGCCCTGCAAATCTGCTTCACTCAACTCTAATCCTGGAGGGCAACCATCGACGATGCACCCAATAGCCGGACCATGGCTTTCACCAAAACTGGTCACTGTAAAAATTTTTCCTATCGAATTTCCTGACATATCTATATTGTTACCATCAAATTATTGCGTTAGTTTAGCTTGAAATAAGGGTCGATATTCCAATAACTGTTCTTTAGTTAACATAAAAACACCATGCCCACCGTATTCAAAATCTTGCCATAGAAAGGGCACCTCAGGGTAACACGCTTGCAGAACCTCGTCTGTGTTTCCAACCTCCACATAAAGAACCCCCTCATCGTTTAAATAGGTGGCGGCCTCAGCGAGAATTTTGTGAACCAGATCTAAACCGGACACGCCCCCATCTAAACCGAGTTGAGGCTCCAGATAATACTCTTCAGGCAAGCCGGATAATTCCTCATGCCCGACATAAGGCGGATTACTAACGATCAAATCATACGTTTCATCTGCCAACGCTTGGAATAAATCAGAGGCTATAGTTTTCACCCTTTGCGCTACCCCATGCCGCTGAATATTTTTTTTCGCAACCGCTAGAGCCGGCGTTGAAATATCAACTAAATCAACATGTACTGAAGGGAAGTATTTGGCGCAAGCGATACCGATACACCCACTCCCTGTACATAAATCTAAAATATTGTGTACTTTATCGACATGAACCCAAGGCGAAAAAGACTCGCTAATCAGTTCTGCAAAAGGTGATCGTGGAATTAAAACGTCCCGATTAACAAAAAATGCTAGCCCCGCAAACCACGCCTCTTCCAATAAATAGGCTGCTGGAATCTTCTCTTTGATTCTACGTTGAAAAATATCCAGAATTTTTTTCGCCTCGACCGTGCTGACCTCATGAGAAAAAACGGTTTCATCTTTCATCGGCAATTTTTTTGTCACACTCAAGACAATATAAACAACTTCATCGACTAAATTATCAGTTCCATGCCCAAAATAAAGAGGCGCGCCTTCAAATAATGTCACCCCATGAGCAATTAACTCGCTAATTGTATTTTTTTTCTTTAATTTAATTGTCATGAAGCACTAGAAAGGACTATATTTAAACCAATACATGAGTTAATCATTATAAGTGAAGATTTTAACTCAAATGAATAACTTACAAAGCACTTTAAACGATGTCTATTAGAAAGCTAACAAACGAAGAAGTTGACTCCCTGTTTCCCATCAGAAACTTCTCTGATAACAGTAAACAACAATTACAAGAAATGGTAGAAACAACTCACTTTGATGCAAATAGCATCTTATTTTCAGCCGGTGATACCGATGAACATCAAATCTATATCTTAAACGGCAAAGTTCAGCTAACTTTAGGTGGCAGCAAAGAAAGAATTGTTGAAGGGGGGCAAATAGAAGCCCGATTCCCTCTTGATAACAACTCACCTCATCAAGCCACTGCAATGGCTTTGAACGAAGTAACTGTTTTATCAGTGAAACGTTCCACATTAGATGATTTATTAAACGAGGTTGTACCCGGTGATACCGACGCTATCGATGTTTTAGAGGAAAGCGAAGATTCTCTTCTGTATAACCAACTGTATTTTGAAGTCACCCAGGAGATGCAAGCTGATAAATTGGAATTACCCTCCATTCCTGAAACAGCAATAAAAGTACGCACCGCTATCTCGGACCCTCACGCAACCTCTAATACGATTGCACAAATAACTCAACAAGACCCCGCCATCACCGCCCAATTAATTAAAGTCGCTAATAGCCCTTTATTTAGGGGGCGTGAAAGAATTGAGGCTTTGCCGCCAGCCATCACTCGCCTTGGGCTTAAAGCAATCAGTAACCTTATTACCAGCTTCACCATGAGAATGGTTTTTAAAGCCAAAACCAAGGACGTTAAAGATCTTATTTCAACTTTGTGGCTGCATAGTCGAGATGTCTCTGGAATTTGCGCCGTTTTAGCAAAAAAACTGAAAGGGTTTGATGTAGACAAAGCAATGTTAGCCGGCTTAATTCACGACATTGGTGCGATCCCCATCCTTACACACGCAGACAAACACCCAAACCTCATCACGAATAAAACGGATGTGCAACAAACACTTAAAAAGCTAACACCCGTGATTGGAAAAATGGTTTTAGAAAAATGGAACTTTACTGAAGACTTCATTGAATTGGCTATTCATGCCGAAAATTGGTCGCGTAAAACCGACCAGCCCGCTAACTATACTGATTTGATCATTGTTGCCCAGTTACTCAGTTTTAAAAACACACCACTGCAAGATAAATACCCAGAACCCTGGTCCGTACCAGCATACGATCGCCTCAGCAAACTACTGAGAGACCCTGACGATTCAATCGATATACTTGAAAGTGCACAGGAAGAATTAATGAATATAAAGCAACTATTCAATTAAGCAGTGGCTTAACTTTGGAAATACCCAGCAACGCCACTAGCCTCATCTTACAAGCCAAAGAGTCCGCTTTGGCTATTGATAAACTACAAACTGGCCGATCTTTAAACGTAACGATCATCGATCAACTTCCTACTAAAAATGAGGTCATTGTTCGCATAGGTCATCAAATAATTCAGGTAAAAAGTGACATGCCTGTGGCTATTGGGCAAACACTTAATGTGTTGATAGAAAAAACAAAAACCGAACTGATTCTTAAGGCTAAGCCCCCACCTCAACAGAACATCCCCTTCAATGCCACCTTGCGTCAATTACTCCCAAAGCAAACACCTGTTAATGACTTTCAACAACCGCTTATTACACTTTTCAAAAACATTAACCAACAGGCAATAAAAGACTCTTCAGCCCAAAACTCCGAATTAAGAGCACAGATCAACCTATTGAAACGTGTAACAAGTCAAATCCTTCAATCCCTCCCAAGACAGCAAACTATAACAACAGCGGAGGGACTAAAAAATGCCGTACAACATTCAGGGGTGTTTTTAGAACCCAAAGTTCAACAAGCAATTACTGAGAGTAAGGCACTCTTGAGCGCAAATAACACCGCGGCTAAGATAGCCCACCATCAATCAGGCGAACATGTCATGGCTAAACCCCACCAACAGGCCTTAGATTTCTCTCGTGTTGATGTAAAAGCAAATTTGGCTAGACTCATAAATGTATTAAATGCATGGCCAAAAAACTTCACTGCTCCTACAACCTTGAACAACAAAAGCATTTCAAACCCCAAGATGGCACAATCGCTCTTATCTTCTCAAGTAGCACCCCATTTAACTCAATTATTGAGCGGACAAATCAAAGAACTCATCACCAAAGCCGAAGGAGCTCTCTCTAAAATAACACTGAATCAGTTAGCCAGCACAAATGCTGAGCCTGGGGGTTCACGGCAAACCTTACACATTGAAATTCCTTTTCTGAATCAACACGTATCTGAGTCTGTTTATTTAATTATTGAACGCGAGAAACCTACTAGCAAAGAACAAAAAGATAGCGAAACATTATGGAGCGTTTCTCTTGAAATGAATCCACCTAAACTGGGGCTGATCAAAAACAAATTAACCTGCTCAAGCCAGCGAATAAATACGAGTTTTTGGGCGGAAAAACCTGAAACAGAAAATTTAATTGAACAGCACTTGGACTTACTTCGAAAGAAATTTGAGCAAGCTCATTTACAATCAGAAAAAATTCAATTACAAAGAGGTTCAGAACCCATCATACAAACTCATCACCCGGCCGAATCCATTCTAAGTGAAAAAGCCTAATGACAGATGTAATTAACCCTGCCGATATTGCAGTCGCTTTAAGATATGACGGTGAAAATACTCCTACCGTCACTGCAAAAGGCAGAGGAGACCTCGCGCAAGAGATTATCGACCTTGCCCTTGCTAATGAAATCCCATTGGAGAATAACCCAGAGCTGGTAAAACTTCTAAGTACCATCCCCCTGGGGAATGAAATTCCTGAAACCTTATATATTGCCGTGGCTGAGGTAATTGCCTTTGCTTACTTGCTCTCCGACAAAGTGCCTGACGGCTTTAACAAATAAAACGATTAGGGCTTGTGAAGCCGAATCAACAACTCTGCCTCATCAACGGTTAAATGACACCTTTCAACAATTTCTTCAATCTCTGCCCCTTTCGTGGCCAATTCAATGGCTTCTTGAAATGCTTGCAAGTGCTCAAATGTTTCACTTTCTTCTAGTTCTTCTATACGTTCCATCAAACTTCGTACCCGCCGCTCAGCTCCACCAACACGTTCATCAACACCCAACCCACTTGCAGATAAAGCCGAAATGTCCTGCTGCACAATTTCAAATTTGTGACTAATTCTTGACACTGTTGCCTCTAAAGATTTAATCAAACGTTGCTGTTTCACCACAAATAGACACAGTACAGCGACTATCATTATCAACACTACCAACATTAAGGAGACATATATTTCCATCAGATCCTTTCATCTATGTGGTTAGCTTGAGTTCCCTCAGGATTATCTTTCGTACCGTCTTTTGGCAACGACTTTCCTACCTCTTCATTATGTTTTTTTTCCACAGTCGGCATCGGTTTTTTATCATCGGGTTTAATAGGTCGAATGACTTTACTTGGCGTTATTTTATTAATTCCAACCATAAATTTGGCCCCCCATTCTAATTTAAGAACTTATTAAATCGACTGCTTTTAGCTTTTTCAAGTTTTTCTATTTTGTCAGCTATTGACTCATCGGGGTCATCGGCATTCTCTTCCGGAAACGCAATCGCTTCTTGCAACTCTACAGCTTTCTCCTCAACAATGTTTGGCTTTTCCTTTATGTTATCTGTTGTTTTTCTTTTTTCTGCAAAACGAGAAATGGCATTCGATTGAATGACGATGACAACCCGTCTGTTCCTTTCACGACCTTCCGGGGTACTATTATCTTCAATGGGGTGATATTGCCCATAGCCAACAGCAGCCAAACGCTCGGGATTAATACCGTATTTTGCAAATAAATGCACAACACTGGCTGCACGAGCCGCTGATAACTCCCAGTTGGAAGGGTATTCATACGAATTAATGGGAATGTTATCGGTGAACCCTTCAACTTGCACCGCGTTATTCAATTTCCGTACAGGCTTAGCGACCTTCCATAGCACCCTTAAAGCTTCGTCTGATAACGTCGCATTACCGCTACCAAACAGCATACTGCTATTTAGTTCGATCTCAACCCATAGGTCATTCTTCTCTACAGACACAAGGTCTCTATCAATCTGTGAAGACAAAGCTTTTTCTAAGGTGTTAGCCAATTGGCTTAACACTCGCTTTTCATTGACGTTTTGATTTGCGTTGACATCTTGATCAACCATTTGGGCCGTTTGTTGCGGCTTCGCCTCAGAAAACAGATCGGGAATCACCTGATCACCTCCATTCTCAGACTTCATCAATTCTTCAATCAGTTCTTTGTTTTGCAAAATTTCGCCAATCTCAATCGGGCTCATGGTTCTTGACTCACCCTTAAAGGCACCGTCCAGCGTGCTGGATAATACTCGATATTTCCCTTCGTTAACCGAAGAAACAGAATACATCACCACAAAAAAAGCAAACAAAAGCGTAATAAAATCGGCATAAGAGACCATCCACCTTTCATGGTTTTCGGGCTCTTCAACTTTTCGTTTTCGCCTGGCCATTATTTACAAATAACCCTGTAGCTTTATCTCAACATTACGCGGATTTTCGCCTTCGGCAATCGCCGCAATGCCTTCTATTAACATTTCCCTTGATTGAGAATAAGCATGAATTTGAGACTTCAGTTTAGCCGCGACGGGTATAAAAAATAAATTCGCTAACCCCACTCCATAAATCGTTGCAACAAAGGCCGTCGCAATACCCGCACCTAATTTACTTGGGTCGGATAAGTTTTGCATGACATGAATCAACCCCATAACAGCACCAATAATACCGATAGTGGGCGCATAACCGCCCATTGATTCAAAAACTTTTGCACTGTGAAGCTGTTTTGACTCAAGCGCTTCCAATTCAACCATTAAAATATCTCTGATAATTTCGGGCTCTGCACCATCGACTAATAACTGCATTCCTTTTTTTGCAAACGCATCCTTTTCTTCATCCACAACAATTTCGAGACCCAGAAGACCTTCTCGCCTTGCTATCTCACTCCACTCAGTTATTCTATCAATGGTATCCTTCATTTTGAGATTAGGTGGAAATAGCACCCACGTTAATAACTTCATCGCACCTAAAAATATTTTGGCTGGGGATTGCAACAACGCCGCACCAAAGGTTCCGCCTAGTACAATTAAGGCAGCTGGTCCATTTAATAAAGCGTCAAGATGACCGCCATCCAAGAAATTCCCACCCAGAATAGCGCCGAATCCAATAATGACGCCCAAAATAGTCAAGATATCCAAACCACAATCTCCCTAACCCGTGATCTTTTGAAATAAATATAAAAATACACCATAGCGCCCTGTTTTATAAAAACATTTGTATATCAAAGCGCTATGACGTTGAGGGTGCATAATTTAGCAGACGGGATTTCAATCGAAGCATCGCCTGATTATTGATTTGGCAAGCGCGTGACTCACTCACCCCTATCACATTCCCAATTTCTTTTAAATTTAGCTCTTCATCATAATACAACGAGACCACCATTTGCTCTCTTTCAGGCAGGCTGGAAATAGCTTCCATTAATGCAACTCTAAAATCATCCTCGTTGATATTCTCCAAAATGTTTTCAGAGGATGCCTGGTGGTCGTCATTGTCTAGCTCATCGGTGCTAAACAAACGACAACACGTGCTATCTTGTAATATTTTATGATATTCCTCTATCGTAATCTCAAGTAAAGCGGCTATTTCAGTATCACGAGCATCGCGCCCGGTTTCTTGTTCAATTTGCTGCATCACTTGAGTGATTTGACGTGCTTTCCTATGAACAGACCGAGGTGTCCAATCTGTCCGCCGGACATCATCCAACATAGCCCCGCGTATGCGAATACCTGCATAGGTTGCAAAACTGGCTCCTTGCTGATCATTGTAGTTACTCGAGGCTTCTAATAAACCCAACATACCCGCCTGAATAAGGTCTTCAACCAAGACGTTATCAGGTAGTTTTGCGAGCAAATGGTAGGCTATCCTTTTTACCAGTGGCGCGTGTGTAGCAACCAGTTCCCCAGCCGTCTTTGCTTGAAGATTGGTATACATCGCAATGCCATTCACCCCGTCGACTCCTCCATTTGACTGGATTGAATAAGCCGCTCGACAAAAAACTCTAAATAACCCGCGGCGCCGCGCTGTACAGGCCAGCTGTTTATTTTTTTTGCAAGGTGCTTAATCGCTATTGAAACTTGGCTATTGGGTGAAGACTCAACAACGGCTTGTTGTTTTTGTACTGATTTTCGTAAGGTTTTGTCAAAGGGTACAGCCCCGGTAAAATACAAAGCTACTTCTAAATATTGATCAGTCACTTTACAAAGTTTTTGGTACAACGCCTGACCATGTTGAAGAGATTCAACCATATTTGTAACCACGTGGAAACGATTGAGCCCATGGTCACGGTTTAACAGTTTAATTAACGCATACGCATCGGTTAATGATGTAGGCTCGTCACAAACGACGACAATAACCTCCTGACACGCTCTTGCAAAATTGACCACGCCCCCATGTATGCCAGCCGCAGTATCAACCAATAATAAATCAATGTCTTCTTGAAATTCACTAAACGCATTGATAATGCCAGCTTGTTCCATCGTACCCATTTCGGCCATATGCTGAACTCCTGAAGAGGCCGGGATGACTTTTAAACCACTGGGGCCTTCAACCACAATATCATCTAAGCTTTTCTCGCCACTCAGCACATGTGTCAGGTTATAGTTAGGGTGCAATCCAAGTAAAATATCGACGTTGGCTAACCCCATATCGGCATCAAGCAAGGCCACCTTCTGCCCCAATTTACAAAAAGAGATACCAAGGTTTACAGACAAATTCGTCTTCCCCACACCTCCTTTACCACTTGCTATTGCAATGACCCTGACAGGCTTTTTGTTTTTCATATGACTCATTCCTGATGCCTGATTTACACCCTCTTTAAACATTCGCATGCTGCGATGACTCGTCTAATAAAACATACAAGGCTATATCCTCTTCATCTGCAGGTATACCTGTTGGCTCAATAAACGTTGCCATTAAGTCGTTTGCCGAGGGGAAATGAAGGTCTTCAGGCACTCGTTGGCCGTCCGTTACAAAGCCCAATGGGAGTTGTTGCTCAATAATCGCTGAGAGCGCACTGCCTGGACAATCTGTCTCATCCAGTTTACTGAGAATACAACCCTTAGGTTCAACATCTTGAAAAGTTCTTATCACTTCTCGCATGGCTCGGTTTTCTGTTGTTGCAGAAATCACTAGGTAGTTATCTATTTCAAACTTATCATCTTGAAGCAATTTAAATTGCTCTGTCATACGAATATCACGTTGACTCATTCCTGCTGTATCAATTAACACCAAACGTTTATCAACAAAATCGGTTAATGCATCCTGAAAGTCATTCTGTGTTGATGCAACACGCATAGGAACACCCAAAATTCGGGCGAAATTACTCAGCTGTTCATGGGCACCAATTCTAAAATTATCTGTTGTGATTAAAGCCAGGGAATCGGGGCCGTGTCGCATTCTGAAGCGTGCAGCAATTTTTGCAATGGTCGTTGTTTTACCTACACCCGTTGGCCCCACTAAAGCAATTAAACCACCGTCATCCAATAGTGTGTTTTCCATAATAGGTAACGAATTTGCGGCTAATTTAAGGCAATTTATCCATGCCGTTTCAAGCTCGGTTTCTGACGCCACCATTTCAGCTAATTTGACACTCAATTTTTTTGTAAAGCCCGTGTCCAGTAAACGTCGAATCACATCTATCCGCACAGGGTTTTGCTGCGTCTGGTCGGCCCAAGACAGTTCATTTAACACGGTTCTAAATTCATGTCTCATCATATCCAATTCGTGTTTAACGGCTGTTATAGCCGGGTCTTCAACCCATTGCTTTTTAATTTCAACCGCTGCTTTTTTTGCCACATGAGATTGACGAGGCTTTTTCTTTTCAACAACTTTCTGTTTGTTTGGCGTGTAGTCTTCCCTGTACGACTGTTTAATCGGTTTATCCCAGTCTATCGACACCTTATCTTTTTCTAGCTCTTCATCCAGTCGCGTATCCAGTCGCGTTTCTTTTTCATCTGCGGCCGCTCTAACAGCTTGCTCATCATAGTCTTTTGCCGCCACAATCTCGACACCCTTATCCACTTTGCTATTAGATAAGATAACAGCGTCTGCGCCTAATTGTTCTTTGACTAATTTTAGTGCTTCACGCATGTCTGGAGCAAAAAACCGTTTAATTTTCATAACATATACCCTCGTAAAGTCGATTAACCATTTTGTCCAACACTGCCGACAACACGCACTTGCCGGTCCTCAGGGATTTCGTTATAAGACAAAACATTTAACGTAGAAATAGAATGACGAACAAAATGGGCTAACCAAGGGCGTAAAAATCCTGACACTAGAAGCACCGCACTTTTCCCTTCCATTTCCAATTTTTGGGTACTTGCTTGTAATGCTTTTATCATTCTTTCTGCCAATCCTGGTTCCAATCCAGCGCTACCATCTTCTGACGCTTGCAGGCTTTGCTGCAATAACCGTTCCAAATCAGGATCTAGCGTAATGACTGAAAGTTCGCTGTCTAACCCACTGATTTTCTGGACAATTGAGCGTCCGAGTGCAATTCGAACTGAGGCCGTTAAAGCGCCAGCTTCTTGACTGATACGCCCGTGTTCAATCAATGTTTCCGCTATGGTTCGCATATCTCGGACCGGGATATTCTCCTGCAGCAAATTTTGGAGAACTTTCACCACGGTGCCCAATGAAATAGTTTCGGGTACCAAGTCTTCAACCAATTTCGGCGCTGATTTTTTCAAGGTATCCAGCATTTGTTGAACTTCTTCATGCCCCAGTAACTCATGTGCATGCGTTTGTATTATTTGACTTAAATGGGTAGCCACAACGGTGCCGGGGTCAACGACGGTGTACCCCATGGTTTGGGCTTGATCTTTTTGTACCGCTTCCACCCAAATAGCATCCAAGCCAAAAGCGGGGTCTTTTGTGGCAATTCCTTGAAGCTCACCAAACACTTGTCCGGGGTTAATGGCCAATTCTCTATCGGTATGAATCTCAACCTCGCCAATATTCACTCCCATCAAGGTTAATCGATAAACATTGGGCGCCAGATCTAAATTGTCACGGATATGCACAGATGGGATTAGAAAACCTAATTCCTGCGATAATTTCTTACGAACCCCTTTTATGCGCGACATTAATTCACCACCTTGCGTTTTATCGACCAGTGGAATCAAGCGATAACCGACCTCTAGGCCAATCATATCGACTGGTGCCACATCATCCCAAGAGAGCTCCTTCGGTTCTTCGGGCAATGTTTGCACAGGTGATTCAGCTTCTGATGCCCTCGTTTCAGCCAGCATATGTTTCTTATGGACTGTGTAGGCAACGTACGCTAATGCACCAGCCAATGAGATAAATACTAAGTTCGGCATGCCGGGTATGAGCCCTAGCGAGCCTATTATGGCGGCAGAAATAGCCAATGCTTTCGGGTTATTTAAGACTTGCAATGAAACCTGCTCGCCCATATCTTGATTACTATTCACACGTGTCACAATAATGGCGGTTGCGGTCGAAAGCAGTAAACCCGGTATCTGAGCAACAAGGCCATCACCAATGGTCAATAAGGTGTAATATTCCATGGCTTGAGAAAAATCCAAATCGTGTTGAATGACACCAACACTCAAACCACCGACAATATTAATTAATAAAATCAAAATGCCCGCTATGGCATCTCCCCGAACAAATTTACTCGCACCATCCATAGAACCGTAAAAATCTGATTCCTGACTGATTTCTGCACGCCTGTCACGTGCTTCATCTTGAGTCAATATGCCGGCATTTAAATCTGCATCAATTGCCATTTGTTTTCCCGGCATCGCGTCCAGAGTGAATCGAGCACTCACTTCTGAGACCCGCCCAGCACCTTTTGTGACCACCACAAAGTTAATGATAATTAGAATACTAAACACAACCAAACCCACCGCGTAATTACCACCTATAACAAACGCACCAAAGGCCTCAATCACTTTACCTGCGGCATCTCCGCCGTTATGTCCTTCTAATAAAACGACGCGCGTAGAGGCCACGTTCAAACTCAGCCTTAACAAGGTTGCTACTAATAAAAAACTGGGGAAAACAGCAAAATCTAAAGGGCGTAAGGCGTAAACAACTGCCAGCAAAACTATCAACGATAAAGCGATATTAAAAGTGAATAAAATATCCAAAAGAAAAGGAGGCAAAGGCAACACGAGCATCGCCAAAATCACCATTATCAATACCGGTGCTCCCAAGCCATTTCGCGCAAAATCTAATAACATTTTTGTAATTTCATTAAAATTCATGGTGTGTCGCCATCGTCAGTAAACGTGTTAATACGTCTTATTTGAATATTTTTTATATTCTTCTGGAATCGGAATATCGCCAGGTGCTGCTGGTTTTCTCCATCGTTTTTCTTTCGCAATTCGCAACTGATAAACATAAGCCAAGACTTGAGCCACTGCTAAGTAGAGGCCTCTGGGTACTTCTTCATCAATCTCAGTTGTGAAGAACAATGCACGAGCTAACGGTGGCGCTGACACCAGAGTAATACCCTTGCCAACAGCAATGTTTCTGATTTGAGCCGCCATAAAATCGGCACCTTTAGCCACCACGATTGGCGCTCCGCTTCCACCTTCATCGTACTTTATCGCCACTGCAAAGTGAGTCGGGTTAGTGACAATAACGTCTGCTTTGGGTACTTCCTCCAGCATCCTGCCTTGAGACAATTCTTGTTGTAATTGACGAACTTTACCTTTGACTTCAGGTCGTCCCTCCGTTTGCTTCATCTCATCTTTAACTTCTTGCAGCGTCATTTTTAACTTCTTTTTGTATTCCCATAAGCTAAATGGCACATCAATGGCCACCACAATTAATAACGAGCAACACAAAATAACGAATGACACCGTCATAACATCACTGGCGCGAATCAGAGCCTCTACTAACGGTAATCGAGTCAGGTAAATAAATTCTGGCAAGTAAATCTCAACCAACAAAGCCATAATGCCGAGTATTAAGCCAAACTTAAGTAACGATTTAACAAGCTCTATTAAACTGCGTACGGCGAACATACGTTTAAAACCTTCGATGGGGTTCATTTTACTGGCCTTAGGCGCAATGGCCTCAGCACTAAAAGACCAACCGCCCATTGAAATTGGCCCTGCTATAGCGGCAACAACCATTGCAGCTAAAAAAGGCGCTACAAACACCAAGGCTTCCTGCATGGCCAGTTGTAAATTATTAACTGTCACCAAGGGGTCAAAGAGCTCATTTCTTTCAATCTTGAAGGCACCTTCCATCACTTGCCACATCCCTTTAATGATTTGATCACCCGTCAGCCAGATCATAAATGAACCGACTATTAACACCATCACCGTATTCAATTCTTTAGAGCGTGCAATATCCCCTTTTTTTCGAGCATCTTGCTCCCGTTTCGCGGTGGGTTCTTCGGTTTTTTCCTGTCCGTTCTCATTTGCCATATCAACCCCCTATGCGTAAAAAACCACCAATCACACCGTAACTCTCCGCCAGTAAATTAGTGAAATTTTCGAGCACCGGTGACAATGTTACCCACATTAAAAGTGTGCCCAAAATTAATGTAATAGGAAAACCCACTGCAAAGATATTGAGTTGCGGGGCCGCTCTTGTCACCACCCCGAATGCAACATTCACCATCAATAATGACGCAATAGCAGGCATTGCCATTAGCAAACCTGCAGAAAAAATTCTGCTTGACCAGGCAATGATCGACCAAATATCTGACCGTTCCATACCCGTAGCCCCGATGGGCAAGGTATTGAAACTATCAATCAACATTTCAATTAACACAAGATGGCCGCCCAACGTTAAATATAAGAGCGTTGATAAAACCAAATAAAATTGACTGACAACGGGCACACTAACCCCTGTAGTAGGGTCAACCATGGACGCAAAACCCAACCCCATGCTATAAGCAATACCTTGTCCAGCAAAAATAATGGCACTAAATACCAGCTGTAGAACAAACCCCATTGAGAGGCCTATTAATATCTGCTGTAAACCCGTGATCACCCCTTCGTGGCTGAAGACCTCTATGGCTCGATGATCAGGCAATAAAGGCAAGGTAAAAAAAGTAATCATCAACGAAGCACCCACCAAGATTTTACTGTCTACAAATCGACCGCTGAATACGGGTATAGCGACAAACATGGCACTGATACGTAGAAGCGGCCAAAAGAAACCTGATGCCCACATCATGATTTGTTGCTCACTGTACATCAAACTGCTCATGGCGGTTTAGCTGATCAACCCTGGGATACTGAGATAGGTTTGGCGCGTAAAATTGATAATTAACCGTAACATCCAAGGGCCCGCCACCGACAAGACAACCACTGTTATCAATAACTTAGGAACAAAACTTAAAGTTTGTTCATTAATTTGGGTAGCCGCTTGAAACATCGCCACCAAAAACCCGATAGCCAGCGCTGATAACAAAATCGGGGCCGATAGCAAAACCGTTACTTGCAATGCTTGTTCTCCAAAATTCATCACGCTATCCGGTGTCATCGACTCAATCTCCTAGGTAAAAAAACTCGCCGCCAGGGTTTCCATAATAAGTGCCCACCCGTCCACTAAAACAAAGAGCATTAACTTAAATGGCAAGGATATAATCAGCGGCGATAACATCATCATTCCCATAGACATCAAAATGCTGGCGACCACCATATCAATAATGAGAAACGGAATAAAAATCATAAAACCAATTTGAAAAGCCGTTTTCAATTCACTGGTTACAAAAGCAGGCAAGAGTAACGACAAAGGCACATCTGCAGCATCGACTATCGGTTCTGCACCAGAAATTCTGGCAAACATTTCTAAATCATCACGTCGAGTTTGGCGAAGCATAAACCCCCTGAAAGGCTCCATGGCTTTCGTTAATGCAATATCAGCGGAAATCTCATCGCTTAAATAAGGTTGTAACGCATCATCATTCGCTCTTTCCAATACCGGCGACATAATGAAAAAAGTTAAAAACAAGGCTAAGCCCAACAGAATTTGATTGCTCGGCGTTTGAGGTGTTCCCATTGCCTGCCGAAGAATGGCAAAAACGACAATAATTCGAGTGAATGAGGTCATCATAATTAACAAGCTGGGTAACACCGTCAACAGCGTCATCACTGCCAAAATTTGCAGCGTTACCGAATAACTTTTCCCATCACCGGCAATCGTTATGGCTTCTATGCCATTTGCTGCAAAACCCGTGTTTGGCATTAGCGCAAAGACAGTAACAATATAGCCCAGTGTTTTCATTCTACGCCTTGTTTATTCATGACTTTTTTTAAATTCTCTTGAAAAAGATGAGGAATTTTTTCATTTTGCGTCTCTTCTGGTATTGCTCCTCTTTCAAACGTATGCAACGTAACAACACGGCCAGGCGCCACACCTAACAATAGATGCTGATTTCCTGCTTTGATTAAAACGGCTTTTTCTCGGCCACCTAATGAGAGACCTGATAAAATTTTCAAATCACCTTTGTGGCTAGTCGATAACCCGGTAAACCGTTTACCAGCCCAAGCAGCAATAAAAATAATCAAAAGAATAAAGATCAGCCCAATCGTCCATTGCGTTAAATTTGCGGCCGATAAAGGTTCAGCACTATTCACCCCAATCACGTCAGGCGCCGCTGACGACACAACACCCGAGAAAAAAAACAACGGTAGACACAAGCAGATGAAACGACGCATTATTTCAGTTTTTTAACCCGTTCAGCCGGGCTGATAATATCTGTTAAACGTAGACCAAACTTATCGTTAACCACCACGACCTCGCCACGTGCAATCAAGGTTTTATTGACCAGGACGTCCATTGGCTCACCGGCTAAACGGTCTAATTCAATGACTGAACCTTGGTTTAGTTGTAATAAATTTCGAATGCTGATTTTGGTGTTTCCCACTTCCATCGACACTGTGACCGGCACATCCAGAATGACATCTAGATTAATTTCGCTATCAGCGCCAACCGGAGCACTGGTATCTGAAACCGGTGCAAATCCGGCCGATTCTGCATTATCTTGATCATCAGATACTGCTTCCCAAGCTGCATCATTTTCTGTTTCTTCAGCCTGTTGTTCTTCTTCTATCTCAGCACTGTCGTTATTTTCTTCATCACTCATCTATCGATCCCCTTCATTGACTATTGTCTTCACTTCATCACGCTCCATTTTTTCTTGAAGCTTTACAGCAAAATGGCCGTTACTTTCACCCAACTTTCCTCTGAAAAGCGGCATTTCACCGGATTCAACGATGACCTGCTCAGGCAAGGTAATCGGCAAAATATCCCCTTTTTTAAAATTCAAAACGTCCTTTAAAGACACTTCCTGTTTTAGCAGCACACAATTAACATCAATATCGGCTGTTTTAATATCCCCTCTTAAGGCAGACTTCCAACGCACATCAATATCTCCTCGGTCACTTTGGATTCCTGCATCTAATAGTTCACGAATAGGCTCTAACATGCTGTATGGCAAACTAAATTGAATATCACCGCCTCTGCCATCAAGCTCTAGGTGAATCGTTGACACAACCATCACCTCTGTTGGACTGACAATATTGGCAAACTGTGGATTAACCTCTGAATTAATGTATTCAAAATCCAGTTTTAAAACAGGTTCCCAAGCCTTTGTTAAATCTTGAAAAACAATGTCGAGGACTAGCCGAATGACGCGGATTTCTGTCGCTGTAAATTCACGCCCTTCTGCTGTGTTCTGAAGTCTTCCTGTGCCACCGAAATACGCATCGACGATTACAAAAACTAAACTAGGCTCTAAAACAAAAAGTGCCGAACCACGTAATGCTTTAATTTTTATGATATTTAAGTTTGTAGGAACAAAAAGGCTTTGAACATATTCAGAAAACTTCAGCATTTGAATACCTGACACTGAAACTTCTGTTGATCGCCTTAAAAAGTTGAATAAGCTGATACGGAAATAACGAGCAAAACGTTCATTGACCATTTCAAGCGTCGGCATTCTGCCTCGAACAATTCTGTCTTGGCTATTGAAGTCGTATGAGCTGACGCCACGCATGCCCATATCCACGCCTCTTTCTGTTTCAACCTCGCCTTCATCAACGCCCTGCAATAAAGCATCGATTTCCTCCTGCGACAGTAGATCTTCATCAGACACTTATTGCATCACCAAATCTGTGAAAAACACGTCTTCAACCTTAGAAGACACTTTTCGTTCTGCCAACACCTTGTTAATTTCTTCTTTAATACTGGCTTGTAAAGCCTCTTTACTGTCCGTTGTCTTCAACATTTCTGGGTTCTGAGCAGATAACATCATTAAAATATTATTTCTTATCAACGGGTCATGCTTTTTTACTGCATCAATCACCTCATCTCCCTTCGCCATGACACTGATCGCTATTTTTAAAATTTTAATCCTTCCCTCTGAAAAATTGACCATAAATGGCGGCGTCATGTCATGGTAAATAGTCTCTCCCGCTTCACTCTCTCCCGCTTGTTCAGCAGACTCCGTGCTGTCAGATTCGGACAACTCAGCCGTTTCTGAAATTTTCTCCTCGTCAAAAAAACCACTGAAATACAAGCCGGCGAAAGTCATGATCAACAACAACACTGCACCACCGACAATGATCAATAATTTCTTTTTGGAACCTGCTTTTTCTTCACTCGCGACATCTTCTTCTTGCTCTGCCATAACACATCCTTAATGATTGCTTTAAACCCTATAATAGCAATTGCTATGCCATTAATTATTATCTTATTTATCAACATGTTAGGATTAGAATCAACTAATGCGTCAAATTATGGACGACCTTTAAACCACACAATTCAGCTGGCCGCCAAAATTTAGTCGTGCAAAAAAAAGCCCAAGGTTTATCTAATACCTTGGGCTGTGGACCCCATATAATTACGTGTTCCTTGGGTTTTCAGGCAAAATCACTGAACAAACCGCTATAAGCTCGTTGCTGTGAATCATCCTGATGCTCAAATACTGAACCCTCCATCTCCTTGTCAGATTCAGCCGCTTGAGCGGCTTTATTCTCATGTTCAGCTAACGTTTGTTGTTCGCGTTGCTCAGCAAACGAATGTTGTGATACATCCATCTCAACGACATTTACATTCTGCTCGTTCAGCATCTCTCGCAATCGAGGCAAGGCTGCATCAATCGCTTCTTTTGTGGCCGCGTGCTGCGCTGTAAATGATACTGTCGCCTGATCATTTTGCATTTGAATTCTGACTTCAACCGGCCCCATATGCTGTGGGTTTAATCGAATTTCAGCCCCGCTAACAGACTGATTAACTAGCCAGTGTATTCTCTGATTAAAGCTGTCTCCCCAACTGGTGTTATTAACGGGTGTATTGAGCTGAATAACTGGCTTATCGGTTAGTAACGGGGCCTTAAGCTCACTTCCGGGCGTTGAAGTTGTTAAATTCAGCCCTGACACATCAAGAGCACTGGATGCCTGAACAACGGGCCTGTCTACAACTGGCTTAGTCGTCGATGAAGCAGCAGGCGATTGTTTTTGCAACCGCTCTAGCGCGATCTCTAGCACATCACTCTTGCTTGCTGGTTCCAACGACCCAAGAGGAGAGGATGATTTAAAGAAATCTGCCTTATCATTTTTTCCATCAAACCTTACTTTGTCTGAGGCAAAATGATTCGCGGTCAGTGTTGTCCTCTTCAACGGAGCCTCTTCAACATCACTTAGTGGATCAAATACAATGTCCTTAACCGGCTCCGTTAAATTGTCCAACTGTTCATTATTTAGCAAGGCACCCATGCCTGCCGCTGGTGGCAAACCCTTGCCGCTTGTTGTTGACTTCTCGAGGTTTCGCTTATCTTCAATCACACTGGCTGCGATAGATAAACCCGGTGCCTGTTGAAATGTTTCTGCATCAACCACTTCTTCCAAACCTTGCGGCAATCCTCCGCTTGCCTCGGGCACATCGCCTTCCTTAACTGCTAACGCATCCGAACCGAACGATTGCTGCGTATCGTGCTCACTCTTTGTGTTACGGGGGCTTTCAGCTGTTTTTTTTATTTCTGTTGAAGATTCTGGACGATTATTCTCAAGTTTCTCAACTTTCGTTTTTAAATGGTTAGAAAAACCCTCTTGCCGAACACTGGCCTCTTCACTGGCCAGTAACTCCGAATTCGATGACGTAAAGTTTTCAGATCGAGGTGTCAATAAAGCTGGTACATCCATCATTATCTCCCAATGACTTTCATATTGCTTATGAATAAAGCAATTGATGTGCCATAAAGAAAATAGTTTTGTGAAGCCGCTACATATATAGTCGATTAGTCGATATTCGCACCATGAGCGGCCTACTAAAGAAACCATTGTTTAAATAAGGCGCTCTTCCCCTTTTTATTGCGTCATTACATGTTACGCCGGTATTGTCCACCAACTTCAAAAAACGTATCGGTTATTTGGCCTAACGAACAATAACGACCCGCTTCCATTAGTTCTTCGAAAACATTTGCATTATTTTGTACCGCTAATCGAAGGGCCTTTAACGCTTCTTGGGCTTTATCTTTGTTTGCCTCATGAACAACTTTTAAACGATTGAGCTGGCTTTGTTTTTCATCATCAGTTGAACGAGCTAACTCAATGCTTGTTTCTTCTTGCTCTTCGCTTGGGTTTTTGAAGGTATTAACACCAATAATTGGCAATTCACCGGTATGTTTTAACATTTCATAATGCATGGATTCATCTTGTATTTTACCGCGCTGATAACCTGTTTCCATCGCACCTAATACACCACCTCGCTCAGAAATACGTTCAAATTCTCGCAAAACAGCTTCTTCTACCAAATCGGTCAGTTCATCAATAATAAAAGCGCCCTGTAATGAATTTTCATTCTTTGCTAAGCCATACTCTTTATTAATAATCAGTTGAATCGCCATGGCACGACGAACAGATTCTTCAGTGGGCGTGGTAATCGCTTCATCGTACGCATTCGTGTGTAAACTATTACAGTTATCGTTAATGGCGATTAAAGCCTGAAGCGTGGTTCGAATATCATTGAAATTCATCTCTTGCGCATGCAGTGAACGGCCTGAAGTCTGAATGTGGTATTTTAATTTCTGTGAACGCTCGTTTGCACCATATTTGAACCGCATAGCAACCGCCCAGATTCTACGTGCCACCCGGCCCATCACGGTATATTCTGGATCCATTCCATTAGAAAAGAAAAATGACAGGTTTGAGGCAAAATCATCAATGTGCATACCGCGAGATAAATAGGTTTCCACATAAGTAAACCCATTGGATAAGGTAAAGGCTAATTGAGAAATGGGATTAGCACCCGCTTCAGCAATATGGTAACCAGAAATAGAAACCGAATAGAAATTACGTACATTTTTTTTAATAAAATATTCTTGAATATCACCCATCATTTTTAGGCTAAATTCAGTTGAAAAAATACACGTATTTTGACCTTGGTCTTCTTTCAGTATATCTGCCTGGACGGTACCTCGAACGTTTGCTAATGCTGAGTTTTTTATTTCGTTTCGTTCTTCCTCAGAAGGATAATGCCCTTTTTCTTTTTCAAACTGATCACATTGCTGATCTATCGCAGTGTTTAAGAAAAAAGATAAAATAGTGGGGGCCGGCCCATTGATGGTTAATGAGACAGACGTCGTTGGGGCGCATAAATCAAAACCATCAAATAATACTTTCATATCATCCAATGTTGCGATGGAAACTCCTGAATTACCGACCTTGCCGTATATATCTGGGCGTAAACCCGGATCATTTCCGTACAGTGTCACTGAATCAAAAGCTGTCGATAAACGCGTTGCGTCAGAGTTTTCTGACAGCAATTTGAAACGGCGGTTGGTTCTGAACGGATCCCCCTCACCAGCAAACATACGTGCGGGGTCCTCCCCTTCTCGTTTAAAACCGAACACACCAGCGGTGAATGGAAAATGACCGGGCACATTTTCCTTTAATAAGAAACGCAGTTGTTCTCCATCATCTTCATACACAGGTGTGGACACTTTAGGAATACGCGTACCCGATAAGGAATATGAGGCAATATTTGTCGTCAATGCTTTGCCGCGAACCGTGTTGACAAAGGTATCCTGTTTATAAGCGACTTTGGTTTCTTGCCAGACATCGAGTAATTTTTTACAACGAGGGTCGAGCAGGTCTTCCCGTTTTGCTATGTGTTTAGCAAAGGCATCATCGTTGGTGCTGTTCTCACCCAACATTCGCTGGGCTTCTTTCAACTGTTGACGTTCACGTGCGAGTGTTACCTGTTCTTTGATCGTTTTATGATAATCACGCACCGTTTCGGCAATTTCTGCCAAATACCGTTGACGCTCCGTCGCAATAATTGAGGTACTGGTTGTTGAACGTTTAACATCAACAATCTCGAAAAAATCACCCTCCCACGTGTGCAACCTTTTTTGACCAAACGTGCTTAGCAACCCCTGATACAAGGCCGTCACCCCATCATCATTAAATTTTGACGCAATCGTGCCATAGACCGGCATATCTTCCATCGGTGTTGTAAACAATTCGTAATTACGCTGGTATTGTTTTCTTACATCGCGAAACGCATCTTCACTGCCTTTTCGGTCAAATTTGTTAATCACAACCAAATCAGCAAAATCCAGCATGTCAATTTTTTCAAGCTGACTGGCTGCTCCAAATTCCGGTGTCATCACGTACATGGAGGTATTAACGTAAGGTACGATACCTGCATCACCTTGCCCAATGCCCGGTGTTTCAACAATAATCAAATCAAATTGAGCTGCTTTACAGGCATTGATAATATGAGGCAGCGCTTCAGGCACTTCACCTTTTGTATCACGCGTGGCTATAGAGCGGAAATAAATATTTGGATGATTAATTGCGTTCATGCGAATACGATCGCCCAATAAGGCCCCTCCTGTCTTACGTTTGGTTGGGTCAATAGCAATCACTGCAATTTTTAAATGCTCCAGCTCTAAATTAAAACGCCTGATCAGCTCATCAGTTAGCGATGACTTTCCCGCCCCACCGGTTCCTGTAATGCCTAAAACAGGTGTCTTATCAAACGCCTTAGCACACATAGAAATCTCTTCTACCTGCTCTTTCGGCAATGTTTTTTCATCTAAAGCCGTAATCAGGCGCGATAGCTGTCTATATCCATGCTCTCTTAAAGCGTTTAAATCCGTTGGAATATCTAAATGAGACAGGTCATAGTCAGCCGTTTCGACCATTTCATTAATTATGCCTTGCAACTGCATCGATTGGCCATCTGAAGGGCTAAAGATATGAGACACGCCGTAGGCATGAAGTTCCGCGATTTCCTCAGGCACGATGACTCCACCACCCCCACCAAATACTTTAATATGGCCGGCGCCTTTTTCTTTAAGCAAATCAATCATGTATTTAAAATATTCAACATGACCTCCTTGATAAGAACTAATGGCAATACCATGCGCGTCTTCTTGAATGGCTGCGTTTACCACTTCTTGCACAGAGCGGTTGTGCCCCAGATGAATGACTTCTGCACCGGTTGATTGAAGAATACGACGCATGATATTAATGGCCGCATCATGGCCATCAAATAAACTGGCTGCCGTTACAAACCGTACATGGTGTTTCGCTTTATATTTGGTGATGTTACTTGGGTCTATCATCGTATCTGGCACAACTGACATTTTATGCTCCTAACCGTTTTGTCTTCACTCAATACGTCTATAATGTTTCCCGAGATAATTTTCGGCAACGACACAACATACCCGATTCAGCGCGCGTATTTATATACCGCGGTTCGTTCTTTCATGGTCGTTTGAATGTCACTTTAGCGTGTTCATCAATAACGCCAAAATCGAAAGTATTCCTCAGGTTTCTAGTTTAAGCAAGGATTCAACATTTTCATCATGAGTCATATAGGTCAAATCCCCACCTCTTTAATTCTTATATTTATGACGATAGCTTAACATTTTCTAACACGGAGTCAAAAAAAAATCTAACGCCCGTTAAAAAACTTAACCCCTCAAAATCAATTGACTTAAAAGCAAAAAAAAGCCCCTATAAATTATCTTTATAGAGGCTTTGGAAATGATTTACCGGAAGATCACGTCGGTGAAAACGGGTTATTTAACACGATGGTTTCCGTTCTTTCGGGGCCGGTAGAAATAATATCAATCGGCACCTCCAGCAATTCTTCTAAACGCTTAATGTAGGCCAACGCCTCTGTCGGGAACTCATCCAAAGATTTACGTCCTTCTGTTTTTCCCTGCCAACCCGGCATGGTTTCAAAAACAGGTTCGCACTGGGCGTAGTTTTCAGCGCCTATAGGGGGCACGTCAATCACTTTTCCGTTTAATTTGTAGCCTGTGCAAATTTTTACTTCTTCAAGACCATCCATGACATCCAGTTTAGTTAAACAAATACCCGTTAAACTGTTCAGGCGGGCAGAACGTCGAAGTGATACTGCATCAAACCAGCCACAACGTCTTTCTCGCCCAGTTGTTGCCCCAAATTCATGCCCTTTTGTTCCGAGATATTCTCCCACTTTGTCATCTAACTCTGTTGGAAATGGTCCGCTACCAACACGCGTCGTATAAGCCTTTGTTATGCCTAAAATATAGTCCATATCGCATGGCCCCATACCACTTCCACTAGCAGAACTGCCCGCAGTTGTATTAGATGAGGTGACATACGGGTAAGTACCGTGATCAATATCTAATAAAGCGCCTTGTGCACCCTCGAATAAAATATTTTCACCCTGACGACTATAACGGTGTAATTCATCCGCTACATCCAACAGCATGGGTTTAATCACCTCTGCTTGAGACATGACTTGGCCATACATTGTTTGAAAATCATACGTTTCAGCCTTGTAATAGTTTTTCAAAACAAAATTATGGTAGTTGAGTAATTCTTTTAGTTTTTCTTCAAAAATAGCGGGCGTTAACAAATCACCCGCACGTACGCCTCGCCTAGCGACTTTATCTTCATACGCCGGCCCAATTCCTCGGCCAGTGGTGCCTATTGCTTTATTCCCTCGCGCATTCTCTCGCGCCAAGTCTAAACCAACATGAACCGGTAGGATGAGCGGGCATGCCTCACTAATTTTTAAACGCCCCTCTAATGTAACACCTGCCTTTTCCAAAACCGCCATTTCTGTTAATAAAGCTTCAGGGGAAAGAACCACTCCATTGCCAATTAGGCACTGAACTTTTTCTCTCAATATGCCAGACGGAATTAGATGAAGTACCGTTTTCTGATCGCCAATCACTAAGGTATGACCTGCATTGTGCCCACCTTGAAAACGGACAACGGCCGCCACATCATCCGTCAACAAATCGACTAATTTACCTTTGCCCTCGTCACCCCATTGAGTGCCAATAACGACAACATTTTTTCCCATTTTATATCTCTAAATAAATATCTTATGAATTAAATTTTTGAAGCAAGTTAAGCCTATTCAGACACTTGCCACCGGCCACCAATTTTCTCAATGACCGCTGTATGCTCAGGCTGTTTTTGATTACCCGGAAGTTCCTGAATCACAATATCACCTGACGCTCTTATGTCACGTATCACATTATGCAATTCCAGATCATCCGTGTCAGGTGCTAAAATGATACGTGCCGTATCATCCACTATCGCCGAACTTAAACGTGAAAGAACTTTAATATCGGCACTAAAGCCGGTTGCAGGTAAAGACGAATCCAATGGCTCTGTAAAATTATCATATCGACCTCCTCGAGCTACTTCGGAGCCAAAGCCCGGAACAAAGGCCGCAAACACTATCCCCGTTTGGTACTGGTAACAACGCAACTCACCCAAATCAAAATACAACGGCAAAGCCGGATAAATTGCTTGTATGAGTTCAGCCACTCTCTGAAGTTCCTCTATGGCTTGAATGACCTCTGCGCCCCCTATGGCCAGTTTAGTTTTAGCTTCTTTTAATACAGAAATGTCACCATTAAGGTCCAATAGTAGGTGGAATGCTTTTTTCCAGGACGGTTCTAGATTAAATGACGTTAGTAAGTCATCCAGTTCCTCGGTTGCTTTACGTTGAATAACTTCAAATAACTCTGCTTCTTCGTCCTGAGTCATACCTGACTTTTTTGCAAGCCCTCTAAATATAGCCACATGGCCCAAATCCAGATGGATTTCCTGTAAACCGGCTATCGCCAAGGTTTCAAGCATTAAACGTATAATCTCTATATCACTTCTAATATGCTGACTGCCATAGAGCTCGACGCCCACTTGAATAGGGCTGCGGGACTTTTCAATTTTTGCTCCACGCGCCTGCAATATAGAACCCAGATAACATAACCTTACAGGAGCCTCTGTATAAAGGTGATGCGATGCCATACGCGCCACTTGCGGGGTCATATCAGCTCTAATCCCGAGTGCTTTACCACTGATTTGATCGGTTAAATTGAACGTTTGAAGCGCCAGTTCACTGCCCGTTCCTGTCAGCAATGTGTCGCGAAATTCAACCATCGGGGGTATCACATATTGATAACCCCACGTTTGAAATAAGTCCAATAATTCACGTCTCATTTTTTCCAGGCGTGCGGCCTCATTCGGCAGTAAGGCATCGATGCCTTCTGGCAACATCCAATTATTATCTTTGGCCATTTATTTACTTACCCTTAACGTACAAACGTTAGTAGGATGACACCCGCTATCATGCTAATTAATCCAGATAGGCGTATCGCCTTATCATCCATCTCTACAAGACGTTGATAAGTTTTTCGTAACGCTTCAGGGCTAATAAAGGGAATCATTCCTTCTAGAATCAACACTAACGCCACCGCTGCGAAAAACTCTTGCCACGCCATCACGCAGTCCTCTTTATCTTTAACTACTAACCGAGTTATTTATTGCTTTTTAAAATATTTAAAGAAATCTGATGTAGGCTCTAAAACGATAAGGTCTTCTCCAGCCCCCATACTTTTACGATAGGCGTCTAAGCTACGGTAAAAGGCGAAGAACTCTTCATTTTTGTTGTAAGCGCTCGCATAAGTTTGAGCAGCTTCAGCATCACCTTTACCTCTTAGTTTCTGCGATTCCTCGTAGGCGGTCGCCAAAATAATTTCAGCTTGCTTATCAGCATCCGCCTTAATTCGTTCTGCGGCCTCTTTGCCCCTTGACCTAAAATCCCGGGCAACTCGCTCACGTTCAGACTCCATTCGTTTATATACTGATGAGCTTACTTCATCCGGTAAATCAATTCGCTTAATCCGAACGTCAATAATATCAATACCTAGACCTTTACCAAGTTCGTTAATATCTTTAATCAGCCCTAGACCAATTTTATCTCTACCAACTGAAATAAGTTCTTTAATGGTTTGTTTGCTGAAAGCCGTTCTCATCCCTTCTTTTACGTACTGGTTCAACCGAGTATCAACTTGGCGAGGATCACCACCAACTGCACGGTAAAAATTACCAACATCAGATATCCTCCATTTCACAAACGTTTCAACAATCACGTTTTTCTTTTCTGATGTTAAGAATCGCTCAGGCCTGGAATCAAGTGTTTGAAGACGGCCATCGTACTTTCTCACATTATTAATAAATGGGAATTTAAAGTGCAGGCCTGGTGTCAGGTCTGTTCTGACAATCTCACCTAAACGAAAGACAATGGCCTTTTCTCGCTGGTCGACTGTAAATATACTACCCGAGCCAATGAAAAGAATGGCTGCTAAAGCAACGAGTATAATCGGACTCACTTTCATTATCTTCCCCTCTCTCTGTCTCTATAACTGGTATCTCGCCCAGTATTAACAGGTGTTGTTTTTTCCGGTGGTGTAATAAAACGATTCTGCGTTGATGACGACTGATTTTCTGAAGATCTCATCAATTTATCAATCGGTAGATACATCAAATTATTACCACCTTTAACATCCATAATTACTTTTTTAGAACTACCCAACACATCTTCCATCGTCTCTAAATAAAGTCGTTTACGCGTTACTTCTGGCGCTGCCTCATACTCAACAAGCAGTTGTCCAAAACGCGATGCGTCACCCTTTGCTTCAGAAATGACGCGCTGCTGATAAGCTTCTGCTTCTTGTACAATTCTGGAAGCCGAACCACGTGCTTTAGGGATAACTTCGTTGGAATAAGCTTGAGATTCATTGATAAACCGTTGCTCATCTTCACGTGCACGAATCGCATCAGAAAAAGCTCCTTGAACTTCTTCAGGGGGTTGTGCTTCCACAAGGTTTACTGATGAAATAACAAGACCTGTCTTATAATCATCTAACATGGCTTGAAGGTTAGCCTCAACACTGGCCACTACCTCACTTCGACCTTCAGTTAGCACAAAGTCCATTTTATTTTTACCAATAACTGAGCGCAGCGCGCTTTCAGCAGATTGTTTTAAGGTGACATCCGGCGATCTTACATTAAAAACATAATCTTGCGCACTTTTTACTTTATATTGCACGGCCAAACGAACATCGATGATGTTTTCATCTTCCGTTAGCATCAATGCCTCTTTTCTCACACCACTCGCTGCTTGTTGATTGGCTCCGGAACGATAACCGATTTCTATGAATCGTTGCTGATCGACATTGACAATGATGGCACTGTCAATTGGGCTTGGAAATCGCCAATGGGGTCCTGGTAGGGTTGTTTCATGGTACTGACCAAACCGTAAAATGACCCCTCTATTTCCTTCATCAACAATATAAATACCGGTAGCAAGCCAAATCAGTGCAGCAACCCCAATCAAAAGACCAATATTAGCGCCTGATGGGCCACTGGGTGATTTTTTGTCATTTGACCCTTTAGAACCGCCACCGCCGAACAAACCACCAAACTTTTCCTGTAAAGAGCGCACTAACTCATCAAGATCAGGCGGGGATTGTTGCTCCTTTTTACGCCCGCTCCACGGATCTTTCTTGTTTTTATCTTTATCTGAGTCATCCCAGGACATAGTTAAAACCTCAATTTAATAAAATTATTCATTTCAACGGCTAATTCTAGGGTGCCTTGTCTTGCTAAGCAAGGAATTAAGCCCATTAATTAGTCTTCAAGCACGTCCACATCATCCAGCAAATATTTATATTTATTCGGTAGGTTGATATCTATTATCCAGCAACCGTCTTCTCTATTTTCTTCCTTAAGAATCTGCGCCACTTGAAACAATTTTGCACGTAACTTAGCCTCTTGAGGCGTTAGGACAATCGTCGTATGTATATTTTCATCATGACAATGCCTTGAGAGCGTTTCCAACAAAAGGTCGAGCCCTTTATCCGCCATGGCTGATAACCAAACGGCCTTGACATCACCCAATTCATCTTTCACCACATGCGGCTCAACTGCATGCAGGCGGTCGATTTTGTTATAAATCATTATCTGAGGAATTTTATCGGCGCCGATCTGTTTTAAAACCGAATTCACTTCATGAATTTGCTCTTGCCTGTTAGGGCTACTGGCATCAACAACATGCAGCAGCACATCGGCTTCAATTGTTTCTTGCAAGGTGGAACGAAACGCCGCCACTAATTCGTGAGGCAAATCTTGGATAAAGCCCACGGTGTCAGCCAAAACCAGTTGCCCATAATCGGGAAGTTTTACTTGGCGTAGTGTAGGGTCTAAGGTTGCAAATAGTTGGTCTGCCGCATAGATTGACGAATCCGTCAGCAAGTTAAACAAGGTGGACTTACCTGCATTGGTATAACCCACTAGGGACACTGTCGGCACATCGGCACGTTGGCGACTTCTTCGCCCTTGGTCACGTTGTTTATTGACTTTTGCTAAGCGTGTTTTAATTTGACGAATACGTTGTCCAATTAAACGCCGATCGGTTTCCAGTTGCGTTTCGCCCGGACCACGTAAGCCAATTCCACCTTTTTGTCTTTCCAAGTGAGTCCACCCTCTCACCAAACGCGTTGATAAGTGCTGGAGTTGCGCTAATTCAACCTGCAGCTTGCCTTCAAAAGATTGTGCTCGTTGCGCAAAGATGTCAAGAATGAGATTGGTTCGATCCAGCACGCGAACGTCAAACTCTTTTTCCAAATTTCGCTGTTGGCTCGGACTGAGACTATGGTTAAACAAAACAACATCAGCACACGATTCATGCAATAAGTGCTTTATTTCTGCTAACTTGCCTTTACCAACAAAATATCTTGCATCAGGAGCACGTCGTGAACCGGTAACCGTTTCAACTGGATTCACATTGGCGGAAACAACTAACTGTATAAATTCGTTCAGCAGATCTTCTGAGAAGCTTTCATTGATTGATAAATGAACAATGAGTGCTTTTTCCCCCGTACTCGGACGATCAAATAACTCCATTAAACTTGCCAACTCATCGTCACTAGCTCAAACAAATTTATTGCCTACTCTTCCTCGTCACTACGAGCCATATTAACGGCTCTTGCTGGTACGACCGTCGAAATGGCATGCTTATAAACCATTTGATTGATTGTATTCTTTAAAATAACGACATATTGATCAAAAGAGTCAATTTGCCCTTGTAGTTTTATGCCATTAACTAAAAAAATAGCAACAGGAATATGTTCCTTTCTTAACGTATTTAAAAAAGTATCCTGTAAGTTATGCCCCTTAGACATGTATATCTCCTTTTTATTATTGAACTTGAGATGCTCAATGTTAGACCAGCTCTCAATTCTTGCGATGCAACAAAGTATAACTTAAAAAATAATGCCTAAGCCATCAATCGTCACTAATTAGTTAATTAGGGCATTCTGCTTTTTTTTCAAGTCAACCCGATTAAATTCTTCTACAACTTTCGCCAACGCCTGGTTATCGCCCATCTCGAATCTCATCGTATCGCTTTGCTGCCGTAACCAGGTAAATTGCCTTTTAGCAAGCTGTCGCGTTGCTATAATTGCTTTCTCACGAAACGTTGTTTCATCATACTTCCCTTCTAAATAAGACCATGCTTGCCGATAACCTACCGATCTGATCGCTGGCATATTGGCGGCCAAATCGCCCCGTTCAAAAAGCAGGCGAACTTCATCTAAAAACCCGTTGTTCAGCATTAAATCCATTCTGAGCGAAATTTTATGGTGCAACTCAACTCGATTGCCCGGCACAATCGCAAACTTGACTGCATTAAAAGGTAACGGTTGTTTAGCCTGCTCTTCCAACCACGCCGACTGTGTCTTGCCTGACGCCCGATACACTTCAAGAGCCCGCTGAATTCTTTGAGTATCATTTTGATGAATACGGTTCGCTGCTTTAGGGTCAATTTTTCTAAGTTGCTCATGCAGGGCTTTCCAACCGCTTGACTTAGCCTGCTGGTCAATCTGTCGACGTATCGTATTATCTGCCTCAGGCAACTGGGCAATGCCATTTAATAACACATGAAAATACAGCATGGTGCCACCCACCAACACCGGTGTTTTTCCTCTTCTTGACACTTCATTAATGAGCTTTAGTGTTTGTTCACGAAACTGGCCAGCAGAAAAGCTTTCTGAAGGGTCTATGATATCAATTAAGTGATGCTTAATGCCCTGACGTTCTTCCATATCAGGCTTGGCTGTACCAATATCCATACCCCGGTAAACCAATGCCGAATCTACACTGATGACCTCACCCTTTAATGCTTTAGCAATCTCAATCCCTAGAGCTGTTTTTCCTGAAGCCGTTGGCCCCATTAATAAAACAACACGAGGTAAGATGGCCATTCTTACTGACCTCTTAGAAACAGGGCATCGAGTTGCTTCACATTCAACAGGACCCATGTAGGTCGACCATGATTGCATTGCCCGCTATTTTCCGTCTGCTCAATATCACGTAGCAACGCATTCATTTCCATTTCTGTTAATCTACGGTTGGCTCTAACCGCTCCATGACAAGCCATATTACCTAACACGGTATAACAGGCATCCTGAACACTTTGTGTCTCTCCTGTTTGAGTGAGGTCATTCAGTAAATTTCGCACTAATTCTTCTGCATCATCTAGCGCCAATAACACAGGAATAGCGCGAATTAGCAAGGCGTTGGGTCCAGATAAACTCAAATCCAACCCCAAGCCATTTATTAACGTCTGATGTTGTTCAAATACCCGCGTTTCTTCATCCGACAACTGAATTTTTTGTGGTATTAACAACGGTTGTGAAGGCATTTCACCGGCATCGTATTGCTTTTTCATCTTTTCATACACAATACGCTCGTGAGCGGCATGGGTATCAACCAAAACCAACCCTTGCTCAGATTCTGCAAGGATATACGTATTATGTAAATGAGCAATAGCATAGCCCAACGGAGCAGGCACACCTTCGGTTTGAGCTGTTACTGTACTTAAAGGCCCTGAAGCCGGTTGCGGATTGAGCTTTTCATAAGAAGGCCCTTTTCCATACGTTACCGTAGGCTCAGTTATCGACAATGGACTAAGAGGCTGCTGCATAGAACGGACACCTGATAAGTCTTTCGCTAAATCCCCATCTAAGGTTTTAATAGCATAATGATCAGAAGGCCGAACATCCGTTAATAATTGCTTAACCCGTCGATAAACAAAGTCATGTACTGCTTTGCTTTCTCTAAAACGCACCTCCAATTTAGCCGGATGCGCATTCACATCAACTAGGGTAGGGTCTATGCTCAAATACAAAACATAGACAGGGTGGCGCCCATGAAATAAAACATCCTGATAAGCTAAACGAATTGCATGGTTGATGAGCTTATCTTTTATCAAACGGCCATTAACGTAAAAAAACTGCATATCCGCTTGAGACCTAGAGTACGTTGGCAAACCGATCCAGCCCTGTAACCCCAGCTCCCCATTAACCACGTCTATTTCCAGCGATTCATGTGCAAAGCCATCACCACATAACAAGCCAACTCGCTGCTCTTGCTCTTCAATATTTAAGGCCGGTTTAAGCTCCATCACTGGCCGTTGGTTGTGCTTAAGGCAAAAACCCACCTCAAATCGACTCAGGGCCATCCGTTTAATCACTGTTTCAATATGGCCAAATTCAGTTTTATCGGTTTTAAGAAATTTTCGCCGCGCCGGCGTATTGTAAAAAAGATCTCGCAACTCTACGGTGGTTCCAACTGAGCGGGCTTGAGGAACAGGGTCTAACTCACTTTCAGTGCCATCGGCCTTAACACACCACCCTAATGTATCGTTTTCTTGCCGCGAAATAAGTGTTAATCGAGAAACCGAACTCATGCTGGGCAAAGCTTCCCCCCTAAAACCAAAGCTAAGCACAGATTCCAAATCCAATAACGAACCGATTTTACTGGTTGCATGCCGGGATAAGGCTAAGCCCAAATCCGATTGACTGATGCCCTGCCCATTATCAATGACACGAATTAACCGCGATCCACCCTCTTCTATTTCTACTAAAATTTGAGTCGCACCCGCATCCAGAGCATTTTCAACTAATTCTTTAACAGCTGATGCAGGTCTTTCAATCACCTCACCTGCAGCAATCTGATTAATTAATTGCGGAGGAAGTTGTTTAATGGGCATATGACAGTCGAAACATAATAAATAACGGGTTACAGATAACCGCTATTGTATCGAAAAATAACGAATGAGCTAACTCGGTATTTGAATAACCTGGCCAACGACAATTTTATTGCTTTGTAGGGAATTGGCCTTTTTTAATGTGACAAGGGAGATCCGATGACGTTGCGCTATCGCTGATAAGGTATCACCTCTTTTAATTTTATACGTCGTCTTTGCTGTTCTCAATACAGGGGTAGCAGGCAAACCCTGATGAGCAAAATAAGCCTTGACCCCTTTCATAATCGCTTTCGCAATTTTTGCTTGATGCGCAGAACTTCGAAGCTTTGCTTCCTCATGTTTATTTGAAATAAAAGCGGTTTCTACCAGAATTGAAGGAATATCGGGTGATTTAAGCACCATAAACCCTGCTTTTTGAACTTGTTTCTTATGGACATGACCAACCCCTTTCAGATTTTTTAATACTTCGCCAGCCACTTTCGCACTCGCATCTTCAGTGTGGTTTTGCGACAAATCCAATAACACTGAGGCCAGCATATCATCCTTATCATCAAGGCTCACACCGCCCACTAAATCCGCTGCGTTTTCACTTTTCGCCAACCATCGAGCCGCCTCACTACTGGCGCCCCTGTTAGAGAGCACATAAACTGAAGAACCCCGCGCACGCTGGTCTTTAAAGGCATCTGCATGAATCGAAACAAACAAATCCGCTTTCGCTCGACGAGCTTTTTCCATCCGTTGCCGAAGCCCGATGTAATAATCCCCTGTGCGCACCATATAAGCTTTCATATTTGGCTGCTCATTCACCAACGCCGCCAGTTTTTTAGCAATCGCTAGCACCACCACCTTTTCACGCGTTCCTCTGCGCCCCGTTGCACCCGGATCTTCACCGCCATGCCCCGCATCAATAGCAATAATCAACTTGTCATTTTTTACTGAACTGGCTGTTTTTTTTATGCTGATAGCTTGTTTAGCAGCGACGTTCTGTTTAGGGTATAAATCAATGACTAGACGATGACCATAATCAGCGTTTGGTTTTAAGACAAAACTTTTTGCCCTTACCGCTTTTTTAAGATCAATCACAATACGGAGATCTTTATCGTTTCGAGGTGCTTGGCGCATCAAATTAACAACCCGATGATCAGCCGGAAACACGGGCAGTTGCGAATGAAACTTAGTGTTACTGAGATCTAATACTAAACGAGGCGGGTTAGTGAGCGAAAACACCTTATGTTCAATAGATGACGAAGTCCCAAGCACCAAGCGTGTATGATCCGGCGCCGTCCAAAATCTAACCGATTCAATTTGCTGACTTGAGGCAACGGCCTCCATAGCACTGCCTGATAACACTAAAAAAGCTAGAACAAGCAATGATAAATGCTCTTTCAGTTTATAGTTATTCGAGAATAGTTTCATAACCAACTGTTTTTTATGAGTCTTTACGGTTTAGATATTAACAGTTCTCGCTGACTGCCGTAAATATTTATTTTAATTAATAAATCAGGTTCTGGTAACAAGCCTCCCGCTTTTTCAGGCCATTCAATAAAACAAATTGCCTGATTATTTAAATAGTCACGCAAACCCATATATTCCAGTTCCTCTGCTTCAACCAGACGATACAAATCAAAATGAAAAACGGCTTGATCTTTGATGGTATAAGGTTCAACCAGGTTATACGTCGGGCTTTTAACAGCACCCGCATGCCCCAAACCATTCAGAACACCACGAACCAAAGTGGTTTTCCCCGCGCCTAAATCCCCCTCCAAATAAACCAACATGCCTGATTTTAGTTGTTTGGCAAGCTGCCTGCCGGCCTCAAGCATGCCCCGTTCATCTTTAATAATCATTTACTAACTCACGTATTGCTTGCATCAAATCACTGGCTACCATACCTCTTTCACCGCTTCGAGCAGCTCGATCTCCCGCCATTGCATGAACAACGACGCCTAATGTCGCCGCTTCTAAACACGTTAGTCCTTGAGCAATTAAACCAGAAATAATCCCTGTTAAGACATCACCCATCCCCCCCGAGGCCATTCCTGGGTTCCCTGCCTTACACTGGTAAATATCGCCTACACCATCAAAAATTAAACTGCCCGACCCCTTTAAAACAACAACCCCACCGTACTCGTGTTGCAGTTTTCTCACCGCAGCTTGTCGATCCAGTTGCACATCGGCAGTAGAATAATTCAGCAATCTTGCCGCTTCACCGACATGGGGAGTTAACACCCAGTTAGCACGCTTTTCTGGCATTTTTGCTAATAAATTCAACGCATCGGCATCAACAACCATGGGTAAGCCAGACTCCATGGCACCGCTATATAAACAATGAGACCAGGCTGTCTGACCGAGCCCCGGCCCCAAACCGATAACCTGGCACTTCTGCATTAGATTACGTAAGCTACTTTGCTCGCTGACACCATGGCACATCACTTCCGGCCTTGACATCGTGAGACTCACCGCATGTTCCGCACGTGTCGCCACGCTAACCAAACCGCTGCCAACACGTAAAGCGGCTTCAGATGCTAACCGTATCGCTCCGCTAAAACCGGAATCGCCGCCAACCAATAAAGTATGCCCGTAATCTCCTTTATACGACTCTTTATTGCGGGGAGGCAGACATTTTATCAACTCTTTAAATAATAGTTGGCGATGTTTTGTTGGCTTACTTTCTGGCATAGTCGTCCTTTTAATTTTAAGGCATAAACTTAATAACATTTTGATGTATCCTACCGCAGATGGACTTAAACAGCACCGACTTACAACAACTGGCGAAGCAGATTAAGCACCTGGGGCAATCTCTTGGCTTTCAGCAAGTTGGCATTACCGATACTGATTTATCTGATGCTGAAAAACAACTGAATAACTGGCTCAACGCCGGCCTGCATGGCGAAATGAGCTTTATGCAAAAACACGGTACAAAACGCACCCGGCCTCATGAGCTTCACGAAGGTACTATTCGCGTCATCTCATGTCGAATGGATTATTTACCTGAGCCAATGGAACGCACGAACAGCCTCATGAAGGACCCTTTGCGAGCCTATATTTCACGTTATTCACTCGGTCGTGATTATCATAAATTAATCAGAAAAAAATTGCAGACGTTGGCGCACCAGATTGAAGAAATCATTGGGCCTTTTGGTTATCGTGCATTTGTCGATAGCGCACCTGTGATGGAAAAGGCAATAGCTGAAAAGGCAGGCTTGGGCTGGATTGGAAAACACAGCAATGTGCTCAACAAGGATGCAGGATCATGGTTTTTTTTAGGCGAGTTATACATTGATTTGCCATTACCCATTGATCAAACCGCTGAAGAACATTGTGGCCGGTGTACCGATTGCATTGATGTTTGCCCAACTCAAGCCATCATCGCTCCTTATGTCGTCGATGCAAAACGCTGCATCTCCTATTTAACCATTGAATTAAGAGGTTCTATCCCCGAAGAATTTCGCTCAGCTATGGGCAATAGAATCTACGGTTGTGATGACTGTCAACAAGTCTGTCCGTGGAACCGATTTGCCAATCTGACCGATGAAAAAGACTTCATGGCACGCCAGCATTTAGATACCGCCAGTCTCATTGAATTATTTTGCTGGGATGAGCCAACTTTTCTAAAAAATACGGAAGGGTCTGCCATACGCAGAATTGGCTATGAAAGCTGGATTAGAAATATTGCTATTGCTTTAGGCAATGCCCCTCGCTCGAAACAAGTCATCAACTGTTTGCGCACAAAGCAAGATGACACAAACACCGTCATTCAAGAACATGTTCGATGGGCTCTCCAACAACAGAACCCGTCAAATTAACAACAAGGCTAACTTGGTGGCAATGCAGAGTGTCGTTCGGGGAAACACCGCTTGTTAGCGGTTTTTATTCAATGACTAAGCTTCCATCCTCGTTAAACGCCCAGCAGTCACCATAGGCTACCTCCCATAAATGGCCGTCAGGATCAGAGAAATAACCACTGTAACCGCCCCAAAATACTTCTTGAGCTGGCTTTTCAATTTTTGCACCCGCTCTTTTTGCTAAGCCTAAAACGGTATCGACTTCAGCTTTTGATGTTGTATTGTGGGACAACGTAACACCTGAAAATCCAGAACGGTTTGAATCAAAATCAGGCGATACATCTTTTGCCAACGCTTCCAGAGGATATAGAGCCAGACACACGCCAGCCGTTTTGAAAAACACGATGCCATCTTCTGGTGTTTTGGAAGAAGGAAAACCAAGTGCCGTATAAAACTGGTAGGATTTTTCGAGACTTGATACGCCTAATGTGATGATACTGATACGTGGTTCCACTTCTCTGCTCCCTATCTAAAATTTCGACTCAAGAGCCCTAGACTCTGCTTTTTATCATTCATCTGCCTTGGTTATACCGCTTATGGAAGATGGATAAAGTGCTCCCTGTAATATTTCAATTCTTCAATAGACTCAATAACATCCTCTAGCGCCTGATGAGTTGCTTTTTTCTTGAACCCTTGCATCAACGCCGGCGCCCAACGACTTGCCAGTTCTTTTAATGTACTGACATCAAGGTTTCTATAATGAAAAAAGTCTTCTAAAGCAGGCATATGATTAGCCAAAAAACGACGATCCTGACAAATACTGTTACCGCACATTGGTGAAGCGCCTTTAGGCACCCATTGCTCTAAAAACGTAATCGTCTGCTGTTCAACCTCTTTTTCGGTGAACGGGCTTTCTAAAACACGATCAATCAAACCGGATTGACCATGGTGTTTCTGATTCCAATCATCCATCGCATCCATGGTAGCCTTTGCCTGATTAACAGCCAGTACAGGACCCTCCGCAAGCACATTAAGCTCTTTATCCGTCACAACAGTCGCTATTTCAATGATAGAATCCGTTGCAGGTTCTAAACCCGTCATTTCAAGGTCGATCCATATTAAATTTTGTTTGTCTTGAGACATGTTATTACCTCTATAAAATTAGAAAAACGACTAACGCAGCAATATACCAATAAAACCATGAATGAATTTAGCTATCTTTTTTTATTTTTTTTAACGGCATCCATGTTACTAAATCTATGGCTAAATAAGCGACAAATTCAACACATCAAGCTTCATCGGCATCAGGTTCCCGATGATTTTAAAGACAAAATCGACCTACCAGAACATCAAAAAGCCGCAGATTACACGATAGCTAAAACTAAAATAGACACTATTCATCATGTACTGGGGGGGCTCATTTTAATTGCGCTAACATTGGGCGGACTCATTAATTTCATTCTTCAAACAAGTCAAACTCATATCACCCACGAGATTTTCAGTGGTATCTTGCTTATCCTATCGGTTTTTATCATCACCCACCTTATCGAACTTCCCATCAGCATCTATCAAACATTTAATATAGAGCAGCGTTTTGGATTCAATAGAACCACTGTTAAACAATTTATAAAAGACCAGTTATTACAACTGGCCTTAATGATTGCCCTTGGCGTTCCTCTTTTATACGCCTTACTTTGGGTTATGGGCAAAACAGGTGAATATTGGTGGCTTTACGCGTGGTTACTCACCATCACCTTCACTTTTTTTATGACCTGGTTAGTGCCCACTGTGATCGCCCCTTTATTTAACAAATTTACTCCGCTTGAAGATGACGCCCTGAAATCTCGAATCACCCATTTATTTGAGCGCTGTGGTTTTAATAGCAAAGGCATTTATATCATGGATGGATCAAAGCGCTCTGGCCATGGAAACGCTTACTTCACCGGCATTGGCAACAATAAGCGTATCGTCTTTTTTGACACCCTCATCGACTCTCTCAATACCGACGAAATCGAGGCTGTACTGGCTCACGAACTCGGTCACTTCAAATGTAAACATATTACAAAACAAATGATCGTTTCCACCGTTATGACCTTACTCGGCTTTGCTCTTCTTGGCTGGCTAATACAACAACCTTGGTTTTTTGAAGGGCTGGGCGTACATGACGTCAGTAATGCCGTTGCCCTTCTGCTTTTCCTTATCGTCACCCCTGTATTTACCACTTTCTTACAACCCTTAAGCCGTTATTTTCAACGTACATTTGAATTTGAGGCCGATGCATTTGCCAGCACAATGGCTAAACCAGAACACCTGATTCAGGCCCTGGTAAAGCTATATCGTGAAAATGCCAGCACCCTCACGCCAGACCCTCTTTATTCAAACTTTCACCATAGTCACCCCCCTGCCGGAATCCGGGTTAATCATTTAAAAACCACAGCAATCCAAGATTCTTAATACGCTGCTTTGAAAACCTCTCCATCTCTCTATCGAGCCAAAAAAGAATCCAGCCGCCAACTTAAGGGGCGCCTTGTCGCCCATTTAGGTAAAGCCCTTATAGTAGAAGATGAAAATGGGCTCACTTATCGTTGTCAAAAACGAACACAACTAGAACAACCTGCCGTTGGTGATGATGTCGAATGGATAAAAACAGAAGCCAATGCCGGACGTGTCGAGAAAGTGCTTGATCGCAAATCTTTACTTTCAAGGCCCGCTAAGAAGGGTCAGACAAGGCCGGTAGCCGCTAATTTAGATCAAATAGTGATTATTATTGCCGTCAAGCCTGCTATAGACCCTCTACTACTCGACCAATACCTGATCGTTTGTGAATTCCAAAAAATCACCCCTCTCATTGTCTTAAATAAAATTGATCTGTTAGATGATCAGACAAGACAAAACACCAGCGAACTCACTTCACTGTATCAGCACCTCGGCTACGAAGTGATCGAAGTGAGTGCGGCTAAAAAGAAAGGGTTAGACACATTACGAACGCGGCTAAGAAATGAATCCAGCATTTTAGTGGGGCAATCTGGCGTGGGAAAATCCACTATCACGAATGCCTTATTACCTGATCTAGACCTTCAAACAAAAGCGCTCTCCAAAACATCCGGGCTGGGCAAACACACAACCACCTCATCAACGTTATACAAGCTGCCTGAAGGGGGCGATATTATTGATAGCCCGGGCGTTAATATCTTTGGATTAGCGCATATCACAGAACAAACTCTGGCTTATGGATACCGTGAAATTAATCAATTGGCTGATCAATGCAAATATGCCAATTGCCAACATTTAAAAGAACCTAACTGTGCAGTTAAAGACGCTGTCGATAAGGGTGCCATTTCAAAACAGCGCTATTTAAGGTACCTGAAATTACGCGACAAATTGGTCTATTAACCCGGCGGCCACTTCATCTTCCGACCGCCAAGCAAGTGAAGATGAATATGATAAACTTCTTGGCCCGCGTCTTGTTTACAATTAAAAACCGTCCGATACCCCGACTCTGCTATCCCCTCTATCTCTGCGACTTTTTTCGCAACCAGCATGATCTCACCCATCAGCAACACATCCTCTTCAGCCATATCGGCTAGTGTTTCTATGTGCTTTTTAGGAATAATTAATACATGAGTAGGTGCTTGTGGATTAATATCCCTAAAGGCTAACACTGTCTCTGTTTCATAAACAATATCTGGTGTGATTTCACCACTGACCATTTTACAAAATAAACAATCACTCATTGCAAACTCCTTTAAACTTCACTACGCCCACTAAAAGCGTGCGACAACGTTCCACTATCAATATACTCCAACTCTCCGCCCAGTGGCACCCCATGGGCAATACGTGTTGCCTTAACACCTTTGCTCTTTGCCATCTCACTGATGTAGTGAGCCGTTGCTTCACCTTCAACCGTTGGGTTCGTCGCGAGAATAATTTCTTTGATAACACCTGTTGTTAATCGCTCTGCCAGCTTATCAAGACCAATTTCTTTCGGCCCAAGGCCATCAAGGGGTGATAAACGACCATTAAGAACAAAATACATGCCTTTAAATCGTGTTGCACCTTCTATCGCTAGTACATCTGCGGGTGTTTCTACTATACATAACACGTTCTGATCACGCCGCTCATCTGAACATAGAATACAAACTTCCGATGAGGATAATGCCCGGCAAACAGAACAGTGGCCTATTTTATCCACTGCGTCAGCCAGGCTTTTAGCTAAGGTAAACGCTCCTTGACGATCGCGCTCCAGCAGATGAAATGCCATCCGCTGTGCAGACTTTTGACCGACACCCGGCAAGCAGCGCAAAGCTTGCATCAAGTCTTGAAGAATCGGTTCTAATTGCATTAAAACGGCAATTTAAAGCCTGGTGGCAATGGAATCCCTGCGGTCATGCCTGCCATGCTTTCTTTATTTTCGTTTTCCACTTTGCGAACAGCATCGTTAATTGCTGACACAATCAGGTCTTCGAGCATCTCTTGATCTTCGTCTTTCAATAAACTGGGGTCTATCAATAATCGTTTAGCTTCGTGTTTACCCGTCAACACCAACTTCACAAGACCGGCTCCAGATTCCCCTGTCACTTCTAATTCCGCCAACTTTTGCTGCGCTTCTTGCATTTTCTCCTGCATTTTTTGCGCTTGCTGCATTAAGTCACCTAATTGGTTCTTCATTTTTATCTCCGTACACTTTTTAATTAATCGATCGGCTTAATCGAACCTTCTGCAATTTTAGCGTCAAACAACGCGATTATTTGCTTAACGATCGGGCTGTTCTCTATTTCTTGTTCTGCTTGACGTTGCCTATCAGCGACTTTCTCATTCGCAATACTGTTAGGCGTGACAAGGTCCTTCGCCCCTTCGGTTAGAATCAGTTTTAACTTTCTTCCATAGTGCTCCGACAACGCCTGCTCTAGCTTAAGTTCCGATTTTTTATTCAGCGACACATGCCCACCCACCAACAACAACTCACACTCATGGTCATCTAACCTTAATAAGGTGGCATTATTCGCTAGCTGAAGTGCCATCGGATCTAAACTCAGCGTTGGCACAAGCTCATGCCAAGGCTTATCTGAAGTTACTGCCACCTTAGCCGGTGTATCCAACTCTGGTTTTTCTGCCAACGTTGAGACGTTAACCGCCTCAGCTAGAGGCGCTCTTCTCGGCTCTATATTTTTAAGTGTTTTTTTTTCAGGAATAACTAATTTGGGTGCTTTCTTCGCTTGCTCTGGTGGCCTGTTCGGCTCAGCCCTGTTTTTTACAGCGGGTTCCGTCGTTTGCGTGTTCAACCGCGGACTCGATGTTTGGGGTTTTATTACCGATTGAGTTTTCGGTTGCTTAAAATGATTCTGCTGCGTTTCATTGTCTGCAGGTGAAAAAGCTAACATCCGCAATAACACCATCTCAAACCCTATTTTAGGCGTGGGCGCTAATGGCAGGTCTTTTTGCCCCATCAAGGCAATTTGATAATACAGCTGCACTTCTTCTTTACCCAGCTTCTCGGCTAATTGCGCTAAAGACTCATCTTCAGTTTGATGACCCATCAGTTGACACACCGCGATTTGATGCAAGTACATTAACAATGATTGGAGCACCTCAGCATAATCTGGCGCAAATTCATCCAACGCCTGGATACTGTCTAATACGGCAGCACCCTGCTGCGTTAACAACGCATTCAGCAGGTCAAGTACTGGCTCTCTAGCAACACTGCCCAGCATGTCGATAACATCAACTTCATTCAGCACACCGTTACCATGCACAATCGCCTGATCCAACAGGCTCAAGCCATCCCGCATACTCCCATCAGCTGCTCGCGCTAACAGCTCAGTCGCTTTTTGTTGATATTCAATACCCTCACTTTCTAAAATCAGTTTAAATTGACCTTCTATTTGATCCGGTACTAAACGTTTAAGATTAAATTGCAAACATCGGGACAGTACCGTTACCGGCATTTTTTGTGGGTCTGTCGTCGCTAACAGGAATTTAACATGGGCAGGGGGTTCTTCTAACGTTTTAAGCAGCGCATTAAAGCTACTTTTCGAAAACATGTGAACTTCATCAATAAGGTAAACCTTGTACTGACCCCGGCTGGGCGAATACTGCACATTTTCAAGCAACTCTCGCGTGTCATCAACACCGGTCCGTGACGCTGCGTCCACTTCAATTAAATCAGGGTAACAGCCTTGATCAACGTCCAAACAGGCATCACATTTTCCACAAGGCTCTGCACCCGATTTATTCTGGCAATTTAAAGCTTTAGCGAGCACACGAGCTATTGTCGTTTTACCAACACCACGCGTTCCTGTAAACAAATACGCGTGATGTAAGCGATCATTCTCAAGCCCATTAATTAAAGCTCGAACGATATGTTCCTGCCCAACCACTTGAGCAAAATTTAACGGCCGCCATTTTCTTGCAAAGACTTTATAACTCATAAGTTTTATAGGGTAACAAAGGCGATGAAATTGTGCGAATTTTTAAGGCGCTTAACCAGCACATATAAAGAATGGGTGGCAACCCATGCCAGCCGCACCCCGGCACACGATTCCATCGCTGCCGTTGCTCCCTTCCGGGCCTGGCGGGGTTCACGATTTCACGTTGCGAGGGGACCGACATGAGTCACCATTGTTCATTGGTGTAAATCAGGAAGGGGATTGTCCACCATTGCGCGCCATCAATCAAGAAAAGAGCATAAAGTTTTTCACAAATGGCAGATTACATTCTGCCAATCGCTTATAACTGGCCCATTAAAAAACGCCCTTCATTGAGCCCGTTAGAAAATAAGCCGCCTTTTAGACCACCCGCTGATTTTGTTTAAACTCGCCAAGCACATCAATCACGGCGTACTTCAAACATTCGCTCGCCCTGACCTAGACACCTTACTTAAAATACTTCCGTTTATTGCCTGACGGGTCGCTTAGCTAACTTTCGTTGCAGTGTCCTGCGGTGCATATTGAGCCTTCTGGCTGCTTCAGAGATATTACCATCACACTCCAGCAATACTTTCTGCATATGTTCCCACTCCATTCGTTTCACAGACAACGGTTTATCCGATGGCATAACATCAGAATCTGCTTGTTTTTCTTCAAAGGCAGCCAAAATTTCATCTGCGTTTGCTGGTTTAGTAATATATTGAATAGCACCTAATTTAACGGCCTCCACCGCCGTTGCAATACTGGCATAGCCAGTGAGCATAACCACTTTGGTTTTTTCGTCTTTAGATTTTAAATGCTTAATTAAATGCAAGCCCGAACTATAATCCAAGCGCAAATCCACCACCGCCATTTCAGGCTTAAACTCTTCAATTTTCTGAATCGCTTGCCCTTCTGTATAGGCTGATTCCACCTGATAACCACGTCGTTGAAACGCATCGCTCAACACTGAGCAGTAGATTTGATCGTCATCAATGATCAGTATTTTTTTATTATGTGTCATCAGCTATACCCCTCCTATACTTTTACAGGAAGCAAAATACTCACACAAACACCTTTAGGTTTGCGGTTTTCCCACCTGATACTGCCACCCAGTCGCTCTAATGTTGCCTTTGTTATGTAAACACCCAAGCCCAAACCATTGTCTTTTGAGGCCATAATGTGCTTGCCCAGCTTGTCTAAATGGAGCTTATCCATCCTACTCCCTTCATCTTCAATAAAAAGACGAATATCATGGTCATCCCAGTTCAGTTCCAATCTAATGTAATGAGGAGATACTCGAGCTGCGTTGTCCAGCACATTCATCAAAGCACGAGTTAACACAACGTCAGATAGCAATTTTGGGGCCTCGCCTTGCCCTTTCACCTCTTCAATTAAGTTGATATTGAGATTAGAAATTCGCCATTGAGCCACAATACTCGCTAGATACTGGTCCACTTGAACCCATTGTCCAGAATCAAACTTCTCAGAGGTGGCCTTTTCGGTAATTGAAGATAATACTTTTTTGCAACGTTTAATTTGCCCTTGAAGAATGGATAACTTGTTGATTGCCGATTCATCGACCTTTTCACGTAGGTCAATATCCAGTTCATGCAACACTATGTCCATGGTTCCTAGTGGCGTACCCAGCTCATGAGCAGCGCTGCTGGCAAGGGTACCTAAAGCCACAAGCCGTTCATCACGGAAGATACGTTCTCTCATATCGGAGAGCAGCTTATTTCTTTTGCGTAGAGAGTCCGCCATACCCGCAACGAAAAACGCCAATAAAAAACTCGACAATACAAACCCAATCCACATGCCTATTACGTGTGCAGCAAAGTGTCCACTGGCCGACATTTCCATAGCATGGTTGCTATGAACTAACGGCTGATAATAAAAGACCAACAAGGTATAAGATACCGACGTCAGTAACGCCATCAACCAGGCATGACGCCGAGTCAACAAGGTTGACGCAATACTGTGTGGTACTAATAAAAACCAAGCAAATGGGTTTGTCGCTCCACCTGTGAAATACAAAATACCTGTCAATGCAATAACATCAACAACTAATTGAACGAAAAAAGCATTGTGCGTTATTTGCGATGCCTGTTTAAGTAAAAACAGTGTCACCAAGCTCCATACAATCAACCCACTTATGATCATCGCAAGAGGCTGGATAGGAAGCGATATATCAAGGTAATAAATCGACACGACAATAGCGATTAGCTGCCCGCTAACACTTAGCACCCGTAAGGACATTAAATACTTTAAATTGTCGTCCTGTGCAGGGGTTGTGGTCGTTGGAAACAAGGGAATAAGTATCGTTAGAAAAAAAGGTTTCTATACTTTAACAGCATCGCAAGTGAACAACGAGTTCAAACCGTCGTTTGGCGGCCAATTTTTAAACTTATTTTTCTTTTATACCTAGCAAATTTTTAATTACCTGCCATTATTAAAGTATGTTCGGATTAAACGATTAACTACCATGACCCTAAACCAGAAAGAAAGTTTTTGCTCCCTCACGGGACTCCCAGACGCAGCAACTTTTGCAGAACAAACAGAACAATTACTCTCATTTTGTACGCGAACTCATGCTAAAGCCGTTATGCTTATTATTTCCTTTGATTCAAAGGTCAATGAGATTAACAGTCAACAAAATGACCTGGCGCTTAAAGCCATTGCCGAACGATTGCTCTCTAAAGCACGCGATGCTGACATCTACGCACACTTGGATGGAATGAACTTTGCCAATCTTACTGTTAAAACCAGCGAAGACCACGTGTCTATCTTGGTTGAAAAACTTAAAAATGAGCTGGCTGAACCGATCCAACTAATGGATGGCTCCTCTATCAAGCTAAACACTAAAGTGGGTATTGCGGAATTTCCCGAACAAGGAACCTCGTACAAAGAACTGTTTGAGGTTGCGAGCAGCCATCGACACGATTAACATTCAAACATAAAAAAAGCCGGTGGCTTAATGGCAAACACCCGGCTTTAGTTTATGTCTTCCTTTAAAAGACCTACTTTAATGCAGCAAGTGCCTCATTAAATACGGCAGAAGGCCTCATAATATCAGTCACTTTATCAAAGTCTGGTTTGTAATAACCGCCAATATCCACTGCATGCCATTGCTCCGTCGTCAACGTACCAACAATCTCATTCTCATTCTCGGCAAGTGCTTTAGCTAACGGTTTAAAGTAAGCCTGTAATGCCATATTGTCTGTTTGCTCCGCAAGCGCCTGAGCCCAATACAAGGCAATATAAAAATGACTTCCACGGTTATCTAATTCACCCGTTTTGCGTGATGGCGACTTCCCTGTGTCTAATAATTTCGCGGTCGCTTCATCTAAGGTTTTTGCCAGCACGCTTGCTTTTTCATTACCGCTTTTTATAGCGGTGTGTTCAAGTGATGCACACAGCGCTAAAAACTCACCTAACGAATCCCAGCGCAAATGGTTTTCTTCTATTAGTTGCTTAACATGTTTTGGCGCTGAACCGCCGGCTCCCGTTTCAAACAAACCACCACCGGCCATCAAAGGTACGATGGATAACATTTTTGCACTGGTTCCTAACTCCAAAATAGGGAATAAATCCGTTAAGTAATCACGCAAAATATTACCCGTCACAGAAATTGTATCTTTGCCTCGAAGAATGCGTTCCAATGTATAACGCATCGCTCTGGTTTGAGACATAATTTGAATATCGAGACCTGTCAAATCGTGATCTTTAAGGTATTTTTCAACTTTTTTGATCAATTCATTTTCATGTGGGCGGTACTTATCCAACCAGAACACTGCCGGTGTATTAGACAAACGAGCACGCGTAACAGCCAATTTCACCCAGTCTTGAATCGGTGCATCTTTTACCTGACACATCCTCCAAATGTCGCCCTCTTCAACATCCATTTCAAGCAAGATGTTGCCTTCATCATCAACAATACGTGTTCGACCATCAGCAACCATCTCAAACGTTTTATCATGTGAACCATATTCTTCCGCCTTTTGCGCCATCAGGCCAACATTTGGCACAGTGCCCATGGTGGTTGGATCAAAAGCCCCATGCGTTTTGCAAAAGTTGATTAATTCCTGGTAAATCCGAGCAAACGTGCTTTCTGGCATCACCGCTTTAGTGTCTTTCAACTTGCCATCAGGCCCCCACATTTTTCCGCCCGCACGAATCATTGCGGGCATAGATGCATCAACAATCACTTCATTAGGGGTATGCAGGTTCGAAATGCCCTTTGCAGAATCCACCATGGCTAATTCCGGACGCGTTTCATAGCAGGCATGCATATCTGATAAAATTTCATCCTTAACAGAGGCAGGTAGCTTTTCAATATGCTCATAAACGCTACTTAAACCGTCGTTAGGATTCACACCCAGTTCATCAAACAACTGACCGTGCTTTTCAAATAAGTCTTTGTAATAAATTTTAACCGCATGCCCAAAAACAATGGGATGAGATACTTTCATCATCGTTGCTTTCACATGGAAAGAAAACATCACACCCGTTTCTTTCGCATCGTTCATTTCATTTTCAAGGAACTCGCACAGCTGCTTCTTACTCATGAACATGCTGTCAATAATTTCACCTTCCAAAAGAGCAATGTTGTCTTTTAACGTCGTGACATCACCATTTTTAGCAACAAACTCAATCTTTACACGACAAGGCTTATCAATCGTTAAGCTTTGCTCACTGGAATAAAAATCACCCGAGTGCATATGAGATACATGTGTTCTTGATGCCTGACTCCAATACCCCATAGAATGCGGGTTTTTCTTTGCATACTCTTTAACCGCCTTAGGCGCTCTGCGATCAGAATTTCCTTCGCGTAAGACCGGGTTAACAGCACTTCCTAGAACCTTGCCAAACTTTTTTTGCAGTGCCTTTTCATCTTCCGTTTTAGGATCGTCAGGGTAACTAGGGATTTCAAAGCCCTTACTCTGTAGCTCGGCAATAGCATCCTTAAGCTGCGGGATAGATGCGCTGATATTTGGCAATTTAATGATATTTGTCTCAGCTTTCTGCGTAAGAAGCCCCAACTCGGCAAGTGCATCGGGCACTTTTTTATCTTCCGGTAACTGATCAGAAAAAGTCGCCAGTATTCTTGACGCAAGAGAAATATCACTTAACTCAACGTCTATATCAGCGGCTGTTGCAAAAGCCTTAACAATTGGCAAAAATGAAGCCGTTGCTAATAAAGGCGCTTCATCAGTTAAGGTATAAATAATTTTGGACTTTTCAACAGTCATTGTTTCTCCATGAACAGATTAAGTTGGTTAAATAACGGAAATTATACGACATTTTAAAGAACTTCTTCCCCTTTAAAGCACGAATATTTTCATCTTATTCCACACTCTTTACTCCTCTGGTTTTAATGAATGAGAGAAAACCCTCTTTTCTAAGCTGCCTGCTCTGCAATAAAACGGGGCAAAATTTTTATAACTCCGTTGTGATTTGCGGATAAACCTTAGTCGGTTACACTTAAACGATTGAAAGATCAAGTCATCTAACGGTTGTGATTTGCGGATAAACCTTAGTCGGTTACACTCTAATCACATTCGATAGAAAGAGCGAGAAAGTTGTGATTTGCGGATAAACCTTAGTCGGTTACACTTCAATTTCCTCTTTTTAGTTAAAAATCTAAGTTGTGATTTGCGGATAAACCTTAGTCGGTTACACTTCGGCATTAACGACACTTTTAACATAGTTTGTTGTGATTTGCGGATAAACCTTAGTCGGTTACACTCCCCTTTCGAGTTATCTATAAGAAGTTATCGTTGTGATTTGCGGATAAACCTTAGTCGGTTACACTGAATTACAGGAGATATTAAAATGAGCGAAGTTGTGATTTGCGGATAAACCTTAGTCGGTTACACTAGTCATCATCATGTATGTGACGTTT